>Ga0224555_1000505_pt1 | contig 59471 bp, 54 predicted proteins | sample 714S23034metaG_FD_180687 | JGI IMG/M metagenome (GOLD analysis project Ga0224555, IMG submission 180687) | Peat soil microbial communities from Stordalen Mire, Sweden - 717 S2 30-34 | ecosystem: Environmental > Terrestrial > Soil > Wetlands > Peat | place: Sweden: Norrbotten County, Stordalen... | reverse complement strand
GCGAACGCAACTCCGCCCTCCCCGGCTGGCTCGACTTCTACAATCACCGCCGACCACACGGCTCACTCGCCCGCCAACCCCCGGCAGCTCGCCTCAACGAGCTGAACAACCTTCTCGGGTCCTACACTTAGGACGGCGGCCAGGGCGAGGTCTGCACCGCGACGCGGTCAGAGCTGCATCCTGTCACGTTGAAGAAGGCAAGTAGAGCGGTCTGTCCGGAAGGCGCTTTGACGGTGACTTCGAGGCGGTCGATCGCGGCCGCGCCCGCCCGGAGCACGGGCAAGGGCACGCTGAGCGCGGCACGTTGGCTTGCCTGCAGCCGGCGGTGGTAGCTACGGCTGCCGACGCGCACCGTGTACGGCCAAGGCACCGTGAATCCGGGCGGGGTGATCAGCGAGAAGGTCGCGCAGCGCTGACCCAGACCGGCGAGCGCCCCGGCATAGACGGTCGCGGTCGCCGGGGACCCGGAGGCGAGATTGCCGTTGACGTCGGTGCCCGCGACGGTCCAGGCGGCGCGCGCCGGTGGAATCAGCTTCACGAGCTCGAGGGGGACCCACGGGGAGGTGAGAAGCGTCTGCCCGAGCAAGCCCGTCGAGTTGGTGCCCTGGGCCGGAACCAGCACGTACCGCGGCCCACCGGGACCGGACGGCCAGCCCTGCAGGCGACCGCTCGGACTGGCGACCGCGAGGTCAATCGGGGTCGTGCCGGGCTGGCGCGGCAGGAGTCCCGGATCCCCGAAGTACGCATCCCACTTGATCGAGCTGTTCCAAAACTCAGCCGCGTTCCAGATGCCGAGGTACTCGTCGGTCGCGCCGAGCGTGATCCCGAGCGCAGCGACGCTCTGGTCACCCGGAACCGCCGTATCGACAAACGCGCGCACGGACGCCGACGGACCGCCACCCGCCGCCGAACCGACGTATTTGTGCAGGTTGTAGACGGCCTCCGTCGCACACACCGTGACGAGACCGATCGCGATCAGACACGCCGCCGGGCGCATCCACCCCGGCCGGCGCGCGAGGAGCACGAACGCTGCGGCGCAGATGACGATCGCCGCGTAGACGATCGTGCTTTCGGCAAGGAACGAGAGGTGGGCGTCGGAGGCATGATTGAGCAGCACGCGCTGGTAGAAAGTCGCGGCCGGGTAGGTGAACCAGTCGTAGGGGTTGTTCAAGGGAGGCCAGCCGACACTCGCGATCAATGCCACGACGACAAACGTCGAGGCGAGGACAGCGCCCGCAGCACGCCAGGTAATCCGCGGCGCCATCGACCAGTCGTGCAGGGCAGCAGCGGCGGCCAGCGCGAAGGCCACCGCCGGATACATCGCGTAGCGCTCGTCGCCGTTGGGCGCCACGGATATCAAAGCGACGAGGATCGCCACGAGACCCAGCGTGCAGACGACCGCGAGCGCATGCCGACCACCGTCGCGAGGTCTGGCGAGCGTGGCCACAGTCCACGGCAGACCGAGCGCCACGGTCAGGATCCCCGTGCCGACGATCAGCCGCGAAAGGTCGTAGCGGTAGAAGGTGATCTGCTTCCAGAGCGGCGGCAGGGTCGGCAGTCCGTAATGGCCGGTCAGCCCGCTCATCCCGACATCTGAGAGCAAGCCGACCGCCCCGGCGAGCAGGAGGAGCAGACCCGCTCCGTAGACAACGCACAGCAGGCGGTGGCGCGACCACAGGCGCAACGCGACCTGGGGCGCGCGGCGCCGCCGCGCCTGGTCACGCAGCTCCCAGCTCCACTCGTGCCAGACGAGAGCCAGGGGAAGCACTACGATCAGGGCAAGCAACTGGGTGCGCGCGAGGATCGCCGCGACCAGCGCGACGACTGCGAGCGCGTCGCGACCCCAGGACGGGGCTCGCAGCGTTCGCCAGGTCGTGTAGAGCACCCACGCGTAGGCGGGGTAGCTGGTCGGCTCGGCCAGAAACGACGTCGCGGTGGTAGCCCACGGTACGACCGCCGCGAGGATCGCCGCCAGTGCCGCTGCCAGCCGGCCCAGCCCGACACGCCGCGCGAGCAGGAAGACCGGAAACGCGGTGCCGGCGAACATCACGCACTGGAGCACGTGGTCCAGCTGGAACGCGGCCGGGTCGCGAAAGAAGGCGAACGGGATCGCAAGCAGATAGACGTCGAGGCGCTGGCCGATCCCATCGAGCCAGCCGTAGCCGGGGATCGTCCACAGCGCGCTGGGGAAGTGCGCCGGGATGTAGCGCGCGAGCACCATGTAGTGGAGCTCGTCGAGCTGAAAGCTTCCGACGCTCAACGCGTAACTCACGTAGACCGAAGCGATCACGGCGACGAGCAGGCCGGCGAGCGACCAGTCGACCGCCGTCAGCGGGCGCGCCGGCGCTGCCACCGGTGGGGACAGCCAGCGCGCTACGAGCACGCGGGCGCGCGTGAGCGCCGCCTGCCGTGCTTCGGCGACCACCGCTTCAGCCCCGCCCTCGACGGCCGCCGTGCAGGGCCACGTCCGCGAGGACGTCGTCCACGAGCTGCGGGTAGACGCTCGACGCACGGAAGCGCTCGGCCTGGCGACGCCCGGCGACCTGGACGTCGACGTAGGCTCCGGGGTCTTCCACCAGTTGATCGACCAGCGACGCCAGCGACTCGGGCGTGTCGACTTCGAGGTAGTCGACGCCGACCGTGAGGCCATGCGATGGGCTCAGCGGCTCGGAGATGACCAGATGACCTGCCGCGAGCGCGATGCAGACGCGATTTTCGAACGACGGGTAACGGTTGTTGTGCAGGTTCAATTGGACGTCGGCGGCGAGCAAGACGCGCGCCAGCTCGGCGCCGAACAGGCCATGTCCGATGTGCACGATCGGATGTGCGCGCTTGACCCGGGCGAGCAACTCCTCACGGTGCTCGGTCGAGCGCCCGACGAACAGGAGCCGCGGCGGCACGGCCCGCTCGCGGACGTCCATGAAGAGGCTGTCGCCGACGGGAAGCGGCAGCGAGCGCCACACGGGAACGACGTCCTCGGCGGTTTCGACGATCAACGGGTCGAACGACACGATCCGGTCGAAGTTGGCAGCGTCGACCTGTTCGAGCCACCACAATCGCTGGTGCAGATCGACGTGCTTGACGCCGTTGCGGCGCGGCAGCGGCTCGGTCAGATAGCCGATCGTGATCGCCCGCAGGGACTCGAAGAGCCCGGCCTTGATGATCTCCGGGCGAAACACGAGCACCACGTCCGGGTCGAGGGCCTCGAGCTGCGCTAGCAACGGCTCCGCGGCGACGCCGGCACGGTGGTCGAGGAACGTCGGCTCGAGGTCGCCCGCCGGCTGCTCGAGCGCGCACTGGCGAAAGAAGACGCTCTGGCCGACGAACGCGACCGACGTTCGCCGCTGGCTCATCCGCCGCAGCCCTTCGCTCGTCGGCGACTGCGCCTGCGCGGTGACTGCTCCCGTGGGTGGCGACGGATCCCGGCCAACATCGCGGCGTCGCCTGCTAGCGATCTTCAGGACGCCGTAGGCCGAGGATGCTGACCAGGAACGACGAGAAGAAGATCTGCAGGCCGACGATCAGCAGCTCGGACGCGACGATCGCGAGGTTCTCCTGCGAGAGGGAGCCAAAGCCGTGCTCGGTCCAGCGAACGACGATGACGAGCGCCGTGACGAAGCCCGCGAGCGCGATCAAGCCGCCGAGCAGAAGGCCGTGCTCGAGCCTGAAGCGCGCGCGCATCGCGTCAAACCACGCATCCGTCTCGCCGAGGAAGTAGGTGCCGTAGGCGTGTGCGCAGAGCCCGAGCGCCAGCACCTGGGTGCCGATGATCGTGAGCAGCTCCCCAGCAATCAGCGCGTGCAAGTTCCAGCTGCGTCCCAACACGCTGAAGTGTGCGAGGACCGTCGCGGAGGCGAGCACGCCGAGTCCGGCCAGCGCCGCGCCCGGGAGGACGAACAGGTGCGTCGGGCTATGAACCAACAGGAAGCGCAGGTGGCGCCAGCCGTCACGGAAGCGCGAAAGCTTCGACTCCCCACCACGCGGGTGGTAAGCGATGTGGATCTCGCTGATCGCGAGCTGTGCCTTCGCGGCGCGGATCACCATCTCGGAGGCGAACTCCATCCCGCTGGTCCGCAGGTCGAGCGTTTCCAGCACGTCGCTGCGCAGCGCACGCATGCCGCAGTGGGCGTCGCGCACCCCGGTCTTGTAGAACAGGTTCAGAACACCCGTCAGCAACGGGTTTCCGATGTAGCGATGGGCCCAGTGCATCGCCCCCGGCTGGATGTTGTCCATCCGGTTGCCCATCACGAGCTGCGCGCCCGCGTCGAGCGCAGCGACAAACCGGGGAATCTCGCCGAAGTCATAGGTGAGGTCGGCGTCGACCATCACTATGTAGGAGCCGCGGGCTTGCGCAAAGCCGGCACGGTAAGCGCTGCCGTAGCCCCGCCGAGGCTCGTGAATGACGCGCGCGCCGGCGGCACGCGCCAACTCCGCGCTCGCGTCCTCCGAGCCGTTGTCAACCACCAGCACCTCCCCGCTGAGGTCGGCATCCTCGAGCGCTGACCGCGCCATACGAACGCAGGCCGCAATGTTCTCCGCCTCGTTCAGGCAGGGGATCACGACCGATATCGCCGGCTCTGCTGAGCTGCGGCGAAGCGTGGATGAGGAGGGTGTCTGCTCGATCGTGCTCAACGCATTGGGGAGCTAATCATGCGGCACGACTGTAACGCCCAGGCCAGCGGTCTCGGGGCTCCCAGTCTAGAGATGTCTGCGATGCTCCCGCTCGTGCGGGTGTGCATCATCTACGACTGCCTGTACCCGTACACAGTTGGCGGCGCGGAGCGCTGGTATCGCAAGCTCGCCGAGCGCCTCGCCGCAGAAGGCCACAGCGTGACGTACCTCACCTTGCGTCAGTGGGACCGCGGCACGCGCCCCGAGATCGACCCGAGAATTCGCGTCGTCGCGGTCGCTCCGCGCATGGCGCTGTATGCGAAACAGCGACGCCGCATCCTGCCGCCGCTCGTGTTCGGCCTCGGCGTGCTCTTACACCTGCTGCGTCGCGGCCGCCGCTACGACGTCGTGCACACGTGCGCCTTCCCTTACTTCTCGCTGCTCGCCGCAGCACCACTGCGAACACCGCTCAGGTACCGGCTGGTCGTCGACTGGTGGGAGGTCTGGAGCCGCGGCTACTGGCGCGACTACCTGGGGCGGCTCGGCGGTTGGGTCGGGTACCGCGTTCAGCGTCGATGCATTCGCGTGCGCCAGCGCGCCTTCTGCTTCTCCCAGCTGCACGCCTCGCGACTCGTGGCCGAGGGCATGAATCCGCCGCCGACATTGCTTCAGGGCGCCTACACCGGCGCGCTCGAGGTTGCCGCCGGCAACGGGGGCGAGCCGCTGATCGTGTTCGCCGGGCGGCTGATCCCCGAGAAGCGCGCCGCCGCCGTCGCACCGGCCGTGGAACTCGCCGCGTCACGCGTGCCCGGGCTGCGCGGGATCATCTTCGGCGAGGGCCCCGACCGCCCGACCGTGCTCGCCGCGATCGCCGCGCTCGAGGACCCGGAGTTGGTGAGCGCGCCGGGCTTCGTGCCCGGCGAGGAGGTCCAGTCGGCGCTTCGCCGCGCCTGCGCGATGGTCCTGCCATCGCGCCGCGAGGGCTACGGCATGATCGTCGTCGAAGCAGCGGCCTACGGGACGCCGAGCATCGTCGTCAGCGGATCCGACAACGCCGCCCTCGAACTCATCGAGGACGGCGTCAACGGCGTGAAAGCGTCCTCGGCCGAGCCTGCGGACGTGGCGGCAGCAATCGTGCGCGTCTATGAGGAAGGGCCGGCGCTCCGCGAGCGCACGCGCGAGTGGTTCCGGCGCAACGCAGCGCGACTTTCGCTGGATGGCTCACTGGCGACGGTTCTCGCGACCTACGCACGCGACAGCGCTCGCCGGTAGCTGGCAAGCACTGCCAGCGCCGTGCGCTCCCACGTGAACTGCGCTGCCCGATCGGTGCCGGCCTGGCGGAGTCGCGCGACCAGCTGAGCGTCGGTCAGGAGCTCTTGGAGCGTCGCTGCGATCTGCGCAGGCTCGCGTGGATCGAACAGCAGGGCGGCATCGCCGGCGACCTCGGGCAGCGAGGAAGCGTTCGAGCAGGCGACGGGCACGCCGCGCGCCATCGCCTCGAGCACCGGCAGGCCGAAGCCTTCGTAAAGCGAGGGGAAGACGAATGCGCTGCTCAGCGCCCACAAACCTTCGAGCTCAGCCGGGTCAAGCCAGCCGACCCAGCGAACGTCGTCTTCGAGCCCGAGCGCGCGCGCGCGTTCCTGCAGCGTGTGCTCGTGCGCCGTCGGGTAGCCGGCGATGACCAGCACCGGGCGTTCGGGCATGCTCGCGAGGGCATCGAGGAGGGCCTCGATGTTCTTGTGCGGGCGTTTCGCGGAGAGCGAGAGCAGCACGCGACGATCGCCCAGCTTCAGTTGCCGGCGGACGTCGACCTCCGGCATCCGCGTTGCGTGAACCGGAGCGCCGACGCCGAGCGGCACGACGTCGATCCGTTCGCGCGCGACGCCGAGGAGCTCGACGAGATCCTCGCGCGTTGCCTCCGAGTCGGCGATCACTCGATCAGAGCGGCGCACCGCGAGCGGAACCAGCACGCGCATCCCGAGTGCACGGATTCCGGCGTGTGTCTCGGGGAAGCGTCGATAGATCAGGTCGTGCACGGTCACGACGCGGGCGAAGCGCCCCCAGGCCGGGCCGGTCGACGCGAGTGAGTGAACGAGATCGACGCCTGCCGCGCGAGCGAGCCGCGGCAGTAGTTGAAGCTCGCCGCGAACTCGCGCGACGCGGTCAGCCGCATGGACAGGTACCTCGACCTTTGCCGTCAGCTCGTCCCACGGTCCCGGCCCGGCGTCGCGGCTGACGAAGGCGGTGAACCGCACTCCCGGGGGCGCGCAGGCGACGAGCCTCGGGATGAGCTCACGCGCCGCCACCTCCATTCCGCCCGTGTCGCCGGGCACGAGGAAGATCAGATTGAGGCCGACGTGCAACGGCGACTCGTCAGGACCACGATGAGCCGCGTCGACCCCCGTGGTCGGGTGGAGGCTGCTCATCGCGCGTGACCGGCGGCAAGCGCGCGCTCGTAGGTCCCATAGGTGGCCCGTGCGGCCGCGCGCCAGCTGAAGCCGGCCGCGTGCTGCGGCCCGAGACGGGCGGTCTGCGTGTCAGTGAGGGCATCGTGCACGGCCCGTGCGCACGAGCCGGGATCGCGCGGATCGAAGTAGTGCACGAGCCGACCGCCAACCTCGCGTAGCACCGGGAGGTCCGAGGCGGCAACAGGGACTCCGCGCGCGAGAGCTTCGAGCACCGGGATGCCGAACCCCTCGGCAAGCGTGGGGAAAGTGGCGCACGACGCGAGCGACCACATCGCATCGAGCTCGTCAGCGGGCAGGTAGCCCACAAACCGCACTCGCTCCTCGACCCCGAGCTCCGCCGCGAGCGAGCGCAGCTCGCGCTCATACGGCTCGGCATGGCCGGCCAGCACGACGACGACGTCGGGATCGAACAGCTCCAGGGCACGAATCAGAAGCGCCTGATTCTTGTGCGGCCGCTTGGCCGCAACGCACAAGGCGACGCGCGCGCCGGCGAGCTCGTAGCGGTCACGTAACTCGGACACGGCCTCGGGGTCCACCGGCCGGGCCGGACTGTGGCCGTGATGGATCACGGTGAAGCGTTCGGGCGCAACGCCGAGCGTTTCGCAGATCTCGTCGCGCGCGGCCGCGGTCACCGCGATGAGCGCATCCGCATTGCGCGCTGCGGCCTTGACGAGCAGGCTCATCCCCCAATTCGTCACCGTTCCGAAAGTCCGCTCCGTGAGGAACGTCACGTCGTGGAGCGTGACCACCGATCGCGTACCGACGACGAGCGGCGCGATGCTCGCCAGGCTGTGGACGAGGTCGACGCGCTCGCGCCGCGCGGCGCGCGGCAGCAGTAGCTGCTCCGCCAGCTGACGACGCAACCGCTGGCCGTCCTCGCACGGGAGGGGCAGCAGCCGAGCAAAATCACGCCAGCCGTCGGCGGCGAGCGCCGCCGCGCCCGACCGCGTCGTCGCGACGCTCAGCCGAAGCTCGGGGTACTCGGTCGCGAGGGCCGGCGCGAGCCCGCGCAAGTAGGTCTCGGGGCCGCCCGAGACCCCGGGCGCCAGGTAAAGAGCGTTGAGCATCACCTCCAGCGGGCTCATCGCGGCGGGACCGGGGACGAACGCCCGTGCGTGGGCGTGCGCAGCGCTGCTAGCGTCCCTGCGCCGTGAGCTACTTCGACTGGCACGAACGGCCAGGCTACTGGGCGGACATTACGCGGCACTTCGCGCCGGATGTGCAGCTACTCGACATCGGCTGCGGCACGGGCTGGCTCGCCGAGCATTTCTCGAGCTACACGGGCATCGACGCGTCCGCTGATGCGGTCCGCAGGGCGACGGCGAACGGACGGAATGTCGTCGCGGGCGATGTCGACCAGCCGCTTCCGTTTCCCGATGCGAGCTTTGACGCCGTGGTTCTGAAGGACGTACTCGAGCACGTCGCCGACCCGGTCGCAGTGGTGCGCGAGGCGCGACGAGTGCTGCGCCCCGGTGGGCTCGTGTTCGCCTCCTCGCCCGACGCCCAACGCTGGGTCTGGGACGACTACACCCACCGCCGCCCGTTCACGCGCAAGAGCTTCCGCCTGCTCTTCGGCGATCAAGGCTTCGAGATCCGGCGAGTTGGCTACGAGTCGGTCACGCCCGGGGTCGGCATCGTGTCCCGCTACACGCGGCGCAAGCGGCGACCGCGAACGTTCGCCTTTCTCGCACGAATGCCATTCCACCGGCGCAACGTGTGGCTTCTCGCGCGCCGCGGGACAGACTCAGGGAACTAGACCCTCGAGCGTCTCGAGCACGTGACGCGCACTGTTGCCCCAATCGAACTGCCCTGCTCGGCCGAGGCCGGCCGAGGCGCCGCGGCGGCGGAGCTCAGCGTCGCCCAGTAGGTCGGCGAGTCCTTCGCGAATGCTCGCCACCTCGCGAGGGTCAACCAGCCGCGCGGCGCCTCCGGCGACCTCCGGCATGCTCGATACGGATGAGGTCAGGACGGCGGTGCCTGACTGCATCGCCTCCAGAACGGGGATGCCGAAGCCCTCGTACAGCGAGACGTAGCAAAAGATCTCGGCGTGCCGATAGAGGCAGGCCAGCTCACGGTCGGGCACATATCCGAGCGTTCGCACGAGCTCGCGATGCGCCGCGACGGAGGCGAACGTCGCATCCGTCTGCCAGCCCGCGGCTCCCGCAAGGGCGAGGGTCCATCCGCGGCGCCGTCGCTCGTCGAGGCTCGCGAAGGCATCGATCAGGCGAGGGAGGTTCTTGCGTGGCTCGAGCGTCCCGGTGGCGAGCGCGTAGGGGCGGCGCAGCCCGTGACGGAGAAGCACCTCCTCGTCGTCGGCCTCGGTCTGCGGCGAGAAGCGCTCGTCGGCGCCCGGATACGCGACCGTGGCCTTCGCGCGCAGGCGCGGGTAGCGCCGCGTGAGCTCCTCGCGCGTGCTCTCGGAGATTGCGACGAAAGCGCCGCAGCGACGCGTGGCAATCGGGAGCGTCAGCCGCTCCAGCAGGCTCCCGCGCGGGGTGCGCAAGCGCCGATCGAACGCGGCAAAGTCCCAGACGATCGTGGCGCCGGGGATTCGCCAGGGCGCCGTGACCGCGTAACTCGTACAAGCGAGTCCGACATCCGCGTCGTGGGACATCTGGCGACCGGCACTGATTGCCCAGGCGAGACCGCGGGCGCTGACGGTGTGCCAGCGAAAGCGCTGGTCGAGCGATCCCTCCGACCACGGTCGGGTCGCGTAGAGAAGGAATTCGTGGTCCGCGTCGAGTCGCGCAAGGCCGTTCAGCAGCTCGCGCACGTAGCGACCGCGGCCGGCCGGCACATCGGCGGCGACACGTGCGTCGATCGCGATCTTCACGCCGGGACCAGCACGATGCCGCGCCGTCCTAGGACACCAAACGGTTCGCTGGTGGCGGACACTGGCCGCACCCGGGGCACCCTAACGGAGCACTCGGCCACAGGCGGGCAACGTGCCCGCCAGGTGAGCGGCTATCGTCACGGCGTGCCTGCATCGAGTGCCGTGCCACACCGGCCTCGAGTCCTGCTTCTTCGCGGCCATCAGGCCAACCCGTGGGAATTGCGTCCCTGGGAGCAACCGGTCATCGCCGATCGGTTCGATGTCTCCTACCTGGCCTCGCGGCGTGGTTGGTTTGACACGAGCTCACTGAAGCTGGATCGCAGAAGCGTCCTGACGTTGCGCGATCTCGCGCCAAAGGGCGCACTCGGCGACCTCGCGGTGCGGCTGCCGGGCGATCGCTATCTGGGGTTGCGCGCAAAGCTGGGTGAGGCCGAGATCGTGCATACGCAGGACCTCGGCTACTGGTACAGCATGCAAGCGGCGCGGCTGCGCCCGAAGCTGGGATTCAAGCTTGTGACGACCGTGTGGGAGACGATCCCGTTCCTCGGCAGCTACCGCAACGTGCGCACCCGCTCCTACCGCCGCCAGACGCTCGCGGCGACGGATCTGTTCCTCGCGACGACCGAGCGCGCCCGCACGTCCCTGCTGCTCGAGGGCGCGCCCGCCGAGCGCATCCGCGTCTGCCCGCCGGGAGTCGCGCTCGATCGCTTCGAGCGCGCTGCGGATCACGCGCCGCATCCGGGCCCACCGCTCGTCGTCTCCCCTGGGCGGCTCGTGTGGGAGAAGGGCCATCAGGACGTGCTGCGTGCCGTCGCGCTGTTGCGCCGCGGAGCGGACGATCGCGAGGCGCGATCGGCGGCGATCGACGTTCGCGTGCAAATCGTCGGTAGCGGGCCTGAGGAGCGACGGCTGCGGGCCTACGCGAGCGAGCTGGGGATCGGTGACCTCGTCGAGTTTCGCGGCTTCGTCGATTACGCCGAGATGCCGACGATCTTCGCGGCGGCCACCTGCGTCGTCCTCGCGAGCCTGCCGATCTGGTCCTGGGAGGAGCAGTTCGGGATGGTGCTGGCCGAGGCGATGGCTGCCGGCACCACGATCGTAGCCAGCAGCTCGGGTGCGATCCCCGAGGTGACCGGACCGGCGGCGCGCTACTTCAGCCCCGGCGACTGGCCGGCGCTCGCGTCGATCCTGCGTCAAGTGGCGGCGAACCCCAACGACGGCGTCGTCAAACGGGAGGCATACGAGCGCTCGCGCACCTTTTCAGCCGAGGCAGCTGCTCAGCGCATCGCGCAGGCTTACGAGGCCCTGTTGGGCGATCGGCCCGCTGAGTCCGGCGCGGCCTGAACGCGCGCCGACCACCGCGCCTTCCAGTCGAGCACGGCGAATCCAGCAGCAGCGGCTGGGGACCGTTACGGGCAATACGATAGGTCTGTGAACCCGCGCAATCGTTCCAATTGCCTCAAATGACAGCCGTTGACGTCGTCATCCCGGCTCACCCGAAGGATTTCCCAACGCTTCGCCATTCAGTGCGCGGGGTGCTTCGCTACCTCGAGCCGTTGGGACGGGTGTATGTAGTCGCGTCCGAGCCATTCGACAGCAAGGACCCGAGGGTCGCGTGGATACCCGAAACCAGTGCTTCGAGCTTGCCGACTCGCGCGCAGCTACGCGAGCGGTGGGCGCAGCACGGTCCGGCATCTGCTGCGCGGGCCGGGTGGATATACCAGCAGGTATTGAAGCTGGGCGTTCCGGAGTATGTGGCAGACGTTTCGCCGGCCTACATGCTGGTGGACGCTGACGTGATTTGGCTTCGACCACTGCGGATCCGGGTCGACGACCGCATCCGCTTCCCGTATACCCAGGCCATTGAGTATCACCAGCCGTACCGTGATGCCTATTTCCGGTTGTTTGGAATCCTGCCGCAAGCCCCGTTTTCACTCACCGCCCATCAGATGGTCTATGACCGACGGCTGCTCACGGAGATGAAACAAGCAATCGAGGCCCGTCACGGGGTGCAGTGGTGGGAAGCCTACGTCCAGGCAGCCGATCCGTTGCAGCCGTCCTCGATCAGCGAGCTCGACACATACGGCTTGTGGGTGTTAGACAACCGTCCGGCGGCGGCGTTCCATCGCCAACTCAGCTACCTCAACGTTCCGATCGTCCCGGGGCGGATCGGCCGGGCCGCCTACGCTCGTGATTTTGACTTCGTGGCGGCTCACGCGTGGATGCGCACGTCGCGCTGGATGCGCACAGCACAGACCTGTGCGTGGGTGGCGCGGGACGCGCTCGCCGGGATGAAGACGGCTGCTCCACCGGCAGCTTCCACCCAGTGAGGGTCGTCCTCGTCCACCTCGGCTCGGCGTTGCCAAGACACGCCCGCAGCTGCATCCGTCAAGCCATCGCGGTGACCGGCGAGCCCCCGGTGGTGATCGGTCCGACGGCTGCCCGCAAGCTTCGCAGTGACGAGCGCGACAGGTTTCGTCAAGTGGAGTCGCTCTCTGGCATGGGCATGAAGCGCTTCTGGCGATATGCCTGCGAGCGCTTCTTCGTCCTCGAGTCGGCGATGCACCAGCTGGGACTCGATCGGTGCATGCACATCGAATGCGACGTGCTGATGTACGCAGCGCCGGAGGCCTATACGGGGTGGCTGACGGACACATACGGCGCGGGCCTGGCTACCTGTCCGCTCACGGACTTCGAGGACACGGCGGCCGTTATGTACGTCGGGTCTCGGGCGGCGCTCGCCGCGTTCAACGCTGAGCTGCTTGACCTCGCCGCGGTTCCTCCAGTCGAGCTCCTCGCGGCCCACGGTGGCGAGATGGCACACGAGATGCGCATGATGCATTTGCTGCGAACCAGGTCCGGCCTCGCCGCCTCGCTTCCCACGACAGTGGCCTCTGCCCGGCGGCTCTGCAGCGATTACATCTTTGATCCAGCGTCATATGGACAGTACGTCGACGGGGTGCCCGCGGAGCCGGGCGTCGCGTATGCGGGGGAGCATCACCTCGTGGGGCGCGAGCTTCTATCGGGTAGCTACCGGTTGCGCTGGGACGCCCAGCAACGTCTCCCGCTCGTGCAGAGCACGGGCGATGACTCCGAATATCCCCTGGCCAACCTCCACATCCACTCGAAGCGGCTGGAGCGTTGGGAGTGGGGCGATACCCGCCCACATCGCGCGAATCCCCTGGGTCGTGTGGGTCGCGCTCTGCGCCGTCGCTGATTAGCGATTCGAGCGGGAACCGAGCGATGGTGCGACGGATGTCCCCCTCCACCTCATCACCCGCGCAGTCTCACCTTCACGGCGCCGAGCACACCCCGAAGCTTCTGCGCATGCGTTGGCTGGAAGAACCGCAAGTAATCGCGGAGAATCGGTTCACATTCCTCGACCGGCGCGAAGCGGATGTCCGCGGGACGTCGATCGCGCTCCCACACGAGCTGCCACGGGGGCGGCCCGCTGAAGTGTGTCCCATCCTCGAAGCCGGTGTTTTCGATCATGTTCCAGGCCGGAGCGACGAAATACTGCCCGTGGAGCAACATGTTCGTGTTGCACACGACATCCCACGCGCCGCCTAGCTTCTCGGTGACGACCGCGTCGTGGATCAGCATCGGGACGTCGTACCCGGCGCGTTCAGGGCGGAAGCGCTCAGCCGATTCCAGCTCGCGCCGTAAGGACGCCAAATCAAACGAAAACTCATGCCACCGATCTCTCCAGGTAGCCCAGCCCCACGACGAGAATCGCGGTGACAACCACACGTCGAACGGATAGCTGTCGAGCGCACGCGTCGTAAACGGCGGTCGGTAGCCGGTGATGCCAGCCACGCGGCGATCGCGCCGGTAATGGCCTAACGCGCGGCACGCGTACGAGTAGAACTCGGGCGCTACGCAGACATCGTCTTCGACAATGACTGCGGCTTCATGGCGGGCAAACAGGTGATCCAAACCCGAGCGAATCGACTGACTCAGTCCCATGTTCTCGGTACACGCGACGGTGACGGGATCGATCCAGTCGATGCCAGCGATCGTTTCACGTACCTGGTCGACGGCATACGCTTCGGCCGAGTCGCGCGGGCCATCGGAGAAGACGTAGAGCTTGCTAACACCGGCAGCGCGCAGGCAGTCGAGCGTACGCGGCAATAGGTCGTGACGGCGGTGCACGAACAGCGCGACGGGTATTTCGGCCTCGAGCCCCGCTGGATCGGCGGCGCCCTGCGTGTCGTCACTCATCCGTAACGGATCGTAACCCGCGGGACGACCGCCCCGTCCCGCGCTTCGCGAAGTCAGCCGTGGTGATGCTGGCTGCGGGCGTGGTCGTTACGGACTGCGCATTCCGGGCACGACGGCGAGCAGCTGTGTCGCGGCCGAGACCACGTCCTCGACGGACGTCGCGAGTATGCAATGTGGCTGCAGAGCGTCGCACGATCCCACGCAACCGGCCGCTGGGCCGGCCGGCTGGAGGGTGACCGCCGGGCCGGGTCGCGGGCCGAACCGCGCCGGCCCATACCTGTGGGCCGGTTGACCAGAGCGCGGGTGACAGCGGATCTCCACGACCGGCACATGCGCTGCGGCCGCTAGGTGCATCGGCCCGGCGTCGTTGCCGACAAACAGCATGGCCCGCGCGATGACGGCGGCCGCGACCGGCAGTGTCGTGGCGCCGGCGAGGTTGATGCACGTGGGAGCGATGGCGGCAAAGCGGCTCGCGGCCTGACCGTCATCGCGGCTGCCGACGACCACGGCGACGGCCCGGAAGGCCTCGCAAAGTGCGACGGCGCTCAGGGCAAATCGCTCTGCCGGCCAAACCTTGCGAGCTTCGTCGGCACCGATGCCAAAGACGATCAGGGGGCCGTCGGCAGACGCGAGGAGCTTGTCTGCCGCTCGCTCGTCCTCCGCTGTGAACCACTGCGGATGCTCGAGCTCTGACCAGTCACGCTGGTGGACAGCCGGCAAAAGGCGCAGCGGCTTGAGCGCCTCGTGCTCATCCGCCGGCGCGTCGACAACGCGAGTGAACGCCTCGGGTTCGGAGCGCTTGGTTGTCTCGGCGAAACCCAAGCGCAGCGGCGCGCCCGAGCGGCGCGCGATCTTGAGCGCGCCGTAGTGGTCGAAGTCCCAGCGTGGAACGATGAGCACATCGATCCGCCGCCGCCGGAGCCGGCGAATCAGACGATAGCGATCCACGGCGCGGCGGATCCGCCCGAACCATCGAGTTCTCCGGTCGGGGACCGTCAGCACCTCATCGACGACCGACAGCCGCCGCGCCAGGTCCGCCACGGTCGTCGTGACCACGAGCAGGATGTGTGCGTCGGGATAAGTCGCCCTCAGCTCCACGAGAAACGGGCCGGTCAATACCAGGTCACCGATGTGGTCGAGACGCAGAACCGCGACCGTAAAATGCCGCCCGCTAACCATTGGCGGCTTCGTGCATCAGCTCATCCAGGGATACGACGGCCGTTCCGGCGCGCCGGATCGCAATGCCCGCGGCGAGATTCGCGAGTCTGAGGACAGCCGGCCAATCCATCCCGCTCGCGCGCGCCAGCGCGAGGCACACGGCGACCGTGTCGCCGGCCCCCGTCACATCGACCACCTCGCGGGTGATCCCCGCATCATCCAAAACATGGCGACCACCGGCAAACAGCGACATACCGTCAGCGCCGCGCGTGACCAGGACCGCAGTCGGGCTCATCTCGGCGCTCATCCGGGCGCCCGCGGCGAGAATCTCGTCTGGCGTCCGTGTCGGCATGCCGCTCGCGTGGCCGAGCTCGGCGACGTTCGGCTTCAGCACATCGACCCCGCGGTACAGCGACCAGTCCGTCGCCTTGGGATCTACGATGACGGGCACGGCGTGTGCTCCAGCGATCGCCCGCACCTGCTCCATGACGGTCCCGGTGACGGATCCCTTCGCGTAGTCGGAAACGAGAATCACGTCGGCGTCGGCGGCTGCGCTGATGGCGTTCGCTAGTGCCCGCTCATCATCGGGGTCGAGTGCGCTGATCGTCTCGTGGTCGACGCGCGCAACCTGATGATGGCCGGCGAAGATACGGGTCTTGCGGATCGTCTGGCGCGTGGCCGAGCTGACAAACCGTGCGCTGACACCCCCCTCCGAGAGCAGCTGCTCGAGCTCCCGGCCGGCCGCATCGGCACCGACGACGGCGCACAGCTGGACCTTGGCTTGAAGGGCCGCTGCACAGCGAGCCGAGTGAGCCGCCCCACCAGGCGTCTTGCGCTCGCCGAGCGCGCGCACCACCGGGACGGGCGCCTCCGGCGAGATCCGACTCGCCTCACCGAAGATGTATTCGTCGAGCATCACATCGCCGACGACAGTGATGCGCACTCCGGGAGCGATCATGACCGAAGTGCCCTGTCACCAGTCGCCGCGATCACAATCTCGCGAGCCTCGTCCCAACTGCTCGCAACAGCATCCGCGTCGACCTGATTGGCGGTCGAACCGCCGTCGCGTAGGAAGATCGTGAACGTCCCCGCCTCCTTCCCGGCGCCCACGTCGCTCGGCGAGTTACCAATCATGATCGAGCGGTGCAGGTCGATCCCGTGCTCGCGGGCTGCATCGAACAGCAAGCCCGCCCGAGGCTTGCGGCAGGAGCACGCGTCGTCAGGAGCGTGCGGGCAGTAGTAGGCGGCATCCAGTGCTATGCCGGCCTGCGCGAGAACGGCAACGACACGACGATGAACCGAGTGCGCCTCCTGCGCAGTGATCAGCCCGCGCCCGATCCCCGACTGGTTGCTCACAAGGACGAGCAGGTATCCGCGCTGTGCAAGCGCTGTCAGGGCGGCGGCGGCGCCCGGGAGCAGCTCCACCTGCACCGGATCCCGCAGATAGCCCGGATCCGAGATCAAAGTCCCGTCGCGATCCAGGAAGACGGCCTGCCGGCCCTCAGTCGTCATGGCCAAGAACGTCCGCCAAGCGCGAGGTCGACCGGTCCGGCACGCGGGCGACGAACTCAATCCTCCCACCGTACCCCGCGACGGTCGCGGCCTCCGGCATCGGCTTGCCGTCGGGTGGCCGGTAGTCGTCTCCCTTGACGTGCACATCGGGACGAAGGACGCGCAGACACTCGTCCGGGGTGTCCTCCGAGAAGACAACCACGCGATCTACGGGTTCGAGGGCGGCCAAGAGCTCCGCCCGCTCCTCTGCGGGAGTGAACGGCCTGCGAGGTCCCTTCAGCCGGCGCACGCTCGCATCGTCATTCACGCCAACGAAGAGCACATCACCAAAGTCCCGAGCCGCACGCAACGTGCTCAGATGACCGACGTGGAGCAGGTCGAAAACGCCGTTGGTCCAAACGACAACGCAACCGCATCGCCGGTAGTGCTCTCGCAACTCAGCAAGCTCCGCCAGTGTCGTGACGGCTCCGCTGCCGAGCCGCGGACGATCGACCTCGGCCATCGCTTCCTCGACCGCATCGCAGATCGCGTGGATCACCGAACCGTGACATTCCTGCGTGCGGGCCGTGTCGTCCGTAGCACTCACGATCGCAATGCTCACGCTGTCAGCCAGGACTGCACCTTGCAGTCCTGTCAGAAGGACGACGGCGAGCTTCATCCGGCGGGCGGTCTCGATGCCGGCAAGGACATTTGCCGACCGTCCACTGGTTGTAATCGCCACAGCCACATCGCCAGGATTCGCATGAGCCTCGAGCTGGCGCGAGAAGACGCGGTCGAACCCGCTGTCGTTCGCTATCGCTGTAAGCGCGGAGCCGTCGGTGGTCAGCGCGATCGCGGGAAGCGCGGCACGGTCACGCCTGAAGCGGCCAACGAGCTCACCGCTCAGATGCTGCGCGTCGCTGGCGCTCCCGCCGTTACCGAAGCAGAGCACCTTGCCCCCCGCCCTGAGCGCGGTGACTATCAGCTCGGCTGCGGCCGCAGCTCGCGCGGACAATCCAGGTAGCTCGGCGGCCGCGGCGGCGCTCTCGCGCAGCGCTGATTCGACGGCCATCGAAACCTTCCCGTCGACCGTCATCGCTCCCGTCGCTTCACCTGGCGCGCCGGGCGTCCGTGAAGGTGCTCGGCGGAGCGTCGTTCCGCCACTGGCAGCCGCACGATGCGGGTTCGGGCCCGCACGACTCTCCGCGAGACCAACTCAGGTGGCGCGTCATCAACGGTGTCGAACTCCAAGTCCGGCGTCCCTCCGACCGAGCGACGCTCGCCGCAAAACCTACCTTAGCCGGATGGCGCCACGCGCGGGACGGCGGCGTGGTCGTGCCGGCACTTGCCAAACTCCTTCGCCAAGTAGCCCTGCACGTAATCGGCAACGCCCGCTTCGAGCGTGTGAAATGCCGGCGCAAGGCCCAAGGAAACGAGCTTAGACATATCCGCTTGCGTGAAGTACTGGTAACGCCCGTGTAGCCTCGCGGGCATCTCAACGTACTCGATGTTGGGCTCGAGTCCCATAGCCACAAATACCGCGGTGGCCAGGTCCGCGAAGCTCCGTGCGACTCCGCTGCCCACATTGAATATCCCCCCGCACGTTGGGGTCGCCAGTAGGTTCTGTATGACGGCACAACAATCCTTCACGTACACGAAATCCCGTAGCTGACCGCCGTCTGGGTACTTCGGATTATCCGATTTGAACAGCCTGGCCGGGTGCCCGGCCAGGAGCTGCGGATAGAGCTGATGCACTACCGACCGCATGGCACCCTTGTGGCGCTCGTTCGGTCCGTACACGTTGAAGAATTTCAGTCCCGCCCAGCGCGTCGGAGCGCCCATACCATGCTCGACGTCATCGATGATGCGGCGGTCGACCACGTGCTTGGTCCACGCGTACCCATTCAAAGGCGCCAACCTGGCGAGGCCCTCCCCCGAGTCGTCGTCACGAAAGCCTTGCGAGCCATCACCATACGTCGCCGCCGACGATGCGTAGATAAAGGTGCAGTCGCGCCGTGCGGCATAGTCCCATAGATCGAGCGAAAAGCGAACATTGTTCTTGACTAGAGCCACCAAGTCCGTCTCAGTGGTGTCGGTGATGGCACCCATATGGACGATCGCGGCCACCTCGCGTTCGTGGTCCGCCAGCCACGCCATAGCCTCGCCCGCCGGCACGATGTCGCGGGCGAGCACCTGAGAGACGTACTCCCAAGCGGCGGGGTGCTCAAAGGTGTCACAGAGCGCTAACGGGCGCCCTTCGAGCGAGAGTGCAGTGGCGATATTCGAGCCGATGAAGCCGCCCGCGCCGGTAATGAAGATGACGTCACGCGCTGGGGTCATGCGCCCATAATACGCAGGCCGCTACATTCGGTATAGCGCTTGGTAACCGTGCCGAATCGGAGTTACGCCGCGGTTGGCGAGAAATCGCTGCGCCAACATGCCTTTGCCGGGCCAGGCCCCGAACTCGGCAAAGATCGTGGATGCGGAGGCGCGGGCGTTCTCCGGGACATCATCGAGGCACGCCGGCGAATCGTCAATCAGTAGCAGCGCCCCCGCCTTGAGCGCGGGAAGCACCGCCTGGACTTCGCGAAGGCAGTGCTCGGCGGCGGGCAGAGGGTCCGAGAAGTCGACGTCAAAACTGTCGAGGTAGACCACGTCGGCACGGGCATCTGGGTGGTCGACGACCCACCGCTCGAGAAACGCAACGCTGTCGTCGCAGCCAAGGGTCGTGCTGCTCGCGACATGGCGCCGCAGGCGCTCCACGCGCTCGCCATCGATATCTACCGACCAGAGGCTGCCGCCGAACGATCGCGTGTAGGAGTCAAACAATCTGGTGGAATCCGTGCCCCAAGCTGACACGCCCGTTTCTAGGATCGTCTGCGGCCTGCCGCCCATCAGCTCGACGAGGTAAGCAAACGACGCGTAATTCACATGGTCCGATTCACTCCGCAGGCGGAAGTGGTCGCGGCAAAGCGCGCTTGCATCGGTGTAGCGGCCCCACCGGCCGGCCCTCAGCCGATCAAAGGCAAAACGATTGCCTTCCGATAGGCGTTCGCGCATGCCTGCGATAGTCACGTGAGCGCCCCGCTCTTGTCAGCCGGCACCGGCCCTACCCGCGCCTGATAGAGAGATCGCCGACCGGTAGTACTTGTTGTCGCGGAGCAGCTCACCGGCCGGACCGTAGCCGTCGACGCGTCCGTCGACGATCACAAGGATCCGATCGCACATCTCGAGCGTGGACATACGGTGGGCGACGATCAACAGCGTCGTTCGCTCGCGTAGGGCCACGAGCGACTCCTGGAGGAGGCTCTCGGAGCGCGGATCAAGGGCACTCGTCGGCTCGTCGAGAATCAACATCGCCGGCTGACCGGCTAGCGCACGCGCGATGCAAATCCGCTGTTGCTGCCCGCCGGAGATCGCGTCGGCGCGCGGACCGATCACGGTGTCGTAACCGTGCTCCCATTCCGCGACGTCGTCGTGGATGCGCGCGAGCTTTGCGGCCTCGATGACCGCGTCCTCGGCGATGTCGCGGAAGTAACGGATGTTGGCGATGACGGTGGTGTGCAGCAGGCGCGGCTCCTGCGATACGTAGGCCACGCGCGACGTCCAATCATTGAGCGAGTACTCGGCGGCCGGCACGCCATTCACCAGATATGCCCCCGAGTCGAGTGGCCGCAGCCGTAGCAAGATCTGCGTCAGCGTCGATTTCCCCGCCCCCGACGGGCCGACGATGCCGACGGACTCGCCGCCGGCGATCTCGAAGCTCACGTCGTCGAGGACCGGTCGGCCTGGCACGTAAGCAAAAGAGGCGTGCTCGAGCGTGATGCTCTTGATTGCCGGAAGGGCGCGATCGCCGGTCGCCGGCGTGCTCTCCAAGTACCCGCGCTCTCGGTCGCGCACTCGTTGCACGAACGGCAGCGTGCCGCGCAGGCTCTGGTAGCTCGCGGACACGAGCTGGCCGTAGCCAGCCGAGCGCACCAGCAGTAGCACGACAGCGCCAAGCGAAGCAACGTGGCCCGCGTTCGCGATGTGGAGCACGAGGAGGCCGCCGACGAGGAGGAGATACGTGGCTGTCGTGAATATGCTCGGCGCCAGGCTCCCGAGCATCTGCTGGCGCGAGAAATGTCGGGTGACGGCATCGACAAGCTTCTGTACCTCGCGAGCTTGCTGGCGGCCCACCCCGAAGACGTCCATCTCCTCCGCCATTCGCGCCGTCTGTCCGATGCCATGAGCCAGGCGTATCTGCTCGACGGACAGCATCTCCGAGCGCCGCCCGACCAGTTGGCTGAGCGGGCGAAGGCCACTCAGGAGGACGACTGTAGCGACCAGCGTGATTGCCGCGGCCACGGGCTGGAGGACGAAGGCGGAGCCCACGAGCACCAGCAATGTCAGCCCGCTCGTCACGAGCCCTGTCAGGGCCAGCGTCACGAATGAGGCCTGCCCCGTCTGATTCGTCAATACCTCCTGCAGTTCGCCCTCCCGATCACGCGACTGGACGGTCCAGGAGGCACTCGTGAAAGCCGCTATCAGACCTCTGCGCAGGGTTCCCTGGGCGTCGGCCGCCAATCGCGCCGGTAGCACCACCGTCGGTATCTGAAGCAGCAGACGGGCCGCGATCAGAGCAAAGCCGACGACGAGCAGGCCGCTGATCGTCGCGCTGATGTGAAGCGGGCCGATCGAGATGTGCAACTCGTTGGTGCGGCTGACGAGCGCGCTTGCCACCTCGGCGACGATCGCGAGAATCGAGGCTTCACAAATACCCGTCAGCACCGAGACGACGATCAGAACGACGATTGCGAGGCTCCGGCCACGCAAGAGGAAGCGCAGCTGACTCCGCTCGCGGCGCGCCGCAAGCCAGGCCATCATCGAGACGTGCCTACGGTCAGCGCGACCGAGCCGGCGCTCATCGGCTCGACGTGCGGGTTTTCGGAAGTCCTCATCGGTGCTGGGTGCGGAGGATACGGGGCGCTGCTGTGGACCCGCGTGAGCCTGATGACGTTGCCCGCATGCGCCCGCCGAACGATACGGAGGACTTTGGCGAGCCCTCCTGCTGAGCGCGAGTATATTGGCGCCTCAAGCGCCGTCGTCCACCGCCGGCGCCGTCGATGAGCCCTCGCCCGCGAGGGCCGCCTCGAGGGCTTCCCGATAGGTCGAAAGCTGCAGCGCGTTCTGGTTCCCACGCGCTGCGAGTCGGTCCGCCTCGTAGCGCAGGCGAGCGGGCGTCACCTCGCTCCAATCATCGATCAATACCAGCGGCAGTCCGGCGCCCTTCCAGTGCTCGCTGAGCGTCGTGCGCTCGACGATTGGAACGACACCGAGGTAAAGCGACTCCCACAAGCGATGGGTGTCGATGCCATTCCCGCGTGGACATGCGCTGAATTGATGTGCGCTCAGGAGCCTGGTGTATTGCCGCCATTTCAGTGACGGTGTGGCGTCGACGTGCTCGGCGGGAAAGTTCGCCCGCAGAGCCTCGGCAGCGGCCGCGCGTGCCGGATTCGTAGATGCGCTGAACTGGGCGAACAGCGACAGCGGCTCACGGTTGGTGCGCCGCGCGCGGCGCACCGCGCGGGCCAGCGAGCGGAGGTTTCCGTGCGGCCACATCGAGTTGGCGATGCCGATCGGCACCGGGCGCAGACGCGGGTGCCGCACTGCGGCATTTTGGGCGAGCCAGCACCTCACGCCCGCACCTTCGCGATCAAGCCATGCGGCATGCTTCTCGGACACCTCGCCGTCACTGTTGTGGGTGATGAGTACAGGTGGCTGGCTTGTCAGCTGAGGCCACACGACGTCCGCGAACTCGTCGAAATCGTGCGTGTAGAGAAAGACGGACCGGGCGCGTACCAGCCGGTCTAGTTCCCGCTCTCCGAACTCGGCCATGCTCGTTTCGAACCGGAGCATCTCACGCGCATAATGTGCGACGCCGCGGTGGAATTCGTAAGTGCGGCGAGAGATGACCGTAACTTCGGCCATGCCTTGGACGCGTTCTCCGGTGATGATCTGCGCTGGTTCCAAGGTCAGGCGAGTTGGCAGTTGAGGTTGACGCGCGCCCGCGCCGGAAAGATCGACCATCGGCCATCTCTGCTTCCGATCTGCCGGCTGGCGACGACTGCGTGATCGATTACGATCGCCCCCGATGATTCGAGTGCGATTGATCGGACGCATGGGCAACCAAATGTTCCAGCTTGCCTTCGCGCACGCGGCGAGCAGGCGCCTCGGCACGGAGTTTGTCATGTGCCGCGAGCCGCGAACGGGTCATCCGACAATCCGGCTCTGGCGCTTTTTCGAGCTCGGTCCCTGGGGAACGGCGAGCGTGCGCTGGCGCCGCCGCGCACAATTTCGGTTCCAGCACGGCTTCAAACCCGACGTGGTCCTTTGCGAGCAAGATGACAGCCCCGCCGGCACCTTAGCTCGATTGCGGGACGGCCTCGAATATGGGGGCTATTTCCAGTCCGAGGACTGGTTCACCGACTACGCCGACGAGATTCGGCGCCTTTTTACGGTTCGCGCCGAGCATCAGGCCGTGTTCCGGCAGATGTTTCCTGACAACGAGCCGTATATCTGCATGCACATTCGCCGTACCGACTTCTTTTACCAGGCGGGGGGCCTGGCCCTCCCGACGTCCTACTTCGTGGACGCCCTGGAATCGATCCCGGATCGTGATCGCTATCAGCTGGTCGTCGTGTCTGACGACCCCGACGCCGTCCGCGAGGAGCTGGGCGACCGCTACACCGTCCGCTGCTCGCGTAATCCCGCCGTCGTCGACCTGCAACTGCTGGCGAACGCCGATGTGGTGATCACCAGCAGCAGCTCGTTCTCGTGGTGGGGCGCCTGGCTGAACCGGCGCCCCGGTGTACGCGTGATCGCCCCGAAGCATTGGCTCGGGTTTGCCAGCGGTGTCGACGAGCCCGCGCGTGTGATCCCCGAACGCTGGGTCAGCATGCCGGTCCGTGACCCTCCGCAGCAGTCGACGGCGTCGCGTGCCGAGGCCTGAGCTGGGGCGAGAGCGCGACAACTGCGGCCACCAGGCACCTCCGGCGGCCGGTTATCATGGCTTGGTGAGCTTATTGACGGGCAAGCGGGTCCTGGTCACGGGCGGTTCAGGGTTCCTCGGTGCGCGTGTGGTCGATGAGATCGCGAAGCACGACGTCGCGAGCATCGATGCGCCGCGCTCGGCACAGTGCGATCTGCGTGAACGGGACGCGATTCGTGGCGTGCTCGCCGACGCGCGGCCTGAGGTCGTCGTTCATCTCGCCGCGGTTGTCGGCGGCATCGGTGCCAACATGGCGACGCCGGGCGCGTTCTTCTATGAGAACGCGTTGATGGGCATACAACTGATCGAGGAAAGCCGCCAAGCCGGCGTTGAGCGCTTCGTATGCGTCGGCACTGTGTGCGCCTACCCCAAGCACGCACCCGCGCCGTTCAAGGAAGAGGACCTCTGGAACGGCTATCCAGAGGAGACCAACGCTCCATACGGTCTCGCAAAGAAGATGCTGCTCGTGCAACTGCAGGCCTATCGCCAGCAATACGGTTTCGAGGGCGTCTACCTGCTTCCGGTGAATCTCTATGGCCCACGCGACAACTTCGACGACCGAACCTCGCACGTGATCCCGGCGCTGATCAAGAAGTGCGACGCAGCCCTCGAGAGCGGCGCGCCGTCGATCGTCTGCTGGGGAACCGGAAAGGCGTCCCGCGAATTCCTGTACGTCGGGGACGCGGCCGAAGGCATCGTTGCGGCCGCGGCGCGCTACTCGGGTGCCGAGCCGGTCAACCTCGGGTCCGGCGAGGAGATCTCGATCGCCGCGTTGACCGAGTTGATCGCAGAGCTCGTCGGATTCACCGGGGAGATCATCTGGGATCCGACGAAACCCGACGGGCAGCCGCGCCGCTGGCTGGACATCTCGCGGGCCCAACAGGAATTCGGCTTTCGCGCCAGCACGAGCTTGCGCGAGGGCCTCGAGCGCACCATCGAGTGGTATCGCTCGACGCGCCGCGCACCGGTACCCGGCCGCTAGCAGCCGTTATCTACGCGACGCCTGCGCCCGCAAGCGTCTCACTCAAGCGCACGATGTCCGCGTTGATGCTGCCGCTACGCCCTTCTCGCCCGAGCACTGACCAATACTCGTGGCCGCAGCGAGCGGCGAGCACGTAGTAGCAGAGGTTCACGTAGTCGGGCGCAAATAGCTCGATAACGATGGCTTGGCGCGCGAACGCCATATTCGTCAGCGCCCCACCGTGGGGCGCGACGATCACGCCGGCCGCCGCGAACGTGCGGATCTGCTCGTCAAGTGACAGCTTGCCCGGGTCTATCCACTCGAACCCGAGGGGCTCCAGCACGACATTCCAGAGCTCGTCTTCGTTCGCGACACGGCGCCGGCGCTCGCCGCGCCGGGTCAGGTATAGGCGTTTGCGCCCGCTCGGCGCGCCGGATGCGAAGCGCTCGCGCAGCCACTCACAGGCCCAGCTCGGGGTGTGCCCCGCGAGCAGCGCGACCGGGCGCGGCCACAGGAGAACGTCCGCGCGCAGATAGCCCGAAAACGGCGTGAGCCGATCGCCAATGCCGAGGAGGTCGAGCGACCGTCGCTGCCAGGGCTTCAGGTCCTCCGGCACAATCACATTGGAAGCCACGCCGTGTGCGGCTTCGAGGGCGGCGAAGCGCGGGAGCGCGTCGGTGAGCCAGTGGTAGTAGGCCCCGCACCACTGCGAGATCAGCGTCGCGTGAACGCCCCGCGCGGCCTGCGCCCGCGGGAGCCGCTTCCTTCCGAGCACGCCAGTTGCCTCGAGGTTGCCGTCCCATGCGCTCTCACTGGCTAGCAGGCCGTCGTGAGTGATGACAAGCCCGTGCGAGGTGACGACGCGCCCACCGGGAAGCTTTGCGACATCGAGGTTGGGCGGAGACGTTTCCGGCAGCGCCTGGAGGCGCGTCAGAGCGGCGTCGAAGGCGCGACCACCGGCGCCGGCGACACTGCGCGGGGGCGGCAACGGAGGCGAGGCGGGCGCCGGAACGCTGCTCCAACCTGCGCCGCAGTGGTCTTCATGCTCGGCGACCCAGTCGTGCAGCGACGCCACTGTTCCAGCCGGGCCATCGTCACCCGCGAGCAAGCCGTGGCCCGTCGCTGCGTCGCTAACACGCCGCGCGAGGCGCGCGCGGAAGCTCACCGCTCGCGTTCCTCGTCGGCACGAGTCACGAGCGCCAGGCCCACAGCATCCCGACGCCGCCGTCCCCATGCCAGATCGGGGCCGTGAGCAGACCCGCCTCGCCGAGCGCCCGCTCGGCAGCCGCGCGCGGGTCGTTGGTCGGACACCCCTCCGGGTGGTACTCCATGACGAGCACGCGCGGTGGGGCCTGCGCGAAGCGTGGGTCGGCCAGGATCTCCCACTCGCCCCCCTCGATGTCGATCTTCACGAGATCAGATGCGGCGATCGTCGCCATGACATCGCGCTTCGCGACGACGATCGACCCTGAGGTCGCCTGCTCGCCGTCCGCCAGCACGTGTGAAGAGGCGCCGAGACCGGCGGCGAAGCGCACCTCGCCGTCGCGCGCTCCGGCGGCGGCCGGCACGACATTCCAGCGATCGCCGAGGGTGTTCAGCGCGATCGTGCGCCGGCAGACCGTCGCGTTGTCAGGGTCGGGCTCGTAGCCGACAACCTGCGCGTCTGGCCAGCGCGAGACCGCGAGCACGCCAAACAGCCCGATATTGGCGCCGAGGTCGAGAATCGAGCGCGGCGAGCCGATCGCGTGCGCGACGTCCGCCGGCGCGTCGTACCAGCGGTGGTAGAAGACCTCGGCGAGCGCGGCGGCGTCGGCGCTCCGGTGGCGGATCGCAACACACAACCCGTTCTCGCGCAGGTGAAACGTGCGCATTCCGCGCGGGCGCACGATCTCGCCGACGAGAAACCTCGGCGTCTCGCGGACCAGGCGGGCGCAGATCATCCGCGCGGTCAGTGGCATGAGCGCGCGGCTCGAGGCCAGGCGGTGAAGAGCGCTGCTCACCGGCTGCGGTGTACCAACCGAACCAGCCGATGCAGCGGCCGCGCTACCGGATGCAGGGTGACGAAGGCCTCGATCCTCGCACGCAGGTGCTTCGCGGAGCGTGCGCGGCGCAGCCGCCGGACGCCGAGCAGGTGCGTCGCGTTGTACGGGCTGTAGATGTAGCGATCGAAGTCGCCCGCTAGCTCGCGGTTGCGCTTCGCCTCCGGGCCTTCCCAGGCCGATCCCATCGCTTTGGCCACGTGGCCATAGCCATGGTTCTGGTGGATCGCGGTGACGCTCTCTGTCATGTCGATCACTGGAATGCTGAGCTCGAGCGCGCGGCGGATCATCCAGTTGTCCCAGCCGGGGCGCCCGACAGCGAACGGTGGCAGACCAAAGTCGGTCGGGCGCGGGAAGACGAAGTAATCGCTCCCGCGGCCCTGATCGAGCTTTCCTTCGCGCCTCGCCCAGTCGCGCAGGGCGCCGTCACCGCGGGAGAAATCGAGCTCTGAGGTGATGTCGCAGTCCCAACGGCGTCCAATCGCGAGGTACGCCGTCGCCGGCAGGCGCCGTGCGGCGGCGACAAAGTCGTCGAGCAGGAGGATGTCCGCGTTGACGTAGCACAGCAGCGAGCCGTGGGCGCGCACGGCCGCCTCGTGGAAGGCCCAGGCAAGGAGCGGAGTTCCGAGCTCGTTGCGCTCGACTTGGGGGATGTGAGTCGCGCCGTGTTCGCGTGCCGCCTCCGCAACACCCGGGTCATCCCCCATCACCAGGACCTCGACGGCAGGAGCGAGCCGTTGCCAGCTGGCAAGCGCATTGCTCTGGATCAACGAGACGTGGGGGTCGGTGAACCCCTTCGGAATCGCGAACAGCGTCAGGTCGACCATCTCATCGAGCCGTGAGCGCATCAGCGCGCGCACCCTACTATGGCGGTGCGCTCTGGGACACTCGTCCGATGGCTGCAGCGTCCCAACCAGAAACAACAGCCGAGCTCGACGTGCTCGACTCGCGCGAGGCCGGCGGCGTGTTCCTGCGGGGCGGCGGTGTGCGGATGCTCGCGTACACCGGTGCCGTCACGACGAGCATCGCGGCGATGCCGTTCGTCACTCGCCACCTGCGCCCGACGAACTTCGGCCACTACGTCACGGTGACATCGCTGCTCCTGATCGTCGCCGCATTCACCGAGGGCGGAATCGCCACTCTCGGTGTCCGCGAGTTCAGCAGCGGCGGGAACAGCGAGCGGGACGAGCTGATGGGCAGCCTGCTCGGCATGCGCCTGGCGTTGAGCCTCGCCGGTGCCGGCGGCGCAATCCTGTTCACGGCGCTCGCCGGCTACCCCGGCGTTGTGGTCGCCGGCACCGCGATAGCGTCGATCGGGCTCCTGCTCGCCAACCTCCAGGTGACGCTGGCAATACCGCTGACGGCCGCGCTCCGCCTGCAATGGCTCGCCGTGCTCGACTTCACGGGCCCGGCCGTCACCGCCGCCGGACTCGTCCTGCTCGTCGTCGTCGGTGCCCCGCTGCTGCCGTTCTTCGCAGCCGCCGTCGTTTCATTTGTCGTGACGGTCTCGATCACCGCGGCGCTGGTCCGCGGTCAGGTGACGATCCGCCCGTCGTTCGCAGTTCGGCGCTGGCGCCGACTCCTTTCGGAGTCGGCCGTCTTCGCCGCCGCGACTGCCCTCGGGGTCGTGTACTTCCAGATCGTCGTGATCGCGATGTCGCTGATCGCGAGTGGACACGCCGTGGGCGTCTTCAGCTTGGCGTTTCGGATCCTCAGCGTGGTCAACGGCATCCCGCTGCTGCTGATCGGGTCGGCGTTCCCGATCCTCCTGCGCGCGGCGCGCGACGACGGCAACCGGTTGCAGTATGCGCTCGAGCGGCTGTTTGAGGGCAATCTCCTGCTCGGGGGGTGGCTGTCACTGCTCGTCATCGCGACTGCGCCGTTCGCGGTGCACGTAATGGGCGACGGGGGCTATGCGGGCGCCACCGCGGTGCTGCGAATTCTCGGGTGTGGCGTCGCCGCGACGTTCCTCGCCGCCGTATTCGCATTCGCCCTGCTTTCGGTCCGGATGTATCGCTCGCTAATCACGATCAACGCGGCAATGGTCGTGCTCGCCGTGGTGCTGTGCACCGTCCTGATTCCCGGCCAGGGCGCACGTGGCGCGGCGATCGCGACGCTTTCGCTCGAGGTCGCGCTCGCGTGCGCTTATGCCCTGGCGCTGTTCCGCGCGCGTCACGATCTGCGCCCGCGGCTCGGCACGGCCGCACGGACCGTCGTCGCACTCGGGCTCGCTTTTGCCGTCGCGTTCGCGGCGCCGCTGTCACCGCTGCTCGCGGCCGCAGCCGGATCGGCGACGCTCGCGGTCGCGGTCGTCGCGCTGCACGCCGCGCCGCGCGAGCTCTGGGCGGCCCTGCGCCGGACCGCAGTGGTCAGCCCTCCCGAGTAGGTTCTCTGCTTGTCCATGGCGATCCCACTTTTCGACACGGCAACGCCGCTGGCGCCACTCCAAGCGGAGCTGCGAGTGGCGATCGAGCGAGTCCTCGCCAGTGGTCGCTACATCCTCGGACCCGAGGTCCGGGAGTTCGAGACCGAGTTCGCGCAATACGTTGGTGCCGACCATGCGATCGGCGTCGCGAACGGAACCGACGCACTGACGATCGCCCTGCGCGCGATGGGCGTCGGCCCGGGCGATGAGGTCGTGGTCCCCTCTTTTACTTTCTACGCGACGGCTGAGGCCGTCGCGCCGACGGGCGCCAGGCCGGTGTTCTGCGACATCGACCCGGCGACCTTCTGCGTGACCCCGGAGACCGTGAAGCCGGCACTGAGCCCACGGACGAAGGCGGTGATCGCCGTGCATCTCTTCGGCAACGTCGCACCCGTCGCGGCGATCGAGGCGCTCGGCGTACCGGTCCTCGAGGACGCAGCGCAGGCCGCCGGGTCGCTCGGCCCAGACGGACGGCCTGGAGCGCTCGGCGCCGCGGCCACCTTCAGCTTCTACCCGTCGAAGAACCTCGGCGCGTTCGGCGACGGTGGCGCGATCACGACGAACGACGCCGGGATCGCCGACCGCGCGCGGATGCTTCGATTCCACGGCTCGCGCGACAAGCAGACCTTCGAAGAGCTCGGTTACAACTCACGCCTCGACGAGCTGCAGGCGGCGATCCTGCGGGTGCAGCTGCGCCACCTCGACGCATGGGCCGATGGGCGACGCGAAGCGGCGCGGCGCTACGCGGCATCGGGGATCGGCGAGCTCGTGACGCTGCCGACGGCGAGCGAAGGCTCGCGACCAGCGTGGCACCTCTATGTGGTTCGTAGCGACCGCGCCGATCAGCTTGGCGCGGCGCTGCGCGAGCGCGGCGTCGAGGCCCGCGCGTACTACCGCCGACCGTTGCACCGCCAGCCCGCTCTGGCCGTCGACATCGAGTTGCCCGCCACCGACGAGGCGGCGCGGACCAGCCTCGCGCTGCCGATCGGGCCAACGCTGCGAGCCGCGCAGGTCGACGAGGTGGCCGCCGCGATCAGGGCGACCCTCGTTCCCTGATCCGCGCGCGGCGCGGATCTAGAAGTCCGCGGGCGGCCGCCGCGCGAGCGCCCAGGTTTGGACGGGCGTCGCAAAGTCGTTTCGCAGTCCACTGCGAATCCAGTCGCGCGGTGAGAGGCTGGTCCACCTGCGCGCCATGCGCCGCCAGGACGGAGGCGCCCCGAGCGTCCACAGCAAATGCCGTAGGCCACGCCACTGCGGCCGGGCGAGGTCATAGAAAGTTGGGAAGCCGCCGATAGCCAATGAATGGTTGGCGTATCTCGAGTTTCCCCACTGGCCGATCTCTACTACCTCAAACCCGACATGTGCGAACAAACACGCCATGCCGATCGGGGTGAAGCCCGTCGCGAAATGATGGGGCAGTGAGTGCTGCTGGCTGACCGTTGGTGTTGACGCCCAGATGTAGCCCCCCGGCGCCATCGCCTGATACAGATGGCCGAGGGCTTCAACGGGGTCATAGAGGTGCTCCAACGTTTGCGACAGGATCACGAAGTCGTAGTCCGAGGCAGCGAACTCGGGGGCGTGTAAGTCGTACCGTCGTGGGTCCGCCTCGTAGTCCGCAGCGTCGACATGGTCGTAGGTAAGACGTTGCAGCTCCGGGTCGCCCATCGGCCCCCCGTTGAGCATCAGCACCTTGCGAGCGTGCGCGATGCCGTGCTTTTCGAGCAGACGCTCGAACTCGAGCAGGATGATTATCCGGGGAAACTCCATATCAGCGAGCTTTGCGCCGAAGCGCCCGTGGAAGTCGTAACCCCGGTAGCGCTCGCAATACTCGGGTGTGTCATTAATCGCGACCTTGCTTGCGTACAGGTCGGCAACGGCCCGCGCGGAAAGGGAACGCGTGGGCACTAGGCTGTGATGAGGTCGAGCGGTGGTGAATGGCGGCCCGGCATCTGCGTGATCATAGGTCGCTTCGCGTCTAGCGCCAGTGCTCGAGCAGGTCCGCGTCGTCGATTTGCCGCACGCGGCGTGCCGGGACGCCCATGACGAGGGCGCGGGGCGGGACATCGCGTGTGACGACCGCGCCCGCGGCGACGAACGCCTCCTCGCCGACCTCGATACCGGGGAGCAACAGCGCGCCGCCGCCGACGCGACACGCGCGCCGCAGCGTCGCCCCGCGCAGCTCGTAGCTCTCATCGTGGCGGGCCATCGTGTCGTCGTTGGTCGTGAGCGCGCCAGGGCCGACGAAGACGTCCTCCTCGAGCAGCGTCGCGCGGGTCAGGTAGACGTTCGTCTGGATACGGCAGCGCGAGCCGATCGTCACGTCCGGCTCGACGACACTGCCGCGCCCGATCACGCAGCCCGTCCCGAGCCGGGTCCGCTCGCGGATGAAGCACTGGTCGCCGATCACGACGTCCGGCTCGACCGTCGCCCCCGCGAAGATCACGCTGTGCGTGCCGATCGACACCCCAGCCGCGATCGCCGCTCCGTGCAGGCCGCTGCGGGGCGTCGTCGAGTAGCGCGAGAGGTGCGGGCGCTTGCCGACAACGGCGCCGTCCTCGATCACGCAGCCATCGCCGATCGAGGTCTCATCGTGAATCGTCACGTTGACGCCGAGCATCACGCCCTCGCCGATCGTGACTTCATCGCCGACGTGCAGGCCCGGAGCGCGCGGATCGGGACGGGGGCTCACCGGCGCGACGCCTCGAGCGCGCGTTGCAGGCCCTCGAGGACACGCACCACGCGCAGGCCGCTGCGCCCGTCCGAGCTCGGCTGCTCGCCGCTACGGATGCAGTGCACGAAGTGCTCGCACTCGAGGCGCAGCGGCTCGGCGTTCGGGATGCGTGGGCTCGTCACATCGCCCGAGCGCGTGATGTACTCGCCCCAGCTGTCCGTGCTCTCATCGAAACCCTTGTCGTAGATCGTCAGCTTGCGCTCGAGCACCATGTCGTCGAAGGTCGCCATCCGCTGCGAGCCGACGACGGTCAGGCGGCGCTCCTTGTGCGGGTCGAGCCAGGACAGGTGCAGGTGGGCAGTGATGCCGGATGGGAAGCGCAGGTACGCGAACACGACGTCCTCGATACCGGGGCGCATATAGCACTCACCGCGGGCATCCAGCTCGAAGGGCTCCTCGCCGGCAAGCGCGAGGACGACCGACACATCGTGCGCACCGAGGCTCCACAGCGCGTTCTCGTCGGCGCGAAGCTGGCCGAGGTTGAGCCGATTCGTGTAGATGTAGCGGACCTCGCCGAGCTCGCCCGAAGCGGCGATCTCCCTGAGCTTGCGCACGCCCGGGTGGTATTCGAGCAGGTGACCGACCATCAGGATGCGCTCCGCGCGTTCGGCGGTCGCGACAGCCGCCTGTGCCTCCGCGACCGACTGGGCGAGCGGCTTTTCGACGAAGCAGTGCTTGCCCGCCCCGAGCACACGGATTGCGAGCTGTGCGTGCGTCGGGACGGGCGTCGCGAGCAGGACTCCGTCGAGCGCGTCGTCGGCGAGGAGCTCATCGAGCGAATCGGTCGTGCGTGCCGCGCCGAAGCCACGCTCCAGGCGGCGCGGATCGCTGTCGGCGACCCAGGCGAGCTCGACGTCCTCCATCGCGTCGATATTGCGCGCGATGTTCGGCCCCCAGTAGCCGAGCCCGACGACCGCGAGGCGGGTCACAGTCGCACCACATTGGCGCCGGGGCGCGTCACACCGCGAAGATCAAGAACGCATCCGACGCGATCGCCCAGGGCGTCGTAGTCGATGCCGGGGTGAGCCGTGACGATGAGCGCGACCGCCGCCCCCTCGAGGGCCTGCGGCAGCGGTAACGAGCGCAGCCCGAGGCACTCGGGCACGTGCTCGTCGTGGTAGACGACCTCGGCGCCGAGCCCCTGCAGCAGGCCGATCAGCTTGATTGCGGGCGACTCGCGGGTATCCGCGACGCCCGGCTTGTAGGCGACGCCAAGCATCGCGATCCGCGAGCCGCGCACGGGCAGGCCGCGCGCGTTCAGGACGCGCTGGACCTTCTCCACGCAGTGGTAGGGCATCTGCTGGTTGATCTTGCCGGCGAGCTCGACGAACTCGGTCGAGAAGTCGAATTCACGCGCGCGCCAGGCAAGGTAGAACGGGTCGACTGGCAAGCAGTGGCCGCCCATCCCCGGGCCCGGCTCGAAGCGCATGAAGCCGTAGGGCTTCGTCGACGCCGCGTCGATCACCTCCCAGATGTCGATCCCCATTCGATCCGTGAGTAGCGAGAGCTCGTTGACGAGCGCGATATTCACCGCCCGGAAGATGTTCTCGAGCAGCTTCGTCAGTTCCGCCGCCTCGGGTGTCGACACGCGCACGATGCGGTCGCAAACGGCGCCGTAGAGCTCCTCGGCGCGATCGGCACACGCCTCCGTGAGGCCGCCGACGACCTTGGGCGTGTTCGCGAGCGTGAAGTCGGTGCGACCCGGATCGACCCGCTCGGGCGAGAACACGAGATGGAAGTCAACGCCGGCGCGCAGGCCCGAGCGCTCTGCGAGCAGCGGCGCCACCTGCTCGCGCGTCGTCCCCGGGTAGGTCGTCGACTCGATCGCCACGAGCTGCCCCGCGCGCAGTACGGCGCCAAGCTGTGCGACGCAGTCCAGCAGGGGTGTAAGGTCGGGCTCACGGTTACCCGACAGAGGCGTTGGCGCACAGACGATCACGGCGTCCATGTCGGCTAGCAACGCAAACTCGGAACTACTCGTCAGGCGCGGGCGCGCGGCCTGCAGCGCGTCGTCCGAAACATCGTCGATGTAGGAGCTACCGGCCGCGAGCAGCGCGAGCTTGCGCTCGTCGCGGTCGATCCCTACGACATCCGTGTCGCGTAGTGCGAAGGCGACCGCTAGGGGAAGCCCAACGTAGCCGAGCCCGATGACACCGACCTTCATCGGGGGCGGAGTCTAGTGTGGCTCTCGTAGCGGCCCTCACCCCAGGTGTCGGCGGTCAGGGTGTGCGTGCGCCGTGTCGATCAGCGCGATGCGCGGCGGGATCGGCTCTCGCAGCGAGCACGACGTCCAAACATGGGTGCAGCGCTCGCGCAGGCGGCACGAGCCCTACCGCCGCTGCGGCCTATCGCGAGCATCGCTCCACAGCGGGGCGATTCGGATGCCCGCCGGCGCCGACCACAGCTCATATCGCCCCTGGCTGGCGCAGCCGACCTGCTGCCTCAACCGCCTCCGCGCGCGAATGCACGCCCAGCTTGCGCAGGATGCTCTTCGTGTGGCTGTAGACGGTGTCCTCGGAGAGGAAGAGCTTGCCGGAGATCTCGCGCGTCGAGAGGCCGGCGCAGATCAGGTCGAGGACCTCCCACTCGCGCGTTGTCAGCGGGCTCTTGACCGGGCGCATGCCGCGGCCGTCTTCGGTCGTGCTGCGCAGGATCTCGATCAGATGGCTCGTCAGTGATCGGCTGACCGCCGCCTCGCCGGAAGCGACCGAGCGCAGGGCGCGCCCGACAGAGTCGATCGCGGCGCTCTTCGTCAGGAAACCCGAAGCGCCGGCGCGCAGCGCGCGCAGCTCGGTGTCGCGGTCCTGGGGAACGGAGAGCATGACGACGCGCACCTCGGGCGCGCGAGCGCGGATCTCGCGGCAAGCGCTGATCCCGTCGAGGTGCGGCAGTCCGACCTCCATCAGGACGAGCTCCGGGCGGTAGTGAGTCGCGAGCTCGACAGCCTCGACTCCGTCCTTCGCCTCCGCCGACACGACGAAGCCAGGCTCCGCTGTCAAGGCGTCGCGGATGACGCGACGGGCCAGCGGATCGGGGTCCGCCACGATCACGCGCAGACGCTTTTGCGGCTCGCCCTCGGGCTGCGGCGCGGCCGGGGCGAGGCGCAGGCGCCGGTCCCCGGGAGGCTCGTTCTTGAATTGGCGGTCCGGCATCGCTTGGGTGAACGGTAGGCGGAGCCGGCCGTGAGGCGGCGGGGCATTTTTCACCCGCCCTCGATGGCGATCCGCAGGTGCGCCCGCCCGACCTCGCAACCGACCGTGCGATGTTCACCAGCAAAACGCGGTTTGTTCACCAGTGTTGCGCTGCTGGCTCGCCTAGGATCGCCGCGAGCGTGTCTTGCGGGGCATCAATCGAGGATCTGCGTGAAGCGGCGGTCGAGGCGCTTCGCAAGCGTCATCTGCACGCATACGGATGCCTGCCCGAAGGCGACCACGCTTGGATCGACGCGGGCGCGATCCTACTCGTGGCGCGGGCTCGCGCGGCGCGTGAGGCCGAGGCCGGCTACTCGCTGCTCGCCTCGCTCGCGAAGCTTCAGCACGCGGTCGTCGCGGAGGTGTACCTGCGCACCGGTGAGCTCCTACGCCCAGGCGGACGCAGCGCGAACAGCGAGCGTGGCCTGCTCGTCTTCGCGTTCGAGCGCGTGCCGTCAAGCGCGCTCGTCGTGGCCGCAGCGCCTCGCGCGACCGAACGCCCGCGCTGAATCAGCGTAGGCGGCGAAGCTCGGTCGCGACAGGTCGATCGAGTACAAAGGATGCATGGCAGTACCTGCCAAGGTGTCGGCCTCGCCGCAGCTCCCGCCACGCGGCGAGGTGCTGGGAATCTCGCTGGCGCTCTGCGACTACGACGAGGCCGTCGACTGGATCGAGGCGATGGTGCGCACCCGCACGCCCGGCTACGCGACGGCTGCCGCCGTGCACCTCGTGATGCTGGCGGCGGAGGATCCCGGCGTGCGGACAGCGGTCCAGGGAGCCTCGCTCGTGCTTCCGGACGGGCAGCCGCTTGTCTGGGCGCTGCGTGCGCTCGGCCGGGGAATGATCCGCTCGCGGGTCTATGGGCCGGACCTGATGCTCGCCTGCTGCCAGCGCGCGGCCGTGAGCGGGACGCGGATGTACCTCTACGGCGGGCGCAGCGAGGCCGCCCTCGTCACGCTCGCACTCGAGCTGCGGACGCGCTACCCCGGGATCCAGATCGTCGGCGCCTCCTCGCCGCCGCATGTCGGCGGCGCGCCGGGCGCGCCCTATCGCGAGCTGAGTGAGGAGGAGGAGCGGCGAACCGTCGAGGAGATCAACGGCTCCGGCGCCGAGATCGTTTGGGTCGGGACGGGCCAGCCGCACCAGGAGCTCTGGATGGCTCGGATGCGCTCGCAGCTCGCCGCCCCGATGCTGGTCGGGGTCGGCGCCGCCTTCGACTTCCACGCCGGGCTCGTGGCGCAGGCGCCGGCCTGGATGGGACGTCACGGGCTCGAATGGGCCTTCAGGCTGGCACGCGAGCCGCGGCGGCTCTGGCGGCGCTACCTGCGCTGCAACCCGCGCTTCATCTACGCCGTCGCACGCGAGCTCGCTGCGCGCGAACGCGGACGACGGTAGCCTGCCGGGATTGGCCCCGACAGCGTTCATCACCGGGATCACCGGCCAGGATGGTTCTTACCTCGCTGAGCTCTTGGTCGAGCGCGGCTACGACGTCCACGGGATGGTGCGCCGCTCTTCGGTCGAGCGCTTCGACCGCATCGAGCATCTGCGCGAGCGGCTGACGCTGCATCAGGGCGACCTGCTCGACCAGCGCTCGCTGGTCGACGCGCTGCGGGCGAGCCGGCCGGCTGAGATCTACAACCTTGCGGCGATGTCGTTCGTCGCCGTGTCGTGGGTGCAGCCGACGCTGACGGCGGAGTTCAGCGGCGTCGGCGTGACGCGCCTGCTCGAAGCGATGCGCGAGGTCTGTCCCGAGGCGGCCTTCTACCAGGCCTCCTCGAGCGAGATGTTCGGGAAGGTGCGGGAGGTGCCGCAGACCGAGCTGACGCCCTTCTATCCGCGCTCGCCCTACGGCGTGGCGAAGGCCTATGGGCACTTCATCACCGTCAACTACCGCGAGAGCTACGAGCTGCGCGCGACGAGCGGGATCCTTTTCAACCACGAATCGCCCCGCCGCGGGCTCGAGTTCGTGACGCGGAAGATCGCATGGCATGCGGCGGCGATCAAGCTCGGGCTCATCGACAAGCTGCCTCTGGGGAACCTCGAAGCCGAGCGCGACTGGGGCTACGCGAGGGATTACGTCGAGGCGATGTGGCTGATGCTCCAGCAGGACGTGCCCGAGGACTACGTCATCGCGACGGGCGTCGCGCACTCGGTGAGGGACTGCGTCGAGGTCGCGTTCGACCAAGCGGGGATTTCGATCGACGACCACGTCGTTGCCGATCCGACGCTGGTGCGTCCGGCCGAGGTAGACCACCTGATCGGCGACGCGACGAAGGCGCGGGAGCGCCTTGGATGGGAGCCGAAGACCGACTTCGAGGCGCTGATCCGACTGATGGTCGACGCGGACCTCAAGCGCTTGAGCCGCTAACGATGGCGCGACCGCTGCGGGTCGCGCTGGTGTCGTACTACGTGCACATGGGCATCGGGCTTGGCGCCTACGCGCGAGGACTGCTCTGTGGCCTCGACGCACTCGACTGCCCGCATCGCTTCACCGTGGTCACGCCGCGTCCCCGACTGACCGGCTTGGAACGGATCCGCACGGTTACGCTGCCAATGCCGGTACCCCCGCTCACGCCGCGAGTTCCGCTCATCTACTGGGACCAACTCGCTGCCTGGAGTGCGGTCAAGCTGATCCGGCCCGACATCGTCCACTGGCTCCAGCCGCGTACGTCGCTCCTGCCAGCGGCGCCACGCACGGTGATGTCGCTGGCAGACGCGATCCCCTGGGCCCCGCCACTGTGCGGCCGCGCGCTCGAGCACGGCTACGCTCGCACCTACGCCGGAATGACGCGTCGCGCCGACATGGTGATGACGCACTCGCTCCATGCAGCGCACGACATCGCAGAATTCCTCCAAGTCGATCGCGGGCGCATCGTCGTCAACGCCCTCGCCGCAGAGGCTACGCGGGAGGACGGAGCGGCGTCGCCGCCACCGGTTGAGCCGCCCTACGTCCTGTTCGTGGGTGGATCGGAGCGCCGCAAGAACGGCGCGCGGATGATCGAGGCGTTTGCGCGCGCCGCACTGCCCGAGACGATCCGGCTCGTCGTGGTCGGGTGGATTCACCCAGGAGGGGACGACGATGACGACCTCGCTGCCTGCGTCGCGTCGCTCGCGCCGGCGACGCGCGAACGCGTGCTGCTACTTGGTCACGTGAGCGACGAGCAGATGCGCGCGCTCTATGGCGCGGCGACGCTGTTCGCATTCCCGAGTCTCTACGAAGGCTTTGGACTGCCTGTGCTCGAGGCAATGCAGCGCGGCGTTCCGGTGATCACGTCGACGACGACCTCGCTACCCGAGGTCGCGGGCGATGCCGCCAAGCTCGTCGACCCCACCGACGTCGATGCGCTGGCGCGGGCCTTGGAGGAGGTCGTTGGCGACCCGGGACTGCATGCCGAGCTCGCCGAGCGGGGGCGTGTTCAGGCGGGGCGCTTCAGTTGGCAGGCGACCGCGGCGGAGACCGTCGCCGCCTACGAGCAGCTCGCCGGCGCCGGCGCTTGACGCCGGCCTCGCCGTTACACGGCGAACATGCCGGAACGCCGCGCGTCGGCTACGCTCGTAGCTCGCTCATTACTTAGGAGGAACCATGGCCGTCGCGACTGGAGATACGACTCTCGACCGCATCGAGGAGCTGCTTGGCGATCAGGCCGACTCGCTACTGCACCACCGCTGCGAGACGATCGACAGCTCCAAGCTTCACCTGCCTGGCCCAGACTTCGTCGACCGCGTCGTGGCCGCTACCGACCGTTCAAACGGTGTGCTCTCCTCGATGCAGCGCATCTTCGACCACGGGCGCCTCGGCGGGACCGGCTACGTGAGCATCCTCCCCGTCGACCAGGGAATCGAGCACAGCGCCGGCGCGAGCTTCGCACCGAACCCGATCTACTTCGACCCCGAGGCGATCGTCGAGCTGGCGATCGAAGGGGGATGCAACGCGGTCGCGTCGACGGTCGGCGTACTCGGCGCGGTCAGCCGCCGCTACGCGCACAAGATCCCGTTCATCGTGAAGATCAACCACAACGAGCTGCTGACCTACCCGAACAAGTTCGACCAGGTGCTCTTCGCGAGCGTTCAGCGGTCCTGGGAGCTCGGAGCCGTCGCCGTCGGAGCGACGATCTACTGGGGTAGCGACGAGAGCACGCGCCAACTCGTCGAGATCGCGCACTGCTTCGAGGAGGCGCATCGGCTCGGGATGGCGACAATCCTCTGGTGCTACCTGCGAAATGCGGCGTTCAAGAAGGACGGCACCGACTACTCGCTGGCCGCGGACCTAACCGGCCAGGCCAACCACCTCGGCGTGACGATCGAGGCCGACATCATCAAGCAGAAGATGGCTGAGAACAACGGCGGCTATACGGCGATCGGTGGCGGCTACGGTAAGACGTCCGACCTCGTCTACTCGCAGCTGACGAGCGACAACCCGATCGACCTTTGCCGTTACCAGGTGGCGAACTGCTACATGGGACGCGCGCCGCTGATCAACAGCGGTGGAGCCTCCAGCGGTGAGACCGACCTGGCTGAGGCGGTCCGCACCGCGGTGATCAACAAGCGCGCCGGCGGTACCGGCCTGATCAGCGGACGCAAGGCGTTCCAGCGACCGATGGAAGAAGGCGTCGCGCTGCTGCACGCGATCCAGGACGTCTACCTCGAGGACGGCGTCACGATCGCTTAGTAGCCGAGAGATCGGCGAGGTCAGCCGCGACCATCTCGGCAATCAGGTCGGCGAACGGCGTCTGCGCACGCCAGCCGAGACGCTCGGCGGCGCGCGCCGGGTTGCCGATCGGCGCACTGCCGTCGGGCTTGCGCACGAGGCGTGAATCGACTCGGAGGTAGCGCGCCGGGTCGAGCCCGACGACCGCGAAAGCCACCTCGACAAGCTCGCGGACGGTGCGCCCGACGCCGCTTGCGAGCACGTAGTCGTCGGCGTCCTCGGCCGCCGCGATCGCGCGCAGCCCGCGGACCACATCGCGTGCCGCGGACCAGTCGCGCACGGCCTCGAGGTCTCCGAGCACCAGCTCGCCGGCGAGGCCCAGGCTGATTGCCGCGGCGGCGCGCGTGACCTTGCGCGTGACATAACGCTCCGGCCGGCGCTCGGATTCGTGGTTGTAGAGCACGGCCGAGGAGGCGTGGAGTCCGTCGTGCTCGCGCGCGAGACCGACGAGCTGATGGGACGCGAGCTTCGCGACGCCGTATGGCGAATTTGGACGGCAGGGTGTGAGCTCGTCCTGCGGGCTCGGCGCGTCATCACCAAACATCTCGCGCGAGCTGGCGACGACGACACGGGCAAGCGGCGCCGCGCTGCGCACAGCGCCCAGGAGCTCGCCTGCGCTCGCAGCGATCGAACGGATCGTCGCGGCCGGATCCAGCCACGACTCCGGCACGAAGGCGCGCGCAGCGAGGTGGTAGATCTCGTCCGGCACGAGGGTGGCGACGAGCGCCCCGAGCGACCCGGGGACATCCGTGTCGACCTCATGCAGCACCAGCTGGCCGCGGAGCGCCTCGAGATTCGTGAGCTCGCGGTCGAGCGGGCCGCGCAGTGCGCCGTGCACCTGCGCGCCCTCAGCGCACAGAAGCTCGGCGAGCAGCGAGCCGTCCTGACCTGTGATACCGGTGATGAGGGCCGTCGTCGGGCGGGTCACCGGTGCAACGATGCCCGACTCGCCTCGAGCGTGCTGGCCAAGCCCTCGCGGATCGCGAGCGTTGGCTCCCAGCCGAGCACAGACTGGGCCTGCCCGATGTCCAGGCAACTGCACTCCAGCTCGCCGAGGCGAGCCGGCGCGAGCTCGGCTTCGAAGTCGACGCCCGCGAGGCCGCCGAGAATCTCAACGAGATCGAGGACAGAGGTCTCGGTCTGCGTGCCGATGTTGAAGACCCCGCCGGCCGTAGCGGCGGCCGCCTTGAGATTCGCCCCGACGACGTCCCCGACGTACACGTAGTCGCGTGTCTGCTTGCCATCACCGAAGATCGTCGCGCGGCGTCCGGTCGCGAGCGCGCCACAGAAGATCGCGATGACGCCGGCCTCGCCGAGCGGATCTTGACGCGGGCCGTACACGTTGCCGTAGCGCAAGGTGACTGAAGACAGGCCGTAGAGGCGCTCGTAGAGCCCAAGGTAGCCCTCGGCGGAGAGCTTGCTCTGGCCGTAGGCCGCCTCTGGCAGTGGTGTGAGGGTCTCGGGCGATGGGATCACCTCGGCGTCGCCGTAGATCGCACCGCCGGTCGAGCTGTTGACGACCCGAGCTACGCCGTGCCGACGTGCCGCCTCGAGCACGTTGATAGTGCCGCCAACGTTGATCGTCGAGTCCCAGGCCGGATCGGCGATCGACTTGCGCACGTCGATCTGGGCAGCGAGGTGGAAGATCACCTCCGGGCGCGCCTGCGCGACCGCCTCGGAAAGGGCGTCGCCGTCACGGATATCTAGCACCTGCAACTGCGCCCCGCGCGAGCGAGCCTCGTCGAGGTTCGCCTCCCTGCCGGTGGAGAGGTCGTCGATGGCGACCACCTCGTCCCCGCGTTCGATCAGCGCGTCGACGAGATTGGAGCCGATGAAGCCGGCGCCGCCGGTAACGAGTGTGCGCACGGACCGGATCCTACGAGTAGACGGCCGCGAGCGCACTCTGCGCCCGTGCGAGAGTCGCGCGCATCACAGACAGCCCGGCCTCAGCTGCCGCGCCGTCGCCGCGCAGGCGGTCGATCGTCTGGGCAAGCGCGCCAGCGTCACCTGGCGGGCTCAACCAATGCTCGGGCACGATCTCCGGCAGTGCTCCGATGCGCGATGCGGCCACGGGCAGCCCAGCCGCCATCGACTCCGCGGCGGCAAGGCCGAAGGTCTCGGCAAACAGCGACGGGACGACTGCGACGCATGCCCGCGCGCGCAGCTCGGCGAGCTGGCGCTCGTCGAGGACGCCACGGAAGCTGACATTTGGCGCGCCGTCAAAGCGCGCACGCTCGGAGCCGGCGCCCGCGACGACGAGCGGAACGCCGGCGACGCGGCAGGCCTCGACCGCGACCGCGAGTCCCTTCTCGGGCTCGAGACGACCGGCGAACAGGGCGAACCCGTCATTCGACAGCGCCGCCGGCGGCCGGCCCACCGGCAGCGGATGGGGCACGACATGGGGAGCCGCGACCGGCGCGCCAAGCTCACGCAAGCGCTGCGCCGCGAATTCGCTCGGCACAACGAACGCGTCCACATACTGCGCAATCCGCCGCTGCCACGCGGCCAGCGCCGTCGCGTAGACGAGCGCTTCGGCGCGGTTTCCACGACAGTTGTGCACGACGCCTGGCGCCGTGTTCCGTGCGTGGCAGCGGGTGCACTGCGCGCCGTCGGTGAAGCAGACACCGACAGCGCAAACGAGGCGGTACTGGTGCAGGTGCAGGACGACGCGCGCGCCCGCGCCTCGCGCCGCCGCAAGCGCGCGCCAGCCGAATGCGGGGTGGATGTTGTGCGCGTGAAGCACGCGAGCGCCGGTGCGGCGCACCGCGCCCGCCACCTCCTCGGGCGCCAGCCCGCCGCGCAACAGTCCTTGCGCAGCCTCGACCCGACCGAGGGCCACCGAATCGCGCTCCAGCAGCTCAGCCTCCTCGCCGAGCCGCTCGCGTACGAGCCACATTAGGTTGCGAACCGCGCGCTCCTCTCCCCCGGAGCTGCGGTAGCGGTTGTGAAGAAAGAGGATCACGCAGATGCAAACGTAGACTCTCGGGCGCAGTGAGCGTGCCCGCAACGATCATCATCCCGACCCGTGGGCGGGCGGACTACCTCGCGGTGACGCTCGCATCGACCATGCCGCAGGCGCGCTCGGCGGCCGCGGAGGTGATCGTCGTCGACGATGGCCGCCACCCTGGCATCGAGACGCTGGCGACCGAGCGGGGCGCACGCTACCTCGCGCTCGGCTCGCCGCGCGGGCTCAACGCGGCACGCAACGTGGGCGCTGCCGCCGCCGCGGGCGAGCTGCTCGTCTTCGTCGATGACGACGTCGAAGTCGCAGCGGGGTGGTTGCAGGCTTATCTGGACGCCGGGCGCCAATTGCCCGAGGTCGGCGTGTTCACGGGGCCGATCCATCCGCGCCTCGAGGGACGCGCGGCGCGGCGACGCACGTGCGGTCGCGAAGCAGCGCCGATCACGAGCGCAGACCACGGACCGGTCGACCGCGACGTGGCACGCGGGTGGGGCGCGAACCTCGCGATCCGCGCGAGCACGCTCGCTGGCATCGGAGCGTTCGACGAGAGCGCGCCGACCGGCGCCGGGGACGAGGAGGAGTGGGAGGAGCGCTACCTCGCCGCCGGCGGGCGCATCCGCTACGTCGCGGCGGCTGCGCTCGATCATCGCCGCAGCGCTGCCGATTCCCGCCTGCGCGCGCTCGTGATCGCGGCGGCGCGCCGTGGCGCGAGCGCCCGGCGCTACGACGAGCGGCGCGGAGTCGCACCGCCGGTGCGAGCCGAGCTGCGGACCTTCGCCGGTTGCGTCTGGCACGCGCTCGCGCGCCGCTGCGCCAACGGTCCGGTCATGGCGGCCCACAGCGCGGGGCGGATCGCGGCGGCGCTCGCTGCCAACCGCGCGCGCAGCGCCACGCCGGTGTCCGACGACTTCCTCTCGGGCGAGAGCGGCACGGTCGGTGGCAAGCGTGATGTGCTGCGCGAGCTTGGCGATCTCGCGCTCGACGCGCTGTCCCTGCCGGCGCGAGTCGCGCTCGCGCGCGCCGCGCGTCAGTCGCCGCCGCGACGTCGCGTGCTGGCCCTTTCGATCGTGCGCGGGGAGAACGCCGCCATCTACCGCGCTGCGCTGCGTGAGCTGCGCCGGACCCGTCACGAGCTGGTCGCGAGCTCGAGCGACGCGGGCACGCACGGGCGCTTCGAGAACCTCAACCGGCTGCTTTCGGAACACAAGGTCGATGAGTTCGACTGGCTGCTGGTGCTCGACGACGACGTGGTCCTGCCGCGAGGCTTCCTCGACGGCTTGATCAACCTGGCGGAACGCTACGAGCTGCGGCTCGCCCAGCCGGCCCACCGGCTACGCTCGCACGCCGCCTGGCGCGTGACCCGCCGGCGGGCACGCAGCGTGGTGCGTGAGACGGCGTTCGTTGAGATTGGACCGGTCACCGCGCTGCATCGCGAGGCATTCGCCGAGCTGCTCCCGTTCCCCCCGCTGCGGATGGGATGGGGCCTCGATGCGCACTGGTCGGCGCTCGCGCGAATGCACGGCTGGCGCGTCGGGGTTGTCGACGTCCTGCCGATCGCGCACCGGGCCGCGCCGGCCGCCAGCGTCTACTCGCGCGAGGAGGCGGTCGCCGAGGCGCGCGCCTTTCTCGCCGAGCGCCCCTACCTCCCGGCCAGCGAGCTTCAGCGGACGCTCGCCGTGCATCGTCGATGCGCGTAGCGGTCGTCGCCGAGTATTACCCGCGCGGCGACGATCCCGTCCTCGGCATCTGGGCTCACCGGCAGGCGCTCGCGGCGCGCGACGCCGGCGCAGAGGTCGCCGTGTTCGTGCTCGAGCGCATCGCGGGCCGCAGCGGCGGGAAGCTGCGCCTGGCTCGGGGCGCCGATGCGAGGCGGATCGACGGCCTCGAGGTTCGCTACGTTCGCTACCTCTCACCGCCCCGCCCGTGGAGCTACGCGCAGTGGGGGTCGTTCGCGGCGGCGCAGCTCGCTCGAGCCCTGCGCAGAGCCGGCCCGTTCGACTTGATCCACGCGCACAACGCGGTCCCGGCCGGCGACGCCGCGCTGCGGGCCGGGGCGGGGACTCCCGTCGTCATCTCGGTTCACGGCGGCGACGTCTTCTGGACCGTGTCGCGCGTGCCGCGAGGCGCACGCACGGTGGCGAAGGCGCTCGCGGGCGCGCGAGTCGTCCTCGCCAACAGCGCGGGGGTCGAGCAGCTCGCACGGACGCACGGCGCGCGCGCCACACGCGTCGTGCACCTCGGCACCGACCTACCGGCAAGCGTCGAGCGCAGCCGGCAGCCGCTGATCGCCACCGTCGCGCACCTCGTCGCGCGCAAACGTCATTCCGAGGTGATGCGAGCGCTGGCCGAAATCCCGCAGGTGCGCTATCTGATCGTCGGCGACGGGCCGGAGCGCGCGCCGCTCGAACGGCTCGCAACAGAGCTCGGCATCAGCGAGCGGGTCGAGCTCGCCGGTCAGCTTCCCCATGAGCACGCGCTCGCGCGCGCACGCACGGCATGGGCTTTCGTGATGCCGTCAGTCGACGAGGCGTTCGGTGTCGCCTATATCGAGGCGATGGCTGCCGGGGTCCCCGCGATCGGTTGCGCCGGCGAGCCGGGCCCGGAGGAAATCGCGGCAGCGGGCGGAGGCATCGTGCTGGTCCCCCCGGGCGAGCGCGCAGCTCTCGTCGACTCAATCCGCGAGCTTGTGACCAACGCGGAGCGGCGTGACGCGCTTGGTCGAGCGGCGCGGGAGACCGTCGAGCGCAGCTTTACCTGGCCGGAGTGCGGGCGCCAGACCGTCGCGGCCTACGAGGAGGCCCTGCGGTGAAACCGGTGCTGTTCGTCACCGGACACGTGCCGGCGAGCCGGCGGGGAGCCTTCGAGGCGCTCGGGGAGCGGCTGCCGCTCACCCTCGCGCTGTTCGGCGGGCCGCACCAGCACGGGGCGCCCCCGGGGCCGCCTCCGGCGGGCGTGGACGTGCGCGGGGTGGATCAGCGCGAGATCGGACGGCTCGTGGCGAGCGGCGAGTACGCCGCCGTGATCGTCGGAACGGGAGGCCGGCTCGCGCTGCCACTCGCGTGGCGCGCGGCACAACGCAGCGGCGTGCCGTTCATCTTCTGGGCGGCGCTCTGGCATACCCCGACAACCCCGGCGCATCTCGCCGCGCTCGCGCTCATGCGCCGCATCTATCGCCGCGCGGACGCCGTAGTCACCTACGGACCGCACGTGAGCGCCTACGTCGCAGCGCGCGGTGCGACGCGGATCTTCGACGCGCCGCAGGCGGTCGACAACGAGTTCTGGACGGCGCCCACGGCGCAGTCTCGCGACGAGCGCTTCGTGGCGGTGTTCGTCGGGCGCGCGGACCCGGCAAAGGGCGTTGAGGTCGTCATCGAGGCGTGGCGGCGCGCCGAGCTTGGCGTGGCGGAAGCCGAGCTCGTGCTCGTCGGACCGCATGCCGTCGAGCTACCGGGCGTCAGCGTGATTACGAGTCTCGACGCACCCGGATTGCGCAACCTTTACGCTCGCGCCCGCGTTCTCGTCATAGCTTCCGTAAGAACGCACAGGTTCGTCGAGCCGTGGGGGCTGGTTGTGAACGAGGCAATGAACAGGGAGTGCGCGGTCATCGCAAGCGACGCCGTCGGCGCGGCCGCCGGCGGGCTCGTGCGCGACGGGCGCAACGGCCTGATCGTGCCGGCCGGCGAACCGGGCGCGCTCGCGCAAGCATTGCGACGCTTGAGCGAGGACCGCGCCTTCTGCGCCGAGCTCGGCGCGCACGGGCGCGAAGATGTGGCGAGCTACACATACTCGGCGTGGGCGCAGGCCTTCGTCGACGCAGTAGAGCTCGTTTCCGGGGCCGCCAAGGCTGGTAGCGTGGGACTGTGAGACGGGTCCTGCAACAGGCCGCACTCGCTGCGGCGGTACTCGCGCTGCTTCCGGCGGGTGCGCTCGCAGCCCACCATTCCCATCACCACAAGCCTCTGCCGCCCGGCGTGCAGCAGGTGCTCGAGGACTGCGCGAACCACAACCGCTTGCAGGGGCACTACACGGTGGCCCTGCTCCAGCAGACGCTACGGGACATGCCGACCTACGACAGGGTGTACTCGACCTGCGGGGGCGAGATCCAAAGCGCGATCCGGGCGCTACTCGGCGGGTCGCGCCAGCCGCCCAAGGCGAGCCCGGCCGTTCGCCAGCAGATCGCCAAGAACGCCACGAGCGAGCTTCACCAGGCGGCTAAGGCGGGCCAGCAGCCGGTCACTCTCGGTGGCGCCAAGATCGCCGCCGGGGCGGTTCAGGTGAACGGCAGCTCACTGCTCAGCGCACTGCCGACGCCAATCCTCATCGTCCTGATCGCGCTGATCGTGCTCGGCGCAGTCCCAGTCGGCATCAGGCTGCGAAGCATTGTCCGCGCACGTGGCAGCCGCTGAGGCGAACTCCGGCGGGGCGCCGCTCGCGGCTGCCCTCGCGCGCGCGGTGCGCTGCTCGTGGCTTGCCATCACGATCGCCCTAGCGATCGTCGCAGCCTGCTTCTACGCCAGCGGCGGACTCGGCCTGAGCTCGGCCACGACAACCGAGATGATCCTGACCCTCGGATCGGGTGCGCTCGTCATCGCCGCGGCACTCCAGCGCAACGCGCGCGCCACCCCGCTCTTCGGCGGCTGGACGGTTGGCGCGTTCTTCCTCCTCGCGGCCTTCACGGGCCTGTCAGTCGGTTGGTCGGTTGAGGGGTCCAACTCGTGGATCGAGGCCGGACGCACGCTGAGCTACGCCGCCTGTTTCGCCGGGTCCGTCGCGCTAGCGCGGCTCGCGGCGGGACGCTGGCGAAGCGTCATCGCGGGCGTTCTACTGGCGAGCGCCTTCATCTCGCTCTACGCGCTCGGCACGAAGGTCTTCCCGGGCTCGCCCGGCATCAACATCGACTACGCGCGGCTCAACGCGCCATTCAACTACTGGAACGTCGTCGGCCTGACGGCGGCGCTCGGTGTCCCCGCCGCGCTCTGGCTGGGAACGCGGCGTGAAGGGCACGGTGCGCTTGCTGCCCTTGCCCCACCCCTGATCTGCGTTGCGCTCGTGACGATCATGCTCTCGTACTCCCGCGGCGCGCTGCTCGCCCTCGTCGTCGGATTGATCTTCTGGTTCGTCTTCGTGCCGCTGCGCCTGCGCTCGACGGCGATGCTCGCGGTCGGCGCCGCCGGGGCGATCATCGCCGTCGCATGGGATCTTTCACAGGCGGGGCTGACGACCGATTTCAGGCCCGGCTTCGCGAACACGGTGCCGTGGTCGGCGCATGTCAGCTCCGGTCACGAGCTCGGCGGAATCCTGCTCGGCGTCCTCATCGGCTGCGCCGTCGGCGGTCTGCTCGTGCGCTTCGTGGCGCTGCGCAATCCACCGTCAGCCGAGTTGCGCGAGCGCATCGGCCGCGGGCTGCTTGTGTGCGTCGCACTCGTCCCGGTCGTCGCGGTGATCGGCCTCGCCGCGAGCTCGCGGGGATTGTTCGGCTCGATCTCGCACGACGTGAACACGCTGACCAATACGAACGTCTCGGTCCCGAACAGCGCGACCAGGCTCACGGCGCTCGGCAGCGAGCGCGCGGTCTACTGGCGCGACGCGATCGACGCCTGGAAGGCGGCGCCGTTCGTCGGCGATGGCGCCGGCAGCTATGTGACGACGCACACGCGTTACGACCCGAGCCCGCTCACCGTGACGCAAGCGCACGGCTACATCTTCCAGACGCTCGGCGACCTCGGCCTCGTGGGACTGGCTTTCAGCCTGCTCCTGGCCGGAGCGTGGAGGGCCGCCGCGCTGCGCGCCACGGGTCCGCTCCGCGTACGCTCCGCGCCCGGCGCGCCAGAGCGGATCGGGCTGCTGACGATGATCACGGTCGTCCTCATCTTCGCGGTCCACTCGACGTTCGACTTCGACTGGTTCGTGCCCGGCGCGATGATGATCGCGCTGTTGTGCGCCGGCTGGGTCGCCGGTCGCGGTCCGCACACGAGCGAACTCGCACTGGGGAGGCCCGACATCGCCGCGGCGCGCAGCGATCCGTGGGTCGCGAGCATCGCCGCCGCAACGCTCGCTCTCGCGCTCGTGATCGCCTGGACGCAGTGGCAGCCATTGCGATCCTACGACTCCTACAACGCCGCCGAGATCGCGCTTGCCAACCACCATTACGTCCTCGCGAGCGCCGACGCACGAACGGCATCGAGCCAGGACCCGGTCGATTTCTGGCCGATCGTCTGGCTCGCGTACGCGCAGTTCGACATGCATCACGAGCGCGCCGCCTACGCGACGATGGTCCGCGCCGTGCGCCTCCAGCCGTCCAACCCGCAGACCTGGTACCAGTTGGCGCTATTTGACTGGTACAGCCTCGATGAGGCAAAGGCAGCGCTACAGGCTGACCAGCGCGCGCTGTTCCTGGACCCGCAGGACGACCAGACAACGATCGATTCTCTCTACACGACGCTCCTGCCGGCGGCGCAAACCTAGCCTCTGGCTCGTGCTCAGGCCGTGAGCTCGGCGTGGGCGCGCAGACCGTTGCTCGGCGTCCACTCCCGATCGGTGATCGCGTAGATCACGTGGTCGATGACGCGGGAGCCGATGCGCTCCGCGCCGCGGACGGAGCCGTCCTCGCGAAAGCCGAGCCGCTCGGGAATCGCGCGGCTGCGCCGGTTCTCGACGCCCGCGCGAATCTCAACTCGGTGCAGGCCGAGGACGCGGATCGCGTAGTCGACCAGCGCGCGCACGGCGAGCGTCATCGTGCCTGCTCCCTGGTGGGCCTCGGCCAGCCAGTAGCCGATGCTCGTCGCGCGGGCCGTCCAGTCGATGCGGTGAAAGCCGGCAACACCGACGATCCGTCCCTCCTGGACGATCGCCATCTGCAGGCTGCGGTTCTCTTCGTGCTGGCGCACAGCCGCGTGAATGAAGGTAAGCGAGTCGGCCGCGCTTCGCGTCTGTCCGACGAATGGCATCCAGCGGGCCAAGTGTTCGCGGTTCGCGTCGATCAGCGCAAACAGCTCATCGGCGTCCGCCGGATCGAGGAGCCTCATCGAGCGATCTTCCGTGAGCTCGAAGCGGAGCATCCCCTCAAGTATGCAGGCTCAGCGCCTTGGGAGAGCCCGCTTTAGCTGCGCGACGTGCTCGCCAACAGCATCCCTGCGCGTCTCGCGATCTGCGGCTCGCCAAGATCTGCGGCTTCAAGCGTTCCGCGTAGCGTGCGCGCCGTGAAGAAGCGCACGTGGTCGGAGCGAGGATCAAAGTGGCGATCGAATGCCGTTGCGCTGAGCCCGAGCCAAAGGCGGCGGAGCGGCCCGTGGTCGGGCGTCGAGAGCAGGAGGCGTCCGCCGGGTCGAAGGACGCGGCGGACCTCCGCGAGCAGGCCCAGCCCATCCTGAACGTGCTCGAGCACCTCGCCCGCCCAAACGACATCGAACGACTCGTCAGCGAAGGGCAACTCTTCCCCTGTCAACACGAACTCGACCGTCGGGGCGCGCGCTCGAGCCCGCCGCAGGGCCTCCTGCGCGACGTCGCAGCCCGTCACGATCGCCCCGTGCTCGGACAGCGCCGCCGTGAACTCCCCCAAGCCGCAACCGAGATCCAGGACCGCCTGTCCCTGCACGACTCGGTCAAGGAGGAAGTCGCGCCGGAGCACGAAGTGCTCCGGCGGACCTTCCGACGCCGCTTCAGACGCCGCTCGCCAGATTCGCTCGAAGTAGCTCGAGCCGCTCAGAAAGCGCCCCGACCGTGCACCACCGCCGGGATCGTCTTGGCGAGGATCGCAAGGTCGACGAACACCGACCAGCGCTCGAGGTAGAGGAAGTCGAGCCGCACGAGGTCATCGAACGTGAGCTCGGCGCGGCCCGAAACCTGCCACAGACCGGTCATCCCGGGGAGCACGAGGTAGCGCTTCATGTGCCACGGCTCAAGGCGTTCGAAGTCGCGCTGCGGGAGGGGACGCGGTCCGACGAGCGACATCTGTCCGCGCAGCACATTCGCAAGCTGGGGCAGCTCATCGAGCGAGAACCGGCGCAGGCGCCGGCCGACCCAAGTGCGCCGCGGATCGCGGCGGATCTTGAACAGGGCGCCAGATGCCTCGTTGTGAGCCTCGAGCTCGGCCTGGAGCGCATCTGCGCCCACGAGCATCGTGCGGAACTTCAGGCAATCGAACGTCTTGCCACCGATTCCGGCGCGCTGCGAGCGGTATAGAACCGGCCCGCGGGAGGTGAGCTTTACGGCGAGCGCAATCAGCAATAGCAGCGGGCTCAGAAGCGCCAGGAGGAGCGACGCGATCAGCAGGTCGAATGTGCGCTTGATGAGATAGTCGACGCCTTCGAAGACAGGAGCGCGCAGCTCGAAGAGCGGGACCAGCTCCCCAGGCAGGAAGTCGGCGCGGTGGATCAGGATGTCCATCGTCGACGGCGCGATACGCACGCGCACGCCTCGCTGATGCGCTTCGTCGACGAGCGCCACCGCGTGCTCCTGGGGGAACGCGGGGTCGGCGATGATGATCTCGTCGATCTCCTCGCGTGCGAGCACGTCAGGCAGATCGCTGAGCGCGCCGAGCGAGTGCAGCCCGTTGGCAGGCCGCGGGTTGAGCGAGATGTAGCCGACGATCGTTACCGCCGGGTGCGGACCGCTGCCGAGGACGCGCGCGACGGCCTCGATGTGGCTGCCGCTGCCGACGATCACGGCTCTGCGGCCATAGCCGGCCGCGCGCAGCAAACGGCCGAAGGCTCGTTCGGCGAGCCAACGCAGGGAGGCGATGTAGACGACGGCGGCGGCGAACGAGCCATAGAAGATGTAGTAGGACTCGAATTGCTGGCCGCTGACGACGGCGAAGATGAGGATGACGATCGTGACCTCGAATAGCGCCGCGAGGACCCGCGTGAGACCCGGTCGCTCGCCCCTGCTGCCGTACATGCTCGAGCGCGCGAAGAGCAGCACGGTCACGAGGTAGGCAAAGGAGACGTAGGAGCGCGTCGTGTCGTAGACGTGGGAGAAGACGAAGGTCCCGTAGACGAGCGCCTTCAGCGCGAGCGCGGTGAAGATCGCGAGCGAGACGCCGGCGAAGTCGAGCGCGAGCAGCACGAGCACGCGGGCCGCGCGCCGCGCGGTGTCCCAGTGCAGCAGGAACGACAGTCCCAGGGGTCGCTTGCGGCGGATGTCGCGCGGATGCTCGGCGGCGGGCAGCGCGGTGATCGCGGCGCGGAGTTGTGGGACGTCCCCGTTCGCCGGCTCCTCGACGTCCTCGAGCGGCTTCGTTGCGGCACTCACGACGCCTCCCATAACGCTGTCGGCTTCGATTTGTTGCGCACGACGAGCCAACTGGGCTAACCGATCTCGTCTCCGAGCAAGCGCTCTCGCGTCGAGCTTGCAATGGTCTGTGCAAGCCCGTCGCGCAGCGCGACCTCGGGCGACCAGCCGAGCAACTCGCGCGCGAGCGTTATGTCCGGCCGTCGCTGCTTGGGGTCGTCGACCGGAAGGGCGGCGTGCACGATCTCCGATTCGGAGCCCGTGACCTCGATCACGACCTCCGCCAGCTCGAGCAGCGTGAACTCGTCGGGATTGCCGATGTTGACGGGCAGGTGATGGCCGGACTCGGCGAGCGCGATGAGGCCGCGAATGAGGTCGCTGACGTAGCAGAACGAGCGCGTCTGCCCGCCATCGCCGAACACCGTGAGCGGGCGGTTGGCGAGCGCCTGGCGCAGGAACGTCGGGATTGCCCGGCCGTCGTGGGCGCGCATCCGCGGACCGTAGGTGTTGAAGATACGCACGATCGAGGTATCGACACCCTGCTGGCGGTGGTAGGCCATCGTCAACGCTTCGGCATATCGCTTCGCCTCGTCGTAGACGCCGCGTGGACCGATCGGGTTGACATGGCCCCAGTAACTCTCGACTTGCGGGTGCTGCTCGGGATCGCCGTAGATCTCGCTCGTGGAAGCGATCAGGAAGCGGGCCCGGTGGGTCTTCGCGAGTCCCAGTGTGTGATGGGTGCCATACGAGCCGACCTTGAGCGTGTGCAGCGGCAGGCGCAGGTAGTCGATCGGCGATGCGGGCGAGGCGAGGTGGTAGACGAAATCGACCGGCTCGTCAACGAAGTACGGCTCGATGATGTCCAGGTTGAGGTGGACGAAGTCGGGGTCGCGGATGTGCGCGATGTTCACCAGCGAACCCGTCTCGAGGTTGTCGACGCAGATCACGCGATGGCCGCGTGCGAGCAGCTCCTCGCAGAGGTGCGAGCCGAGGAAACCGGCTCCACCCGTGACCAAGCAGGTCGCCATCGCGCTGATCCTAGTGCCTGGAGCGGGCATAGCACGTACAGGTCAGGCGGGGATATCCTTCGCGCCGATGTCAAGCAGCCGCAAGCCACCGGCCGATGTGCCGGAGGCGAACGCGGCAGACGAGCGCGATCTGACCATCGCGCCGCTGGTTGGGCCTGCCGACCCGCGCCGGTTCACCGATTCGGGGATCGAGATCGAGTCGAGCTACGGTCCTGCCGACGCTCCGCTCGAGCTCCGTCAGCCGGGCGAATTTCCGTTCACGCGTGGGATCCACCCGCGGATGTACCGCGACCGCTTGTGGACGATGCGCCAGTACGCGGGCTACGCGACCGCCCAGGAGTCAAACGAGCGCTACCGCTACCTGCTCGATCAGGGCTCGACCGGCCTCTCGGTCGCATTCGATCTGCCGACGCAGCTCGGCCTGGACTCGGACGACCCGCGCTGTCTCGGCGAGGTGGGCCGCACCGGCGTCGCGATCGACACGATCGAGGACATGCGCACCGTCTTCGAGAACATCCCGCTAGAGCGCGTTTCGACGTCGATGACGATCAACGCGCCCGCGAGCGTCCTGCTGTGCATGTACGAGCTCGTCGCCGAGGAGCAGGGCGTCCACGGAGACGCGCTGCGGGGCACGACCCAGAACGACATCCTCAAGGAGTACATCGCGCGCGGCAACTACATCTATCCGCCAGCCCCGTCGATGCGCCTCACGACCGACCTGTTCTCATACTGCCGCGAGCGGCTGCCGCGTTGGAACACGATCTCGATCTCCGGGTACCACTTCCGCGAGAAGGGGTGCTCGGCCGTGCAGGAGGTCGCGTTCACGCTTGCGAACGGCATCGCCTACGTGGAGGCGGCGCTCGCCACCGGCCTGGCGGTCGACGAGCTCGCACCGCGAATCGCGTTCTTCTTCAACTGCCACAACGACGTCTTCCAGGAGGTGGCGAAGTTCCGCGCCGCACGGCGGATGTGGGCGACGATCATGCGCGATCGCTTCGAGGCGCGCGACCCGCGCTCGCAGATGCTGCGCTTCCACACGCAGACCGCGGGCGTCACGCTGATGGCCCAGCAGCCGCTCAACAACATCGTCCGCGTCGCGCTCCAGGGCTTTGCAGCGGTCTGCGGCGGCACGCAGTCGCTGCACACCAACGGCTACGACGAGGCGCTCGCGCTGCCCAGTGAGCGCGCCGCCAAGCTCGCCCTGCGGACGCAGCAGGTCCTCGCCTACGAGTCAGGCGCCGCGGACACTGCGGACCCCTTCGCCGGCTCGTACTACGTCGAGGCCCTGACGAACGAGATTGAGCGTCGCGCGGCCAAGCTGATCGAGCGGATCGATGAGTTGGGAGGGGCGATCGCGGCAATCGGCTTCGTGACCCGCGAGATCGACGAATCCGCCTGGGGCTACCAGGAGCGCTACCGTACCGGGCAAGACGTCGTCGTCGGTCTCAACCGCTTCGTCGAGGAGGACGACGACATCCCGCACGACATCCTCCGGGTAGACCCCGACAGCGAGCGCGGGCAGGTCGCTCGCCTAGCGCTCGTGAAGGCCTCGCGCGACGAAGCGGAGGCCAAGCGCCGCCTCGACGCACTGCGGGACGTCTGCGCCGGCGACGCCAACGCGCTGCCCGCGATCCGCGAAGCCGTCCGCGCCCGCGCGACAGTCGGCGAGATCTGCACCACAATGGCCGAAGTGTTCGGCCACTACGTCCCGAGCTGAGCACAAATCGGGCAGGAAACGCCCAGGGACTCTGCGCGAAACCGCACACCACCAGGTCGCTGACCCGCGGGCCACAGGAGCAATCCGGCCCACCATCCGCGTGACAGGCCAGACGAGGAGACCCGACCAGCCCGCCTCCTGCTCATAGCCTGAGCACGAGGAGCGGTCCCGCAGTCTACGATCCACCCGCGGATGGCGAGCCAAGCGCCCGACAGCTACGCCGAGAAGCTCGCGCGGCTCGAGGAGCTGCGGCGCGAGGCGGCGCACGCCCAGGGCCCGGCTGTCGAGAAGCAGCACGCGAAGGGCAAGTACACCGCGCGCGAGCGCGTCGAGAAGCTGCTCGACCCCGGCTCCTTCCAGGAGAGCGACCACTTCGTCCGCCACCGTACGACGGACTTCGGGATGAGCGCCAGCCGGCCGCTCGCGGACGCCGTCGTCACTGGACACGGGACGATCGACGATCGCCGGGTCTGTGTCTTCAGCCAGGACTTCACGGTCTTTGGCGGCTCGCTCGGCGAAGTGATGGGCGAGAAGATCTGCAAGACGATGGACATGGCGGCGCGGATCGGCTGCCCGGTGATCGGGATCAACGACTCAGGCGGCGCGCGCATCCAGGAGGGAGTCGTGTCGCTCGGCGCTTACGGCGACGTCTTCTTCCGCAACGTCGCGTGCTCGGGCGTCGTGCCCCAGATCTCGCTCGTGATGGGCCCGTGCGCCGGCGGCGCGGTCTACTCGCCTGCGATCACCGACTTCGTGCTGATGGTCAAGGCGACTTCGCACATGTTCATCACGGGCCCCGACGTGATCAAGACGGTTACGGGCGAGGAGGTCGGCTTCGAGGAGCTCGGCGGCGCGTTGACGCACAACACGAAGTCGGGCGTCGCGCACTTCGCGACCGAGGACGAGGACCACTGCCTCGAGGAGGCGCGCTACCTGCTCTCGTTCCTGCCGCAGAACAACCTCGAGTCGCCGCCGCGCCACGCGCCGAGCGACGATCCGGAGCGGATGACGCCCGAGCTCGACCTGGTCGTCCCGGACAGCCCGAACAAGCCTTACGACATGCGCGAGGTGATCCGCCTCGTCGTCGACGACGGCGAGCTGCTCGAGGTTCACGAGCACTTTGCGCGCAACATCGTCTGCTGCTTCGCACGCTTGGACGGGATCGCGGTCGGGATCGTCGGAAACCAGCCGGCGGTGCTCGCCGGGGTGCTCGACATCGACGCTTCGAGCAAGGCCGCGAGGTTCGTGCGTACCTGCGACGCCTTCAACGTCCCGCTCGTCACGTTCACGGACGTGCCGGGGTTCCTGCCCGGGACGGCCCAGGAATGGGGCGGGATCATCCGCCACGGCGCGAAGCTCCTCTACGCGTATGCCGAGGCAACGGTGCCGAAGATCAACGTGATCACGCGCAAGGCCTACGGCGGCGCCTACGACGTGATGTCCTCCAAGCATCTCGGGGCCGACTACAACCTCGCGTGGCCTTCGGCCGAAGTCGCGGTGATGGGCGCGGAAGGCGCGGTCAACATCGTCTACCGCCGTGAGCTCGCCGGCGCTGACGACCCCGCAACGCGGCGTCACGAGTTGATGGCGGATTACACGGCGCGCTTCGCCAACCCCTACATCGCGGCGGAGCGCGGCTATATCGACGACGTCATCACGCCGCACGAGACGCGGCCGAAGCTGATCACGGCGCTGCACGCCCTGTCGAGCAAGCGCCAGCCGGGCCCAAGGCGCAAACACGGCAATATCCCGCTTTAGCGTGAGCGAGGGCAGTCAACGGCAGCTGGTGTTACCAGCGACAGCATCAGCCGAGGAGACGGCGGCGATCGTGGCCGCGCTGGCGCGCTACCTCAGCGATGTGGAAGCGCCCGAAAGCGGGGCGGCCCAGCGTGAGAGCGAGTGGCTGCGCACCGCCCGCGCCGAGGCGTTGCGCGGCGAGTTGCCCGCATTCTGGGGCGCGCCGGAAGCGTTGAATCAAAACTCCTGAAAGGCAGGTGCCTTTCGCTAGTATTCTCGGCACGATGGATGCCGGCACCGCTTCGCATCGCGGGACGCTCGCGGACCCCGAGGTCTACGACAACGTTCCCGGGCATGTGATCCCGATCCTCGAGCGCGAGTTCGACGACTTCGATAGCGAGTCGAGCGCGTTCCTCGGGGGGGAGCGCGGCGAGGCCGAGTTCATCGGGTTCCGGCTGCGCCAGGGCGTGTACGGACAGCGTCAAGCCGAGCGGCAGATGATCCGCGTGAAGCTTCCCTTCGGCGGCGTGACCCCCGAGCAGCTCGAGGCGTTCGCCAGCGTGATCGAACGCTACGTGCCGCTGCGCAAGGGCCATTTGACGACGCGGCAGAACGTCCAGTTGCATCACGTTCCGCTGCCCGACGCGGCGAAGCTGATCCGCGAGATCTCCGCCAGCGGCCTGTCCACGCGCGAGGGCTGCGGCAACACGATCCGCAACGTGACGGGCGACCCATGGGCCGGCGTCTGCGAGGGCGAGCTGTTCGACCCGACGCCCTACGTCGGCGCGCTGGTTCGCTACTTCGTGCGCCACGAGGTCTGCCAGGTGATGCCGCGCAAGTTCAAGAACGCGTTCTCGGCCACCGACGAGGACCGCGCGGTCACGGGCATTCACGATGCCGGCTTCCTGCCGCGCATCAAGGACGGCAAGCGCGGCTTCGAGATCCGAGTCGGCGGCGGCACCTCGATCATGCCGCGCGTCGCGCCAACGCTCTACGAGTTCGTCGGCGCCGATGACGGCGAATACCTGAAGGTGCTGGAGGCCGTCCTGCGCATCTACAACCGCCAGGACGACCTGCGCGCGAACCGCGCCCGCGCCCGGATCAAGGTCATGATCGACCGGATCGGGATCGACGCGTTCCGCGACCTGGTCGAGGAGGAGCTGCGCGGCGATTGGGTGGGCGAGCGCCAGTACGACATGGGGTCGCTGCTGTTCGTCTACGACGAGGAAGCCGCGGCTCCGGCGCTGCCGCGGAGCGTCGCCACGCCCAACGGCGACGCGCGCGAATTCGAGGCGTTTGCCGCCGGCAACGTCCGAGCGCAGCGCCAGGCCGGCTTCTCGACGGTCGAGGTCAAGGTCCCGCGCGGCGATCTGACCCCCGAGCAGCTTCGCGGCCTCGCCCGCATCATGCGCGACTTCAGCGGCGGCTTCGCGCGCACGACGATCCAGCAGAACCTCGTGCTGCGCTGGGTGCGCGACGAGTCGCTGTACGCGGTCTGGCGCGCGCTCGGCGAGCTCGAGCTGGATGGCGTTGGACCGCGCACCGTGAACGATGTCGTGAGCTGCCCCGGCACCGACAGCTGCAAGCTCGGCATCACGAGCTCGATGGGGCTCAACCGGGCGATCAGCGAGCGCGTTGGTGAGATGGCGATCAGCGACCCGCTGACGAGCGCGGTCAAGATCAAGATGAGCGGCTGCCCGAACGGCTGCGCCCAGCACCACATCGCGGACATCGGCTTCTACGGCGCCGCGATCAAGGTCGGGCAGCGCAGCGTGCCCGCGTACATCCCGCACGTCGGCGGCCACTACGAGAACGGCGAGGTCGTGATGGGCCAGCGGCTGAAGTCGCGGCTGCCGGCCAAGCGCGTGCCCGAGGCGGTCGAGCGCTGGCTGCGCCACTACGAGCGCGCGCGCGAGGACGGCGAGTCCTGGAGCGCGTTCGTCGAGCGCGTCGGTCCCCGCGAGCTCGAAACGGTCGTCAAGGACCTCTCGCTGCCACCGCAGTTCACGCTCGAGACGATGAGCCAGTTCATCGACTGGAGCCGTTCCGAGCCGTTCGAAGTGGTGCGCGGGGAGGGCGAATGCGCGTTCTAGCCGCCCCGGCCGACCTCGAGTCCGCATCGGCCGAGACGGTGCTCGCACACATGCTCGAGCACCATCACCCGCGCCTCGCGCTCGCCTGCTCCTTCCAGAAGGAGGAGGCCGTCCTGGTCGACATGCTGCTCAAGCTCGAGCCCGCCGCACGCATCTTCACGATCGACACCGGAGCGCTCTTCCCCGAGACCTATCAGGCCTGGCGAGCGCTCGAGGACCGCTATGGCGTGCGCGTCGAGGTCTTCGACGCGATCGACCCGACCGGGGTGCCCTGGAGTGCCGGCCACTGCTGCTCGGAGCGCAAGACCGCCGCACTGGACGCCGCGCTCGCGGGCCTCGATGCGTGGATCACCGGCCTGCGCCGCGAGCAAGCCCACACCCGAGCAGTGGCGCCGAAGCTAGCCTACGACGAGCGCCGCGGCGTGTGGAAGGCAAGCCCGCTCGCCAACTGGAGCGAGCGCGACGTCTGGAACTACATCGAGCGCTACGACCTCCCGTACAACGCGCTCCACGACCGCGGCTACGGCTCGATCGGCTGCGCCCCGTGCACGCTTCCCGGCAACGGCCGGGAGGGACGCTGGGCCGGCAGCGCGAAGACCGAGTGCGGCATCCATCTCGAGAGCTGAGGCGGTGGACATGCAGTCGACCTCGCTGCAACGGGCAACCGGCAGCAGCCAGATGAGGTCCGCTTCGCGGGCCGCTCTACGACTCACGCATTTGCGTGCGCTTGAGTCTGAGGGTGTGCATGTGTTGCGGGAGGTTGCGGCGTGTTTTGAGCGGCCGGTGTTGTTGTTTTCGGGGGGTAAGGATTCGATTGTGTTGTTGCGGTTGGCGGAGAA
>Ga0224555_1000504_pt1 | contig 59482 bp, 55 predicted proteins | sample 714S23034metaG_FD_180687 | JGI IMG/M metagenome (GOLD analysis project Ga0224555, IMG submission 180687) | Peat soil microbial communities from Stordalen Mire, Sweden - 717 S2 30-34 | ecosystem: Environmental > Terrestrial > Soil > Wetlands > Peat | place: Sweden: Norrbotten County, Stordalen... | reverse complement strand
TTGGAGCATCGGCCAAATCCGTGCGTGCACCTTGACTGGAAAGCAATCCGTGCATCCTAATGATGGCTGGTTCGAGAGTCTTCCTAATCTCTTTTGCCTTCGTGCTACTTCTCACCATCTCTTTACAACCATCGGCCATGAAGCCGTCCAGTTGGTCGTATGACATCGAATCGATGTCACTTTGTGCCAATGGCACGAAGTTGCTAGATTCTGGCTTTAAGATGTCAATAGTGGTGGTAGTGATTTCACTCGCACTATTCGTTGCTGTTGCGTGTCCAACGGATATTTGTTTTGTAGCTTTTGCTTTTTTCATGTCGTTTTTTCTCCCTTACTCTGCTAATACGACGTTTTCTGGATTTCGCGGTCTTGCCCGGGAAAATAGTTGGCAGATTTCCGAATTTGGGCTCGACAAGGCGAAAGCGCCCCGAGCGGGACTTGAATACAGGCGGGAGAGGATTAGGACGTTCTAAGGCGCGATGGCCGAGGGACCGACGGCCCCATCGCGGCGCGGTGCCGCTTTGGATGCGATGCGGCTTTCCGGGAGATGAAAACGCGGCCCCCGCGTCCGTGCCAAACCCAAAGAGGTCATCGCCTGCGCCACAGGCACCAGTGAAGCTCGGCGAGCCTAGCGTTTGGACGGCGTGATCCGTTGAAGGGATTGGAAACGCCAAAAAAAGATCAAATGTTACGCGGGTTTCGATCAAAATCCAGTATTAATATTTAGCATCGGGCGTCGAGCTGGTCGCCACAGCCATGTGTCGATTCCCTAGACACCGATGCGAACCAGCATGGATACCTAACGTCAGGATCGACGGGGACAATGGGGGTCCAGTTGAACAGTGTGAGGCATCATGTTTGAATTCCCTACAGTCGCAGTTGAATCGTAATGAACCCACCCCTGAGCAGATACCCTGCTCCCAATGGGTACAGGCGGAATACTTCGTGGACGCGAGCGTCGCGGCCAAGTATCTCTCCTGCTCTCGTAAGCATCTCCTTAGGCTTTCGGATCGCGGGTTGATTCCCGCCCATCCATTGCCCGGATCGGCACAGCGTCGGACATGGCGTTATTTGCTCAGCGAGCTTCGCTCGTGGATGCTGAACAGCACCCATACGAATGATGGGACAAACCATCATGATGGCCGTACAATCAGCAGCGGCGGCTCCCGCAAAGGAGGCCATTAAATGGCATACCAGCGGGGCAGTTTGAAGCAGGTCAAAAGGAAAAACGGCTTGACGTGGATACTGAGGTACAGGATCACCAAAGCAGATGGTTCTAGGACAGAGAATTCGGAAACCGTAGGCTTGGTGAACGATTTCCCCAAGGAGTCTGATGCTCTAAAGGAAGTGGACCGCCTCGGCATCCTTGTCAGGATTAACGCAGACGTTCAGACAGGGCGCATCAGATTTGTCGCCTTGGCCGAGCAATACCTAAAGAACGACTTCGGAGCGGATGCTGTCCGCTCCAAGACCGAACGCACCGTCCTTAACACTGAGCACATCGTCCGTGACTACCTCGTCGCCCGCTGGCGCAACGAGGTAGCGGAGGACATCAAACCGCTAGAAATTCAGAGGTGGCTGAAGTCGCTCAACACGGATTCTGGGCTTGCTTGGACCACGATCTCAAAAATGCGGGGCGTCATGAGCCGCATCTACAAGGTTGGCATCCTGCACGAGCATGTCACCACGAATCCCGTGCTCGCGGTCGAAACACGTAGCACGACCAGCTACAAGGCGATTCTGGTCACTCCGCAGCAGACACTGGCTATCATCCAGAGCCTGCCAAACGTCCTGCACCGCATTCTGGTGCTGACCTGCGCGGCGACCGCACTGCGCTCTTCGGAACTGCTTGCTCTTAGATGGGTTGACGTGCTCTGGGAAGAGGCAAAGATCGCAATCACCAAACGCTGGTCTCGGGGCAAAGACGGGCCAACGAAGACCCCCAAGTCAGAAGGTCACGTCCCTCTTCACCCTGCCCTTGCCTATCACCTGAAGGAATGGCACGCACAAACGCCTTACGCCAAGGAGACGGACTTCGTATTCCCGTCGCTGACGGGAGAGGGCCGTGTGCCGCTATCTCCCGCCGTCTTCGTTGCAGACCATCTCCGGCCAGCAGCTCTAAAAGCGGGTGTGCAGATTCCTGATGGCCATCGCTTTGGCCTTCACAATATGAGGCACAGCCTCAGCCACTGGTTGGTGAACAAAGCCAAAGTGGAACCGAAGACCGTGCAGAGCATCTTGCGCCACTCACGTATTCAAACGACGCTGGATATCTACACGCAGGGCGACAGCGATGAAACACGGGCAGCGCAAGGCGCATTCCTGAAGGAATTGGGGATGGCCTCGGAGATGGTCCAGTGAGAACTGGATTGTGGGTTGAGTTGTGGGTTGGGCTCTCGGGGTTGATTCCCCTGCAAGCCCAAGAAAAGAAATGGTGGGCGCTGTAGGATTTGAATCCGCGCTGAGACGTACATTCAACAACTTACAGAGCAACAGACGGCACCTAGAACGATATTAGTACATGGAAAGCAGTGCTATTGGCAGGTGAATTGGCAGGTGAACGGCGCGTGGTTGACATCCCCACGCGCTAGACCGGAGTGGCGGTCGGTGACGGTCGGTCCGGCAGAGGATGCGATGGACGCCCAGCGACCCAGCAGTGCAACACTTGGAACGAATCATGTGCTTTGCTCAAAGATCAAAAGAGCGGCCCTTGCAGGAAAGGCTTGAGGCTTTCACCGGCAACTTCGCCGAGCAAATCAAGCGCGAATTCGCCTCAGAGATTTCCCGCGACCCAAAGGCATTCAAGACCTCCATTCTTCGGCTTTTGCGTCGGGCGCTACCACTCAGAAGGGGCAGGCCCAACGATCCCCGAATCGATGCTGCTGTGCGAATGCGCGAACAAGGAAAGAGCGTACAGGAAATACTGCGACTCCAAACTCGTGGTTTCGACAAGCTGGACACTTATGGGCGCTATCTGGCCGAAAAAGGATTACGCTCGGCAATCACCCGCAGGCGCAAACGCATCCGCAATACCCCCGTACAAACTAATGCGATTTGAATTTCTGAGGCTGCAAATCTACTCACTTTTCATGGCTAGAACGGGACCACGTCCTGCAAGTACTCTCCTGTACAGAAAGGAAGGATCAAGATGCCAGTCCCAACTCGAAGTGAATTGCAAACCAGAATCAAGGAACTAGAAGCCGAGAACGAGGAACTGCAATCACGGCTTGATGAAATCTCCGACATCGTTGCACCCGTCCAGGAGGACGAGGACGACGAAGACGGGGACGAGTACGGAGGCGACGACTCGGGGGAATGACGCCGCGCCCGGTGTGTGGCGCGACATGGAGGAGGGCAGCACACCAGATCACCGACCGCGCCAAGCGTTATCGCGCCAACGCACCGGAGTGCTGCCCTCCCCTGCCGCGCAGGTGTGCCGTCTGTCGCTCCACCCGGTTTGTGGTTGTCGATCACATCGACGGTGACGAATCGAACGGTGAGCCGGAGAACCTCCGTTGGCTCTGTAAGTCGTGTAATACGAAGCTGGGGATTGCAATGGCACGCGCCGGAATCGGAAAGCGGACCCGCCAGTACAATCCCGCTGCACGCACGCTAGCGCAATACACTGAGGCCGTAATCCAGCACACCCGAGGCCAGTATGACGCCGGAGGCGAAATCATCCACGCCACGCCCAAGGAAGCCCGCCAGAGGTTTGCGGCCGAGATTTGGCGCCGCCGCCGCGCTCGGGGCAGTGACCGCCGCAGGCCGTTCTAGAAACAACTGAGAGGGGAATCTGCTTGACTCAAATCGCCCCTACAGGTTGTGGTTTCATTTCGGAGAACTAGAGTGCATATGAAAACGTTGGATGTGGTTGACAAATCGTCCTTAGAATTCAGGATCGAACGCCTTAACTGCATCGAGGCATCAGCGCTTGACAATCTCAAGGGTAAGTATCCTTGGACAGTAGGCATAAAATAATGTTGCAGCTCGACCAAAGAATAGGGGGCGATCCTCGATATATTTTGACCGAGGAGCCGGTTAGCCTGATGGCCTTCCCTGATGAAGTATGTAAATGCGTCGTATTTGTCGGCTATAGGAAAGCTGATGGAGTTCCCCGGCTTGCTGGCACCGCTTTCTGTGTAGGTCGAGAGATTGAGGGCACGGGTTCATCCTTCCAATACCTGGTGACGGCTCGCCACGTCATTGATTACATTCGGAATCTCGGGCTTGACCAAGTGTGGCTACGGCTCAATCGAAGATCCGGAAGCGCAGTGTGGGCATCCGTACCAATAAATCAGTGGCTAACTCATCCAGAGGGGCCATCGGTTGATGTTGCCGTCCTGCATACTTCGCTGGGGCCTGAAACGGATCATCTGATGATTCCGTTCAAAATGGTCGTGACCGAGAAGTTGATTGAGCAGGAAAAAATAGGAATTGGGGACGAAGTGTTCATGACGGGGCTGTTCTCGCGACACTACGGGCAACAAAATAACATCCCTGTCGTGAGGGTGGGCAACATCGCTGCAATGCCCAAGGAGAAAATTGAAACCAGCCTTGGATCCATGGATGCCTACTTAATCGAGTCGCGATCAATCGGCGGACTCAGTGGATCGCCTGTATTCGTTAATCTCGGACTAGTGAGACACGGGCAACTGAGTTCAACTGGACTACCAATTTTTTACTTGATGGGAATCGTCCACGGTCATTTCGATGTCACGGAAAATAAAATCGGCGACCTAAATCCAGTTGCAGATGACGGCCTTTCATCGACCAGCGTCAACATGGGAATTGCAATCGTAGTTCCCATCAACAAGATGCTAGAAGTCTTGAATCAGCCATCCGTCAAAGAAAAGGAGGATTCCGCAGTGGAGCAACTGCGCAGGAAGAATCTCCCCGTGCCTGATGTAGCAGAACAGCAAGACGAACTTCAAGCCGCACGCAAAATACTACCAGGCCACAACCTGTAGGGGCTGTTTGAGTGAAGCAGATACCCCTCACAACTGAAACCAGATGTCGGCAAAGTTATCAAGAATGGCGAGAAACCGGAAAAAGCCGTCATGCACCAATCGGGAAACTGGCAAGAACCAGCAAAAGGCGCTAAGAAAAATCGTGAAAAATACTGGCAAAATTCGTTCTGAGGCCGAATCTTACAGCGCAAGCGAGGCCGCCGCTGTCCTGGGTGTTTCGATACCGACACTCAAGCGCATGGTGGCCGAGGATAGGCTGGAGAGCTTCTGCACGCCCGGCGGACACCTTCGCGTTTCGGCTGATAGCGTGAAAACAATACGCGACCGTGGAGCAAAGAGGACGCTGCCCGTCATTCGTTCGGCCTCCCCGGTTTTGCAGAACCGGCGGGAACGGCTGGAAGAGCTAACACTGGAGGCACAAGAGCTGAGGGCAAGGCGCGAACTGTCAAAACTCCAGCAGGAGGACCAACACGAAGCGGATCAGCAACGGGAGGAAAAAGAGGCCCGCGAACAGGAAGATGCCGAACGCCAGGCTGAGGTTGACACAGAGCAGGAACGATTGGAGCAGCGCCTAGCTGAGGAGCGGTCGAAGCAGGAAGCCGAACGCGCAATCGCCGCTTTCCGGTGTCGATGGCTGGAGAAGGCAACGCAAGCATTGACCATGCCGCCCTGCGGTCGGCTTTCTGCAGCGCAGAAGAAGGAAATCCTCGATGCGGCAGAGGCGGAGATCAACAAGAGACAACCTATCGATGCACCCCGCATGGCGACGATCCTGGGCCATGCAATTGCGGCTCTCGTGGAACGGTATAACACAGAGCGGCAGGCCGCGGAGAACCGACAAGAGGTCATTGACAACGCCCTCAGAAGCCTGTCGGCGTTTGCCACGGACCAGGAGAAGGCCCGCGCCGCCATTGCGGTACGCGAAGCGGTTCGGAGACTGGGCGCGATCGCCAGCGAAACCGAGTTACTCATGTCCACGCGGGAAGCGCTTCGCCCCGTCAATCAGGCCATCGAGAAACGACGAAAGGAAGCACGCATACTGAATTGGGCAATTGGGCAGCTCCCATGGAATAAGACCGAATTGGACGCGGCGCGAGTACGCCGCGAATGTGCAGAGATACTGGCCGAGGTGCCCGGAGACATTGCAGACGCCGAGGCCAAGGCTGCCCTGGAGCCAACCGTCCGTGAAGCGTGCCAAGACATCGAAGAACGGCAAGCCAGCAAACAACTCCAAGCCAGCAAGGCCCAGAAAATCGAGCACGGAGTTGCGGAAGTTTCTAACCGCCTTTGGGAATTGAAATGCGCGGAAGAACTCACCGCCGACGAATATTTTGATTCGGACTTCGCGGAGCACCTGAAGACCGTCGTTCGGCGAAGACTCCGGGCGGAGCTATCCGGCGACGAGCGCCACAAGGAAGTCCGCGACCTGGTGCGAAAGATCATTGATGGTGAACTGAGCTAGGTGTCGGTTTCCGCCAGCTACAGGCGCGAAAACAGCCGTGAGAGGGAGACGCCCAGCCCTTTGGCAATGAGAGCGACGTTCAAGATAGAAATATTTCTCTTTCCTCTTTCGACATCTGCCAAGAAACTCCTATCAATTCCAACCCGTTCCGCCATTACCACCTGAGTCCAGCCGCAATTCTTCCGCAACTTCCTGATGCGGTCTCCCAGGCAAACGAGCAGGTCGTCCTCGGACATGTGCTCGCATCATCGTCTGTCGCCTGTCTCCGACAAATCTGATTTAAGCAACAAATGTGGTACGATGCTCAGTTCTCCCTGGAACCCGCTCGGGAAGCCCCCACAACTATAAGGAGGAACAAAACCCATGACTACCAGAACGCGATTATGGATTACTATCAGTGCCGCTGTGCTGTCCGTTGTCTTCATGGCATCGCAAGGCGGGAGTGCTCAATCCCAACAGGCTCTCAGCCTCACGCTGCTCAAAACGTCCATCCAAACACAGGACGATACTTTGATTTTGACTACGGACGTATTCGAGCAAGCTTTTCTGCCAGCTACAGAAACCTGCCCTACCACTGCAAAGCACGGATGTACGCTAAGGATCGAGGTGTCCTGCGTATTTGAGGATACGTGGGGCAATGGTTCCGAAACTATCAATGTGACCGTTACCGGCGTTAGTCTGCCCCCGGTTGATCCTGCTGCCGCTGTCCCGGTTGACGGAGTTGCTGTCACAAATTTGGACGCGCACACGTTTCACTGGATGCAGAGAAGCGTTCCCGCCGGTGCAAAAGTGACGGTAAACATCGGAGTTGAGGGAACCACCGCCGCATTGTACCGTTCTGAGACAATCGAACTCTTCAAGAACTGAAAACACTTTAGGCAGCTCGGGATCGACGATTCTGAGACAAGCAACGAACGAGGTACTAGGCAACGGACGAAGGCTTCTCTCAAGTGTAGATCGATTACTGGAGATTAGCTTATGATGCCACAGCAAAGGGATATAGACTTACCGCTCCTCAGAGCTTTGGTACGTTTGGGCGGCCAGGCCCCTGCACGAGACGTTTACAATGAGGTGGACAAGTTCTTCCCCCAGCTGACCGACGCAGATCGCTCTGAGTCCTTACCGAGCGGCGGGAGCAGATGGACAAACCGCATTCAGTGGGTCCGGCAGGCTCTGGTGGATCGCGGCGAGTTGACAAGCGCGGGCCGAGGCATCTGGGCGATAACAGATAGGGGTAGGGCGCGTCTGGAACGTGAGACTCAAGTCTCTACTCCTGCGTCGCATGATGCAACGGAGTCTTTACCGAGCGAGGCCCTGGTTTCGTTAGACGAAGCCGCAGCAGCCCCGTTCCCGGTTAATCTAGAGGAACTGGCCGAGAACTACGCTGCCGCATTTGAGCGGAAGGTGCTCCAGGAGCTAATGGATCGGGAGCCAAATGAATTCGAGGCATTTGCTAGCAAGCTCCTGACCGCGTACGGCTTTCGAAAGATGAAAGTCACGAATGTCCGCACGGCACCGGACGGCGGAATCGACGGGAGTGGAGAGATCAAGGTCGGTCTTGCAACGATGCGTGCGGCCTTTCAATGCAAGAAGTGGCGCGGCTCCGTTGGGCGACCAGAAATCGACAAATTTCGCGGAGCGATCCAGGGACAGTTCGAACACGGGTACTTCTTTACTACCTCAACCTTTTCGGGTGAGGCGCGACACGCCTCAATCAGAGATGGGGCAGTCCCTATCTTCTTGTTTGATGGTCATGAGATTGCCCAAATCATGATCGACAAGGGACTCGGCATAGGGCGAAGGCCGATAGAGATTTACGAAGACCGCTTGGACAGCTTATTTGAGAAGGAATGAGCGGTGTGCCCTACGCTGCGGCCCGACTAGGAGCGACATTTCGCTGCCGGAACACGACAAGGAAAGGGATAGCGCGTACCGGGGAGATTGGCGTTGACGATTCCTCAGAACAAGAACCCGTTCCTCGACATGATGCCGGAAGAGCTAGAGCCTTATCTGGAAGAGCAAGTCAAGCGGATTCAGAACAGCCCGATGTGGCAACAGTCAGTAGAGAATTCCAGCTTATTGACGCCAACTCAACAATTGGAGTGGTTTGAACTGTTAACCCGAGAGGAGACGGTCCGCCTGCTTCAAGATAGCTCGCGTACCATGTGGGGCGACAACAGGTGCGTAAGAATGCAATTGCCGCTTCGCACTGTGCCGGAAGCTTGGAGCAAGGTGTTCGCGCGACTGCCCGAGCGTCTTACGAACTACACTAAGTACCCCTACGACAAGCGCAGAGAATTCGCCTACCACCAAGGGCCGGATGGACTCGATGCTGTAGAGACTATTATCCGAAAGTTTTTGAAAGAAGCGGATGCTGAACTTTTCCCGATGCCGGGGAAATCCGCGTCAGTTCATGGAAAGCCTGCCATGTCCGAAAAGGATCAGGAGCTCTACAGGTTTCTGGGGCATGAACACATAGCTACTACTACAGACACGGAACTTTGGAGAACTAACAGATCCCAACTCGGGTTGCGGCGTGAGGACCAACCTGCCTTCAGGGCGCGGCTCTATCGAATTCGAGGAGTTGCCAATTTGCCATCATCGAGGAGTATTGCGACAAGGAAGAAAAAAAGTGTTCAGCCCTAGGATTTCTTAACGTTCAATTGCTTCGAGAACTAGTATCTCACCTGTTCGTATCTCTCCACAAACTAGCAACTTCGGATGACGCGATGTGCAACGCATTGCGCAATTATTCTTGAACACTTCGCATTGTCAACCCCTCCGAACACCGCTCCCAGTGCCGATCCCCGCCTAGTTTGAACGCTGAGCACTCTCACAGTGCCTTCTAATGCGATCCGTTACACGGCGATGCCGGAAACGCGACGCAATGTCCTCCGACGGCACGAGCGTACAGGAAAGAGTGTTTCAGATGAAAGGCGATTTTGCAGGACAACGCGACTTCCAGAGCGGGCAACGGTTCTTAGACGGCTCCGCCCCGCGACTTAGACGGCACGCGGCGTCTTGCGAAGCGGCAGACGGGGACTTGCTCTCTTCGTCTGCCGGTAAGGATCAAAAGCCGTCTTGGGGTGTGGGGCAAAGCCCCACGGTCTTGGCGAGCGCAGCGCGCCGTCTTTCTTCTTTCAACCAAATACAGACTAATCGTAACAAGCAGTTCGGACGCGGCAAGCATTGCGGCAAATACACGGTTCGAGGGCAGGCTCCCAATTCTCCTCAAACGATCTTTCACCGTGTTAATTGCAAGTGTTGGAAGTGCTCGTACTGCGGGCCGCGACGAGCGAAACGTTACAAGCACGCGATCAGCGCGACGGCAGAGGCGATGCGTCTACACCGATTTCTCACCCTGACGCTCGATCCCAAAAGGATCGAGGGCGATCCCGTTCGTTATCTGAATGACGCCTTCGCTAAGCTGCGGGTCTATCTAAAACGCGAACTCCACGTTGCTCCACAATACATTCGCGTACTCGAATTCCAGAAGAACGGAAATCCTCACTTTCACATTTTGATCGACCAGTATATCGACCTCGGATGGATACGGAAGGCGTGGGTCGCCGTCGGCGGTGGTTTCATGGTCGATATTCGCTGTGTCGATGTCCACCGGGTTTCCCGCTACCTCTCCAAGTACCTCACCAAGGAATTGCTCCTGTCCGCCCCATCGCGCTCCCGGAGGGTTACAACTTCGCGCGGAATAACGCTGCTGGCGCAGACGCCGCAAAAAACAATTTGGACGCTTGTGAAGGTACCGATTTTTCGGTTGTTTGAAGTCTATGCAAGAGATGTCGTCACGTCATCGGTTGATGAGGATCAGTTGCTCGAATCGTTCACAGCGATCTTGGGCGCAACAGCCTAGAGCGGCGGGTCCGGCATGGCCTGGCGGGCAGCAACCGCGAATCAAGGAGTTGTAGTATGAGCACTCAATCAGAATGGTTGACGGCCACAGAAGCTGCGAGCTACCTCCGAATCAAGCCGCGCACCATCTTGCTCTGGGCGCGACAAGGACACGTCAGGGGCCACAGGCTCAGCGGCACCAGGCGGGTGACCTGGCGCTTTCGGCGTTCCGATCTGGATGCTACACTCACTCCGCCGTCTGTTGTTCTCACGAAACGGAGGATTCAGTGAGACAACGGAACAGAAGTGGCAGTGTGGTACTCGATAAACGCATTAAAACGTGGAACTTTTTCTTCTGGGAGAATGGCAAGCGGCGCTCGAAGAAAATCGGCACCATGAGCCAATATCCCACGAAGGCATCCGCATGGCGGGCAGCCAAGCCAATGCGCGATGCGGTCGAAAATCAAACGCAGGTCAACCCCAGCGCAGCCCCAACCGTAAGCACGCTGGTAGAGCAGTACCGGGCGGAGAAGATGCCACAGCGATTGGACACACGCAGAACGTATAACGCATGGCTGAAAAATCACATCGTCCCGAAGTGGGGCGCTTGTGAGATTACAACCGTGCAATCGCGTCCGGCAGAAATGTGGCTGCAATCTCTGGCGCTGTCTCCTAAGAGTCGAGCACACATCCGGGGAACACTCCGCATCCTTTGGGATTTTGCAATGTGGCGCGGAGACATTCCGACACAGCGGAATCCAATGGAACTGGTGACCATCAAGGGCGCATCGAAACGGAAAAGCAAACCGCGCAGTTTGACGGTAGCTGAATTCCAAAAGTTCGTCGTGCAACTTGGGGAGCCATTCCGCACTATAGCTCTGCTCTGCGTTTGCTTCGGCCTTCGCATTAGCGAAACTATGGCGCTGCGCTGGTCGGACGTGGATTGGCTCAACGGCAAACTCTGCGTCGAGCGTGGCATCGTCGAGCATAACGTGGATGATGTGAAAACCACGGAGTCACGGAAACAGATGTCCACCGACAGCAGCCTGCTCGAAGTGCTGAAACGGTGGAAGCAGACCACTCAATTCTCGGCTCCAGAGGATTGGATATTCGCTTCCCCGGCACAGCTAGGCCGATTGCCGTGGTCCTATGATCAGGTTTGGCGCATGTACCAAAAGGCAGGCGCTAAGGCTGGAATCGGCGGACTCGGTACGCACTCACTGCGCCACACGTATCGGTCATGGCTTGATGCTGTGGGAACGCCGATTGCCGTGCAACAGAAGCTCATGCGGCACGCGGACATCCGCACAACGATGAACACATACGGTGATGTGGTGACCAATGAAATGGCCCACGCTGCCTCGAAAGTGGCAGGGTTGGCTCTCAACGGCAGGTGAACAGCAGGTGACGGCTCGTAATCTGCTGAAAAGATGGTGGGCGCTGTAGGATTTGAACCTACGACTTCCACCGTGTGAGGATGGCACTCTACCGCTGAGTTAAGCGCCCACTTTTTCGCGGCAAATTCATCATAACACGCTAGTTCCCAGTCCGTAATCATGGTGAGGCGGAGCTCCGGGTACAAGCCCCCAGGAGCGCCTGCGTGATCTTCGCGACCAGATCTAGATCTCACGCGGTGCGTTCGAGCTACCTCAACCCAACCGCTGCGTGTCACCAACTGGCTGTTTTCAGAAAATGAGGGGTGCCAGAAGCTCGGCACTCTAGCCAAGAATTGGGCACGCATAAAACCGGACGCATGGTTCGGTTTTGGCCGAAGGATCGTAGATTCATCAAGATGAAGGCGGCTTACCCATGTGGCCCGAACCGTGCTCTCTGCGATTGTGGGGAAGTGCAGGGGGAGGAGCCCCTTGCAAAATTCTGAACGGCACTCCAATTGATGAGGAGCCCCCCCTCCTCCCGTCGCTGGAGTGCCGGATCAGTGCACCAGCCTTGGAGGAAGTCATGGAAACCCTCGCCGAGTTGATGCAAAGGCTGCTTGAAATCCAAAGTGGCGGAAGACAAAGAAGCGCTGCGCTGATCGCGGAAGACGAGCGATTGATGGATGGTCTGCACAGGAAGTTAATGGCAGAAAAGCCCACACAAACGGTGCGGCTCAGCCCAGACAACCGGGAGCGAACGCGGTTCAAGACTTAACTGTTTTGCCCCCGAGATTTTGCCTCGTCGCTTTCTCCGGGCCGCTGCCGCGTTCAACGGCAACTCGGAGGCACAGCACTCGTTTGACCTGCGCCAGCGCGGAAATGTAAAGCGGCGGAGCTGTTATGCTCCGCCGCTGCTTGTTCCATACGCTGCCAAATTTCAGCAGCTACTGGCTAATGGTGTTCGCCGCCACCGTGCGATCCGCCACCGCCACCGTGCGACCCGCCACCGCTAGCATGCGATCCGCCACCGCTAGCATGGGACGCGCCACCGCTAGCATGGGACGCGCCACCGCGCGACGCTGCGGCGTGCGAGGCGCCGCGAGACCCGCCACTGCGGCGCTCGCGTGCTGCCGATGCCCCACCACCTCCACGATTAGCTGCATAAACACGTCCACCGCCGTTTCCACGGCCACCGCCACCGTAGTAGCGTCCTCCTCCCCCACCGCTGAAGCGATGATCACCCCAGCCGTGGCCATAGCCCCAATTCGCCCATGGGCCTACGCCAAAGAAGATCCCGTTATAAAAATAGCCCGGGCCATAAAAACCCATGGGTGCGCAAGCGTATGGCGCATAGTCATAGTAGCCGTATGAGCACATCGGCGGATTTATGCTGATTTCAACTCCTGCGTTGGCCGTTGGCACCAAGGCCAAGGGGACGAGCAAAGCCGTTGCGCCGGCCAGAAGCAGACCGTGCATTGCGAATTTCTGAACTACCTTCTTGACTTCCCACATTTTGTTATCCTCCGGAACTCCCGCTTTCGATTCGAAAGTTATATTTCCAGTATCAGGCCCTTGCTCGTAGATAACTGGTCAATACAGACCGTCGTCCGCTATACTCGCCTTTAGTGCCCGTCCTTCCGGCATCCGGCCAGACTCTTGACCACCTTCGCCGCTCCCGGTAGCCTCATTTCATCGCCCTTTCATGGCCGCTTCCGACATCCCCGACGCTCGACCTATAAGTGATTCACGGGAAAGCGTTTCCGCGCCACTTCGTTCCCCGGAAGAGACGCAACTTTCTGACTCGAATGGGGTTCCTACTCATGTGAGCAGCGTGGCTATTGACCGGGGGCTGCTGAACTTAGCGGGAGCGCCGCCGTCCGCGCCCGCTACCATGGCAAGTTCCGGCGCCACTTCAGACGAGGCCGTTTCCGACGTCGACGTGATGCTGCGAGTGAAGACGGGCGATGAGTCCGCCTTCGCTTACCTGGTGCAGAAATATCGCCGGCCGATGGTCGGCTTCATGTATCGCTTGTGCCATAACCCGTCGACTGCGGAAGAACTGGCGCAGGAAGTATTTCTGCGCGTGTACCGTTCGCGCACCAGTTACGAGCCCAGCGCCAAGTTCACCACCTGGCTCTATCGCATCGCGACTAACCTGGCCGTGAACCACGCCCGCGATACGCGCCACGAGCGTCCGGAAAATACCCTGCGCCTCGATGAACCGGACCAGGAAACGGGTACGACGCCCGACTTGGCCGACGATTCGCTCAGCGCGGAAGCTCAGATCTTGAAGCGGGAGCGGTTGGCGGCCATCCGCAGCAAAGTGAACGCGTTGCCCGAGCGCCAGCGCGTGGCGGTCATCATGCACAAGTTTCAGCAGATGGATTACCGCGAGATTGCGGGCGTGCTCAAGCTCAGCGAGTCCGCCACCAAGTCGTTGTTGTTCCGCGCCTACGAAACGTTGCGCGAGCAGCTGAAAGAGTTCGTTTCTGGGAAGTAGAGGGAAGCAGTATGAATTGCAACCAAATTCGCGAACTGTTGCCGGATCTGGCCGCTGGCATGGACGCAACAACACTGCAGCCGGAGGTCGAGAAACACATCGCATCTTGTGACGATTGTGCTGCCCATCTGCGCGACTTGCGGAAAACCATGGCGCTGCTCGATGAATGGCAAGCGCCCGAGCCGTCGCCGTATTTCGACACCCGCTTGCAGGCCCGCCTGCGCGAAGAAGTGGCGCGCCCGCAGGCGGCGTGGTTCGGTTGGCTGCGGCGTCCGGCGTGGGCCATGTCGCTCGCTGCCGTAATATTTGCCGGTGCACTGGTGGTTGGCAACAAGTCGTACATCTCTCAGACCGAAGCCATCGCGACCAAACCCCCATCCCTCGGTCTGCCGGTTCAGCCGGGAACCGCCGTCGGCGATCTGCAGGCGCTGGAGAGGAACGACGAGTTGTACGCGGATTTCGATGTGCTCGACGATTTGCAGGTGCAGGACGACGTAACTGCGAATCCGTAAGATTCGCAAGCATTGCTAGACCAGTAACAAAGGTGCCCCAGGTTCGCGCCCGTCTTTTGGGCGCTAACCTGGGTGAAGCGGGAGACCAAACATGTTGGGCCGGGTAAAAATTGCGAGCTGTCTGGCAGCGCTTCTGCTGCTGACGCCGTCGTTTGCCCAAACCCGGTATCCACAACCTCCACAGCACCAGCAATCGCAACATGCGGATGGGCAGTGGCACCACTTTCAGAAGGAAGGTCGTCCCAACCCCGTCCGCCCCAATCAAATGCGTCCGCCGCAGAACCAGCCCGGCCACGCCGGAAACTGGCTCCGCCGCTATAAAGATCTGCCGCCCGCTCAGCAGCGCCGCGCGCTCGAAAACGATTCGCAGTTCCGCAAGCTTCCCCCGCAACAGCAAGCGCGGTTGCAAGGCAGGTTGCAGTATTTTTCCAGCCTGCCGCCGCAGCAGCAGGAGCGCGTGCTCGGCCGCATGGAAACCTGGGAGCACTTGACTCCCAATCAGAAGCAGCAGGCGCGCCAGCTCTTTCAGCAGTTCAAGCAGTTGCCGCCCGACCGCCGCCAGGCCGTCAACCAGGCAATTCGCAGCATGCGTGGCCTGACGCCCGCACAGCGCGACCAGCTCATCAACTCCGAGCGCTACAGGTACGCCTTCTCACCGCAGGAGCGCAGCATCCTCGGCGGAGCCGCCCATCTTCCGCTCGCCCCCGGCGACGGCCTGCAACCCGATCCGCTCGAATAGGATCGGCCAGCCGCGTACCCGCAAACACGGCATGGACACTGCTACTGCAGACGTGCCCATTCGCCCAAATGGCACCAGCACTGCATCCGCCAGCACTAAGAAAAACTCTGGAGCGCGGCCTCCGAGCCCCGCCCCAGACCCATCACTCGTTCGTGACGTACGCGAGGAAAAACGGCGCCTGGTCGTTGTTCTCGTTCGTTGGGAGGGCCCCTTTCACCCCGATTCGAGTTTGGTCGCCATAAAGGTACCACCCGCTAAGGGCCCCCGGCGAACCAGTTTGCCCGACTCCCTTGATTTGTTCATTGTTGGTGTCGAGCGTGAAATAGATCGTGAAGTAGTAATCGTACAGCGGCGAGAGCGCCAACTTGACCGTATCGAGCCGCACAATGCAGGGATTGGTAACGGAAACCGGCTGCACTGGACAAACGGAAGTGCTGGTCAGAACAATGCTCGGACTTTGAGTACCACCCAGCTCGACCTTCGTGATTTTAAGCACCGTGCTCCCGTTCCGCGGAACTTCGTAGAGCACCATGTTGCCGATGTCTGCCTCAGATCCCCCAGTAAATCCGAGATAGAGGGCCGTCGTGGTGGAGCTCGCCCCCATCAACGACGCCCCCGGAATCAGTACGATCTCGGAAAGACCATCCCAGGACACGCTTCCATTACTAGTGATCGTTCCTTGTCCTTCCGTCAGATTAGCCAGAGCGGCGACGGCTGGAGCAGCCTGCTGCGCAAAAGCACTTACCGCCAGAACCGCCATCATCACAGTCAATGTTGCGACTTTGCAGAAACTTTTCATCGGGAATCTCCCTTATTCGAAATTGAGTTCATGGTTCCGGTACGTGTATCGATGGATCGAGGATCGCCTCTGGTCGGACCGAGCCGGGCTCGTCCAACCGGCTCCCTAGTTGGTCATGACGTACATGAGAGAGAAGGGTTGGTTCGTAAAGCTGAGGGTGCTCGGAATCGACCCACCGACGGAAATGTGGCTTTCGTCGCCAGTCGCGTACGTACCCCTCAGGCTGCTCTGCGCAAAGCTGGGCTGGGTGAGGCCAATCGCTGAATTGTTCGAGTCACTGGCTGTGAAGAACACCACCAGGTAGTAATCCGACAGTGCAGAAAGCGTGATTGTCGTCGGATCGAGCCGCACAATGCACGGATTAAACGTGGAAATCTCCACCACTGGACAGACCGTCGCGCTGGCCAGGTCGATGCTCGGATTGGAAACGCCGCCGTATTTGACCGGTGTCACGGCAGTGATCGTTGAACTGCCTCGCGCCGTCGTGTACAGAACCATATTACTGATGTCCGCCTTGGTCCCAGCCGTGAATCCGAGGTAGAAGACAGTCGTGGTGCTTGTGACTGGGATCAACCCCGCACCCGGAACTAGGGCCAGCGTTGAATAACCGCTCCAGCTGGTATTGTTTGCGACCGGGCCAATTACTCCGCGTACCAGGTTCTCGGCCTTGGAAGCGGAAAAACCACACACTGAGACAGCGAACATCATGAGTATCAGCGTTGCGAACTTGAAAATAGTCTTCATTGGAATCTCCCTTATTCAAAATGTGAATTCAGCGTTCAAGTGTGCGTATCGGTGGAACGCCCGCGCCGGATCGGGCCGGGCTCGTCCAACCGGCCCGCTAGTTATTCATGACGTACATGAGGAACGAGGGTCCGCGATTGGCGACGCCGGGAACGGCCTGACCGACAGTGAGATGGGTGTAGTCCGTGCCCCCGAAGTATGTTCCCAGCAAGCTAGTCTGGTTAGCGTTGGGTTGAGTCCCGGCGATGCTCTGATTGTTTGTGTCGTTGCTGAAATACACCGCAAAGTAGTAATCGTTCGCCGGCGAAAGCGTGAGCGTCGTCGGATCGAACCGCACAATGCAGGGAGTGGTCGAGGAAGGCGCCACCGGACAAACGGATGTGTTACTGAGTTGGATGCTCGGATTGGAGACGCCGCCGAGCTTAACCGGTGTAACCACGCTGATCGTCAAGCTGCCTCGCGGTGTCGTGTAGACAACCATGTTGCCGATGTCGGCTTCGGTTCCGCCCGTGAATCCGAAGTAGAAAACGGTGGTTGAGCTGGTGATCGGGAAGAGCGCCGAACCGGGAACGAGATTAAACACCGAATAATTGGACCACTCGGAGTTGCTTCCGGGCGGTCCAATTACGCCGCGCACCAGGTTCTGGGTCGTGGTTGTCGCCGGCTTCATCGGACCTACCGTCTGCGAAAAGCCATACACCGAGACCGCCAACATCATGAGAGTCAGCGTTACGAACTTGCAAACAGTGTTCATGGGAATCTCCCTTATCGATTTGTGGAACTAAGTTGTGGTAGAGGTATTCGCTCGCGTCGAGCTGTCTATTCGCAGCCCGGGTGCCGGTGGCGGGGGAGGATGCCACGCTGATCGTGCGGTTGGCGACCGGGCAAAGCGGCCCGAACCACAGTTCGACTTCGCACTGAAATCGCCCGAATTCGTGCCGCCGAACATCATACCACTGGTTGTCAAGCCGGCGCGCTCCCTCAACCGGGCTATCCGCGCGGCATGCGCGATCCGAAGACCCAACCGCGATTGGATTAGTTAGAAGGACGAAGAACAAGCGACACTCAGCCAGAGCCGAGCGGTTGTCTGCAGGAAATCAGAAACTGAGAGCTGAGAGCTGACAGCCCCCTACCGCTGAATCAGCGCCATCAGCCATCCCGCGAGGAAAACTCCACCGACGAACATAGCGAAGCAGTAGAGGCCATACCGCACCTGCTCCCTCGTCGAACTGCGTTGCGTGATGCCGAAGACCACCGACGCGAACAGCGCGAACACCACCGCCGCCGAGAAGTGCGACAAGTTGACGGTCACGGCTTCTTCCCCAGCGCAATGTGATGCGCATCCGCTGCCGCGATAAAGTTCAAGAGGCCGGCCACGATCAGAAACGTCTTGCCATAATCCGCCGCGGCATTCGCGGCCATCACGTTGCCCCAGTCCATGATGCGCGCCAGAAAATACAGCGCTCCCGAGCCCACGTCGCCAACAAAGCCAAGTATGTCGAGGATGTCGCCGCCGTTCGGCTTATAAATCCGCCCCTGCATGCCGAGCCCAATCAGGAACATCGCCACCACCGACACCAGCAGCAGAATGCCGCGCCCATAGCGCTTCAGCAGGATGTGTCCGCCGCCCGGAATCAGCCAGCCCACCAGCGGCGCCACCACCGCCAGCGTCGTGAGCGGGTACTCCGGCTCCGTCACCACCGCCGCATTTCTTGATTTATCTGTCGGCTTGGCCATTCAGATGGTCACGATCTCTCGTTGAATTTTACCAGTCACCTCGGCGCTTCCCGGCCGCACCAGCACATCCACTTCCAGACGCACGCCGAACTCGGGCAGGTAGATTCCGGGCTCGATCGAAAACAAGGAATTGGGCAGAATGCGCCGCTCGTCGTGAATTTCCAAATCATCCATATTCGCGCCATTCGCATGCACCTCGGTGCCAATCGAGTGGCCGGTGCGGTGGATGAAGTAATCTCCGTACTTTGCCTGCGTGATGTGGCCGCGCACCGCGTGATCCACTTCCCATCCTGCGATCGGCCGGTGGGCAGAGACGGCATCCTGCGCGGTCTTCACACCGATATCGCGCGCCTCGCTCACAATCCTGAAAATCTCGCGTTGCCGCTCCGACGGAGCCTGGCCCACAAATCCCATCCACGTAATGTCATAGTAAACCGCGCCCGGCGTATTCTTTTTCGCCCACACGTCCAGCAGAACCAGGTCTCCTTCATGAATCGCCACCGGCCGGCTGGCGCTGGGCTCGTAGTGCGGGTTTCCGCTGTTGGCGTTCACGGCCACGATCGGCGGATCGTCAGTCACCATGTTCTCGCGCTGGAATGCTTCCATGAAGAACTGCTGAATTTCATGCTCGTGTGTGCCGCCGCTGCGCACGCGCCGTCCAATTTCCTTGAACGCCTCGGCGGTAACCGCGTCAATCACATCGCGCGCCGCGAAGTGCGACTTGATCTGCTCCTCTGTCAATGTCGCTTCAAACTGCGCGATCAGGTCCGCCGCGCTGACAATGTTCTTGCCCAGCCCGCGGATCAGGTCCGCCGTTCCCGCGTCCACCATCGAAATGGTGAAGACAATGTTGTTGGCCGAATACTGCATCGCCACATCGCGATAAGGGCCCAGCATCTGCTTCAAGCCGTCGAACAATTCCTGCCATCCGGCGTACTGTTTCTTCACGCCCGGCAAGGTATCCAAGTGTCCCGATTCGATCTTGTGAACCAGTTTGACGGGCTCGCCTTTGGCGGGGATCAGGTAATACCAGCGCCGCGTGACCATGAGCCCATCCGGCAACCCGAGAACGCGGTACGAGATCGGATCGCGATGGTGATGATCGTAAAAAAGCCAGGCGTCGATGTTGCGATCGCGCAAAGCTTGCTGGATGGCGGAGAGATCCATATACAAACGGTTATTCTACACGACCGCTGCCGTCGCTGGATTTCGGTCGATCCGAACTAGATGGAGAGCCCGGCGCCCCGCCCGGCTGGACGGGCGAGGCCCGCGTCCCTCGTAATGTGCTTTTCCACTTCGGCTGAAGAACTCCTGAGGGTCGGACGATGAACTAGCCCTTAAATGGACTGAAGGTTCGGACGTCGAGTTGCTTGAAGTCCCTTTCATTCCTGGTCGCAACAATCAAGCGGTGAACTCGTGCCGTAGCGGCAATCATGGCGTCTTGCGGTAACTCAGGGGGCTTCTTATCCATAATGCGACCCCATTCCCGAAAGCAGGCAATATCCATTGGGAGCACCCGGTAGACTGCTGGCACACGATCAACCCAGCGTTCCAGTTCGCTCGCCTTCAAGGGATCTTGACGTCTTGTCCGCTCGATCCCCACCTGCAGTTCTCCCAGCGTTACGGCGGAAACGAACAACCTCGCTTCTTCCATGGCGCTGATCCAGGCCATCACCGCTCCGTGGGGACGAGTTTTTCTGAGTTCGGAGATTACATTCGTATCGAGCAGGTATTGATTCACTCGAACTCCACCACGGGACGGCTGCGCAACTTGCCTCTCTCGAAGCCGAGATTGTCACAGCGAGGCTCGGGTGCCAGCAACCATTCCTTGAGGCCGGGCCGGGCCGCCTTTTGCAGCCTCTCCCATTCTTCGATCGGCACCAGAACCGCGGTCTTAACCCCCCGTCGGGTAACGACCTGCGGCCCCTTCTTGATGGTCGCATCCAGGAACTCACTAAAACGCGCCTTCGCGTCTTGCACTTGCCACGAAGCCAAGTTCCACCTCCATTTACACTACTTCATTATACTGACTAGTCATATGTCTAGTCAATTACAATCCCCCCCGGGGAAGCGTAGCGCAATATAAATGTATCGGAAGGAGCGTTTGCGCCGCACTGCGAACCGCCGTCGTTTGTGGTAGAAAATACTGTAATGCCTTGTGAAGCTCGTAAAGCGAATGAACGTCTCAGGCAGTCTTAATTCAGAACCATCAAACCCGCGACAATCAGGCACACCATGCTAAGGGCAGTCTTCATTGCACTCTCGGAGAGCCGCTCGCTGCGCGCGGTCGCCGAACGCTCGCGCTTTGGCCAGCGCACTTCCGCTCGCTTCGTCGCCGGCACCGAGGTTGCGGACGCGATTCGCGCCGCCGCCGCGATGAATCAAATTGGCGCCGGCGTCTCCATCGACAATCTCGGAGAGAACGTCACCAACGCTGACGAGGCCCGCGCCAGTTCCCAGCTCTACCACCACCTGCTCGACGAAATCTCCGCCAACCAGCTGAACGCGAATATCAGCCTGAAGCTGACCCACATGGGCCTGGACGTGGACCAGAAAATGGCCTACGACATCGTCCGCGGGCTGGTCGCCAAGGCGGCCAGCATGTCGCCCAGAAATTTTGTTCGCGTCGATATGGAGGGCTCGCCCTACACCGAGCGTACCCTCGACTTCGTTCACGAACTCCATCGCATTCCAGGGAACGAAGACAGCGTGGGGACCGTGATCCAGTCGTATATGCGGCGCGCCGAGGCCGACGTCGAGAAACTGCTCTCCGAGCGCATCCGCATCCGCCTCTGCAAAGGCGCATACAAAGAGCCCGAAGACATCGCCTTCCAGAAGAAGTCCGAGGTTGACTCGAGCTACGTGAAGCTGATGAAGATCCTGATGAAGAGCGGCGTCTTTCACGGTCTGGCAACCCATGACGAGACCATTATTAAGGAAGCCAAAGCCTTTGCCACGCGTGAGAATATTCCGCGCAACGCTTTTGAATTTCAAATGCTGCACGGCATCCGGCGTGACCTGCAGCAGCGCCTGGTGAAAGATGGCTGGGGCTTGCGCGTCTACATCCCGTTCGGCACCGAGTGGTATCCCTACTTCATGCGCCGGCTGGCCGAACGCCCGGCGAATGTGCTGTTCATCGCAAAGAACATTCTGCGGCAGTAAGTCCGGCGGCATAAATTCAATAGTGGAGAGCCGGGCGTCCCCGCCCGGCCAGACGAGAAGCCAGTCGCTCCACTATCCCACGCGGGGGAGCTCCATTTTTTTCCAAAAAAGTGAAGGGGATTGGCAGGCGTTCTCGTTCTATGAGGTGGAAGCCAACTTGGATTGGATTCAAAGCCTGCCCCCTCGGCGATGTGCTTGCTTCCAACTGGGTATAAGGGTCCGTGGCTCGCGATGATATTGCAATCGAGACTCCGGCTTCCAAATCAAATCCTCTGCGTCGCCACCGGGGAAGGGCGACGCGGAGGTTTTTTGTTTGCTCCGTTGGTGTGGGGACGGGCGCCCTCGCCCGTCCAAGCCGAGCACAGCTCGGCAACTGTTGGTGGTCACAGCAACTTTGAATTCGCTATAAACGCCAATCGCCGAGTACCTGCCGCTTCTCTTATCCTTCCCAAACAAACGCGTCAAACACCCGCGTGGATTCAAATCCGATGCGCTTATAAAGCGCAATTGCTCGATCATTAGCCTCGGTCACGGTCAGCGAGATGAACCGGAACCCCCGCTCGCGCAGATTCCGGGTAGAGGCGGCCAGCATCGCTTCGCCAAGGCCGGCCGAGCGGTATTCGGGCAGCACGCACACCTGGGTGATGTGGCCAACATCCGGCCGCACCAGCGAGCAGAGGATGAGGCCGATCAGCGTGCGGGTGCGGCGCTGGAAAACCAGAAAGGATGCCTGGGGATCGAAGGTGCCGCAGCCGGGGAAGCGCACGATGTTGTTGAGAAAACGCAGCGACCCGGCGAGCGTGCGGTACTGATCGTTGATCTCGGAATCGACGTGGCCGCGGTAGGCGGCGGTGATCAGCGCGGCGGCGGACTGGTATTCCTGTTCGGACCAGGGACGGATTTCGAACTGCGGCGGAAGCGGCGGCGCGGTTTGCGGATGCTTGCCAATCTCGAAATTCATGAAGACGCGGGGATGACGGCTGAAACCCTGTTGCAGAAAGGGCCGCGCGACTTCTCCGGTATGGTGCGCCAGCAACTGCGCCTCCACGCGATGGATGCCGGGCGACTGTTGCAGGGTCTCGATGACGTGGGTGAGCAGGCGTTCTTCGACCTCGTGACGGTCGTAACTGCGACCCCCGTCACGCACAAACAGATCTCCGATGACGCCCTTGCTCTGCTCGTAGACAAAAAACGAGTAGCCAAAAATGCTGCCGCGCTCGATGGCGGCGTAGCCGGGCAGAATTTTAGCGTCCATGTAGCGCAGGATCATCTCGGCGGAGATGGTGTAGTCCCAGGAGAGCAGCCGTCCCCACATGGCAACCTCCTCTTCCAGCAGCGGGCGAAGGTCGGCGGAAGAGAAGTGTCGGAGATCGAGGATTTCCATATAAAAACCAGGTTTCAAAGTTTCAAGGTTTCAAAGTTTCAAGGTTTCAAAGTTTCAAGGTTTCAAAGTTTCAAGGTTTCAAAGTTTCAAGGTTTCAAAGTTTCAAGGTTTCAAAGTTTCAAAGTTTCAGGGTTTCAGGGTTTCAAGACCTGACGTTCGCGTTTGATTGCCGCTTTTACTTTGAAACCCTGAAACCTTGAAACTTTGAAACCTGGCCTCTTTGAAACCTATTTTCCCACCCAATACAGATCCAACTTCTGTGCCGGGATGCTGGTCAAGTATGACATTCGGCGTCCGGGAACAAACTGGGCGACTTGCGCTTGCGTACCTTCTGCGGCAACCACTACATGAGCTGCGACCGGGACGTTTCCGCTTTCGTAGGGCTGCACCGGACGATTGAGATAAAACTCCAGACCATATGCCTGCATGCGATTGAGGTGATAGAAAGCGACGGGGACCGGTTCGTGCGAAAAGGCCTGAATGCTTTCTGCAATGGGGCGCGCGGATTGGGTGGCGTCGATGACGGGCGCGGCGAAACGAATGACGGCAGCGACGCTGACGACGACGGCGAACATGGTAACGCGGCTCAACACACTGAGGCCGGCCCGTGAGAGTAGCGCGGCGCTGATGCCCAGCGCAAGCACGGCGGCAATAGCAGCGGCGAAGTAGGTTCCGCTTCCCCACAGCAGGTGATGATTCCTCGCAATGGAGGCGGCCGAGAGAGCAGCGAAGATCAGCACTCCACAGAGAATTCCATGAGCAACGGCGAACAGCGGCGGCAACTTTCCTTCGTCCCGCGACCTCCGCGAGACCTCAGCGCCCTCGGCGTCGAAGAACTTTGCCCCCCTGCGCGCCGCCAGATATTCGGCAACCAGCAGAGCTCCCGCGGGGACAGCGGGCAAAATGTAGCTCGGCAGCTTCGATTGCGATGCGCTGAAAAACAGGATGGGCACGAGCATCCAGATGAGAAGAAATAGCGCCCACGAATCTTCCGCGCTCGAGAAAGCTTCTTTACCCTCCGACCAGAGCAGGCGAGCGCGTTCGGCAAGAGCAACGATGAGCGCGAGCGTCCACGGCATCATGGCCAGCAAGAACACGGGCAGGTAAAACCAGAAGGGTTGGCGGTGGTGATAGACGTTCTCGGAGAAGCGCGCGAGATTGTGTTCGAGGATGAAGACGCGAAAGAATTCCGGATTGCGCAGTTGCACGGCGATGTACCAGGGCAGCATCACGGCGAGATAGAGCGCGATGCCGGGGAGCCACAGGGTGCGCGGAATGGCACGCCAGTCGCGCTTTACAGCGACGAAGAGAAAAATGATGACGGCAGACAGTGCGGGCGCGACCGGACCTTTGGCTAAGGTTCCAAGCGCCAGAAAAATGTAAAAAGCAGCAAGATAAATTTTTCGCCGGCTTTCGTACCAGGCGTACCAGGCAAGCAATGCAATGGCAAAGGCAGCGGCGAGCGGCATGTCGGTCGCGGCGGCGTGGGCAAAACCAATAACTCCGGCGCAACTGGCGGTGATGAGCGCGCCGTCGAGTTCACTACCGGGTCGAAAGCGGCGGAGGAACCAGTAGATGGCTACGATGAGCAAGGCGGCGTCGAAAGCAGCGGGCAGGCGGGCTGCCTGATCCGTGACGCCGGCTACACGGAACGACAACATCGCCTGCCAGTAATAGAGCACCGGCTTTTCGAGCCACGGCGTGCCTTGCAGCGTGGGTGTAACCCAATCGGAGCGCTCGAGCATTTCGCGCGCCACCTGCGCATAGCGGGGTTCGTCGGCGCCGAGCAGGCCGAAGGCGCCGAGGCCATAAAAGAAGAGGAATCCGCAGAACGCTGCCAGCAGCAGCACGTCGGTGCGATTTCGTGGATTCGTCTGCGGATTCGTCCTTTGCACAGTCATAAATTCACGCCGGGCGCGGCCGGGCCAGCGCCCACAGGCTGATGATGGTCCAGACGCCTTCGAGCACCACGAAGCCAACCTGAAAAGGATGGATCGCAATCCACCAGAGGATCGCCGATCCGGCGGCGTTCAGGATGTTGTAAGTCGGACGGCGGGCGTTGATCCATCCCATTTGGTGACCGGCATAAGCGATCAGGATGAGGAGCGCTCCCACGAAAGAAATGAGTTGGCGGGTCAGGTCCATGGTGATCTCGCATTGAGTGATCTCAGACTGGTTCGCTGGCGTTCGCTCGCTGGCGTTCGTTCTCCCGTTCGTTAGCCGGTCGATGAGTTACCTTCACGACTACAGGTTTGGTGGACTGAAATATTAAGCCGTGCGTTATCGGCATGTTGGCAGAGAAACCATTGCGATGCTGTAGGCAATTTGTGGGCAGCCTTTTAGCCGTTGCCGTTCAGCCTTCCCATTGCCAACTCTAGAAGCTCTGGGGTTGGATGCACGCACCATTCTATCCAAATCGGTATTGGATACAAAGGACCACGGCGCCCCGTTTCGCAAGAATCTTAGCAGCCCGTGGTACAAGTACGGTTCGTATCAGGGCATGCCTTCAGGCATGCCGAAAATGCTGCATTTTGCGAGCGCCTTCAGGCGCTGAGGTCGGAAAGCTGAGTTTCACCATTGGCTCTTAGCGTCGTTCTCGTTTGCTCCGCGTCGTTGGGACGAGAGTTCGACTCTAGCCCTCGTCGATAGCAGGGCAACAATGGCCGTCCCTAATCTGACAACAGCTGCCCGTTACGTGACACTGCGGGTTCGTCCCCAGTGGTGGTAACTTACAGGGTTAGCGCTTAATTCCGGCGGCCAAGGCACGGATTTGCTCGACTTAGTGCGGCCGTGATGGAGGGAACGATGAAAGCAACGGCGAGACTCTCGAAGCCAAACATCGCACGCGGCTGCAGCCGCCTGTCGCTCTATACCTGTCTCTTGTCCCTGCTTACTCTGGGGCTGCAGAGCGCTCCTGCCCAGGCCCAAAACGCGGTTATCCTGGTGGGATCCGGATCAACCGTTCCGGCGCCTCTTTACAGCCGGTGGGCACTGGAGTACGACAAGCGCAACCCCAACACTCAGATGCGATACCTCCCGGTCGGCACCAGCGAAGGGATCAAGCAGATCTCTCATGGCGTGGGCGATTTTGCCGCCGGGGAAGCTCAGCTTACAAGTAAGGAGCGGAAAGAGGGCAGTTTGATCGAGCTGCCCGTCGTGCTCATCGCCATCGTTCCCATCTACAACCTTACCGATATCCACCAGGAGCTTCGGCTTTCGGGGGAAGTGTTAGCCGAGATCTTCCTCGGCGATGTAAAAACGTGGAATGCGCCACAAATCGCGAAGCTCAATCCAGAGATCACTTTGCCGAATCTTACGATCCAGGTGATCAACCGCCCTGCGGGCAAGGGATCCAACTACGTCTTCACCGACTTTCTCTCCAGGGCAAGTTCCAAGTTTCGCTCCCAAGTTGGAGTTACCACGTCACCCAAATGGCCGGTGGGCGCGCCGGCCGAACGTAGTTCCGATATGGCAGATAAAGTGAAAAGCAGCCCCGGCTCCATTGGTTACGTCGAGTATCAATATGCGGTGAAGAACAGCATTCTCCAAGCCGCGGTGCAGAATCGCGCCGGTAAATTTGTTAAAGCTTCCACCGAGAGCATGACCGCCGCATGCCAGGCGGCGGAGGCGACAGGCTGGAAGAACTTTTCCGCCTCGTTGATCGACACACCCGGAGCCGATGCTTTTCCCATTACCAGCTTTTCTTGGATTTACCTGCGAACTTCATCGTCTGATTCCATTCGTGCCAACGCGTTAAGCCGTCTCTTGGATTGGATATACACGGATGGCCAGCAGTTTGCAGTCCAGGAAGGCTATTCTGAACTGCCTCCGCCACTGCTCGCAGCCGTGAAAAAGAAAGCCCAAGATTTGCAATAGGGTTCAGTTGCGCCGGACCGGGCGCGCACCTGATAAAATTTCGCTGCATTTCGCTTCGGAGGACTTATGCGAGATTGCTTCCTCTTCGTCTGCATTGCGTGTCTCACGTCTCTTGCCCTGGCGCAAACGCCCACCCCGCCGTCTAAGTCCGGCGAAAGCCCGCAATTCGGCAGCGTCTCCGCCGACAAGGCGCTGAACGATATGTTCGAATCGAAGATCAAAGCCGAATGGGAGGCGCTGAAGAACAAGGACAAGAAAGCCTACGCCGAATTGTTAGCGGACGACTATCAGGGCGTCGAAGTCGATGGCAGAGGCGAGCGGAATAAGATTCAGGCTGTAAACGAACTGGTAGACGAGAATGTCTTCAACTATACGCTGTGGGGGTTCAAACTGATTCCGCTTGGGCCCGATGCCGCCCTGGTCATCTACGAAAGCACCATGCAGTTCCCGCCTAAGGCGCAGATACGCTTCTCACGGGTGTATATCAGTGAACTCTGGGTGAAGCGCGCCGGTCAATGGAAGGAACTGCACTATCAGGAAACGCGGGTCAAGTAGTCCTCTCTGCCCAAAGATTGAAAGATTAAATGCAACCGGCGCCCTGGCCTTGCTATCTCATGAATGAAAGGAGAGATCTCCATGAAAAAATTCTGGTTCGCTCTGCTGCTTTCGGGCAGCTTTCTCCTGGCGCAAGACAGCAATCCCAGCAACCCAAACCAGCACAAGTCGAAAAATTCTAAAGGACAGGAAACCGTACAGGGTTGTGTCGGCAGATTTAGCGGCGATTACATACTCACCCAGCAAGACCCAGGCATGTCTTACGAACTGCAGGCTACTGGCAAAATAAAACTCCACCAATACCTGGGACAACGAGTCGAAGTAATCGGGAAGGAGTCACCGTCGATGATGACAAGTTCCGACGCTATGGCAAAGACCGGCGCTCCATCCTCGGTGACGTTAACTATCACCTCGATCAAGACCATCGAGAAGGAGTGCTCGGCGCGCTGAGCCTCTCAGCAATGAGTTTCGAAGAGGATTACGAAAGCCGCCTCAGTCGCAGTCCGGCGGCATGGCCATGATCTCGGATTCGGAGTCACAGGGCGGCTTTTTCTTGGCTGGCTCCAAGAGGGACGGACGATTGTAGCGGAGAATCCACAAGCCTTCGTTGTTGGTAAGGTAGATCAAGCCGTGTCCGCCGTCCGGAAGAATGCTGGTCACCTTGTTGAAGGTCTCCAGGGTTTTCGGATTGCGCGGGTCGCTCAAGTCGAGCACGCGGACGGTCTCAGTGGGATGGCTGCTGCTGGTCAGAGTTGCCGGCGTTTTTTCCGGAGCTTCCGCAATCGCCACATCGGGGCTAACCATCTGCAGGTTTCCCGCAGTCGACTCATTCGATTCCGCCGTCCGTTTCAACAGGCTCGGCTTCTCCGGTTTGGTCACGTCCACCACCATGAAGCCTTGCTTGCCAGCCTGTTGAACATACAAGTACTGTTTCTCGTTTTCCCTCTGCAGCAACATTTGACTTCCCGTCGCCTGCGGCAAAGCTAAGTGGGCGATTACGGTGGCCGGGACGTCGGTCGGTTTTGGCGTAACTGGCTCGCTTGCCAGCGCGATGAGAACCGAACCGACGAAGACACAACTCAGCAGCGCTGCTCTACGCAAGGTTTGCATAAATCACTTCACCCACGCCGAACTTGAATCCTGTGTTACGTCTAGGGCGAACTATACCATGTTCGCCCCTCCCGTATCGGGCTCATTGTTCCGCGACAACACCAACACAACCGTTGCTGCTTTGCGTGCCGCAGATCCCGCCGGTTTGCATGGGCACAAAAGCGTGATTCGTGCTGGGATCGACCGCGATGCTATGCGAATTGGCATTGGTCGTAACGTTTTGCAGCCAGAGGTTACTAACAGCATCGATAACGCCCATGACCGGGCCATTGGGCATGTCTCTTGCTGCCAGGTAGTACCGTTTGTCGCCGGGGTTGTACCAGATCTCGTCCACGCCGCCGACATTGTAGATTTGCGTGATGATCGCGCCCGAAGTTCCATCAATCACGTATTCATTGGGCGGGAACGCTTCGCCATCATGATCCGCGCAGCCTACAAGGAAGTTATTCCCCGGGCCCTGAACGATGCTGGTCGGCATGCAGTTCGGCATCACAAAACTGTTGACCACGACGGGCCCGCAGGAGACCCCGCCGCAGGTAGTGTCTGCGAGTTGGGGATCGATTTCATCGATGCTTCCGATGCTGGTGATACCGATGGAATTCTCATTCGCCAGCAGCAAGTGACCGGTGGTTGGATTCCAGGCCATGCCCCCCAAACCGGCCGGCGCTATGGCCCCGGCGCAACTGCTCGCAGGGGCAGTTTGGTTACAAAAAGTTCCCGCCGTTTGGTCGAGGAGGGGGCCGTGATGGCAGGGGATGCTGTAGGACACGCCGCTGGGTGTTGTGCCTATGCCAGGGACCAGCGAATTTACCGATCCGGAAACGCCTCCGAAGGTCTGTGGATTGGACGGATCGGGGCATGGGAACGTAGCCCCAACGTTGTCAACCTGAACGGGCGGGTTATTAAGTCCGAGTCCTCCGGAGGCCCCTCCTCCCGCGCCGTCATAGTAGATTTGCCCCAGGATACAACTTGGGGGGTTGAAATGAGCACCCGGATCTTGCGGCACCCACGTCGTATTCGATCCCTGGAACGGATAGTTAACTCCATAGTCGCCGGGACCGAAGCCAGCTTGCCAGGGGCCGTAAGCGAGTCCCGCATCGATTGGCAGGCAATGCTGCGTCGTGATATTCGCCATATTGATAAACGTTACGAACGGCAACCCTGGATCGCCGTTGATAATCGCGAGAACCTGATGCGTGGTGTCGTATGCCATTTCGTCAGCGCGGTCATCACCGCAATCGGCAGCGGAACCTGCTTCGCCGTTCCAGGAGGCAACGCAGGGAGCGATGCCCAACGGACCGTCATAGTCAGCCGAAACGCCGGTAGGTATGGCCGCCACCACACCGGGTGCGGTGGGCGGACTCTGGGTCAGGTCCATCGTCGTCAAATCGAAGACCACGACCGAAGCGGAGCCATTCCCGACAAACAAGAGCTTGCCGTCGTCGCTCACCTCGAGGCCATCTGGACCAGACATTGGATTCACACCGTTGGATCGTGAAGCGCAACACTGCGCGCCCGGAAATCCGCCAAATTTACCATTGGCGCCGAAACCTGAAATAAGGTGAAAGGGCGCATTCCTACACCCGAAGCGGGTGAAATTGCCAAACACATCGGCGATGGGCGGGATGCTGGGATCGCAGAGACTCGCCCCATTGCCAGCGTCCGTGACCGCGTTGACGCCTTGAATCGCGTTCACAGCGATGTTGGTGGTCGTATCGACCACGACCACGGCCAAGCCGATGCGATCGGAAACATAGTCCAAATTGTGGCCCGTCCCGCTGGGCGGTTGCGCGACCCAGCTTATGTCGAAGGAGTTGAACGGTCCGCCGGGTTCGCCGGTGGGATTGTGTTCGGGCACGGTGATGACGTCGATGACGGCGTAACCGCCACCGGTGGTAGTGCCGCACACGGGACAGTTGGATGAAGTCCCGCAGCCGCTCAGGATCATGAATAATGCCGCGAGAAGAATAGTAAGCAGAATCCTCGGTCTCATCGAATTCCCTCCTGCGATTTACCTTCAGGGCCTGCTGCGACCAGCCCCGGCGACTACCAAACCTGTTGACCGTTACATCCGCAACCCATACCCGAGCGGACCGACTTTAGAACCTGAACTGCAAGCGCTGCATGACCACATAGTAGTTCTGCGGTTCCGCGCCGGTTACGCTGGGTTCCTTCAACTGATCAATGCCCAGATTGACCACATACTTGACCCAATAATTGGGATACCAGTTGAGCCCAAACGTGTACTCGCGGGTGTGGTAATCAAAAGTGGGCACATAACCCGGCGCGTAATACTGCAAGAAGCTCTCGCCCGGTTCATTAGCCTGAATACCAGTGAATCGGAAAGCAAGTTCCCAGGCTCCCCATCCACGTCCTTGGCCCCCTGGAGTATCGGGGCCGAACGTCGGACTTTTCACCCGGGGAGTGCCGTTCTCCGGCCGCTTCTCTCCCGTCAGCAAGTAAGTTGTGCTGAGATCCCATGCCTTGGCTCTGATGGTCGGAAGACTCAGGAAGCCAAGCCCTCCCGGCGTCTCCGCGCCGACATTCGTGCGGTCCATATCGAGTTGATCGTATTCGCCGCGCAGAGAGAAAGGCCCCTTGAGATAGGTGAACTCACCGTTGTAGCGCTGGACGTCTCCGTTAATGGCGAACTGCGGGAAGAACGTATAAGCCCCATCGGGCAGCGTACCGCTGAAGCTTTGATCCCCGGAAAGCCCCCGCGAACGGGCAAAGTCAACCGACCCGCCAAAGGTAAATTGCTTGAGCCAGTCGTTCTTGGTTTTGCGCCACGGATAGAAGCGAAGCCGCCCAATGACCTCCGGTTGATTGGTCGTGTTGGCGAGCGCATATCCCTTGCCGTTGAACGCGCCCACCCAGTACTGCATGACGCCACCGGAAATGTCTCCATGTATGGCCACGCCGGGGCTGCGGTACGCCGAGGCTGCCGACGGGTACAACATGGACTGAAACCCGCGTTCCACAAAATCCAGGCTGGTGTCGCCGATTCCCGTTTCCTGGGCAAAGGGCGCTTTGAACTGCCCTGCCTGGATCTGGAACTCGGGCCTGATTCTTACGTTGAGGTAAACGTCGCGCACCACCGAACCGGAAGTCGCGGCCGCGTCGCTGAGCAGCGCGAAATCAAAATGAGAACCATAACTGCCTTGAAACCCAAAGCGGGCCTGGCGCAAGACAAACGTGTCCGAGGGTGCCCCATCGCCTTTGTAAGCGCGGTAATCGGTGTTTACGTAGCCGTAGGGGCTGATGCTGAACTGTCCGTCCGGACTTTTGATAAAAAAGTGTTCCCCGTTCCATCCCGCGGTAAGAGGAGCATCTTTTTTGGGCGCGGCAGCTTGCGGCTGATCCACAACCGCCGCCTCTGCTAGCACGGGGTTGGGCTGCACCAGAACCGCGTTCATCAGATGAACCCCGCCGCCCTCGGGAGCGTTAACCGCCTGCGTACTGATTCCTCCCGAAGAAGGGCTTGCCACGGGCTGAATCTGGGCCGAACTCTTGTCGGTTCCGACGGCCTTCCCCTCAACCAACTTCTCCACCAAAGCCTTCAGTTGCTCGATGGTCTGGCGCTGCGCGGCGACCTCGCTGCGCAACTGGTTGACCTCTTCCTTGGTGGCGCTTCCGGAGCTCGCCCCGTCGGTCTTACTCGCGGGTTCCGTGGCTTGAGCGTGGGAGAGCGAACCTGGCGCCATGAAACCGAATAGAAGTACGAAGAACGCTATTAGCGAGCGCATGTGTTTCCTCTCCCGGGATGATTTGCAAAACCGACCTGCCCTCAAGGCATGCGAACACTTGCGAGCGCTCTGCCTTCTTCGTTCAGGCCACGATCCGAAAGATCTACAAGGTTGCGAATAAGTTCTTGCCCGGTCTGAAAAGCGGACCAGTTGGGAACGGGATGGTTTATCACGTCGCAATGCAGCCTGTCAAGGAAAAGTTTTTCACATCTCAAGTTTCCGCCACTCGGTTCTCGGAAACTACAGGTTCTGCGTGCAGCCGATCCACAATGCGCGACACCGCGACCGCCAGAGGTCCGTCGATCGAACAGCCGCTGGCGCATTTGTGACCGCCCCCGCCGAAATACTCGGCCACGCTCGACACATTCACTTCTCCTTTGCTGCGCAGGCTGATGCGATAGCGCCGATCCGGCAGTTCGCGAAAAAATATGGCCACCTGCACGTCCGCCATGGAGAGCGCGTAGTTGACCAGGCCCTCGCAATCTTCTTCGCGGGCACCGAAGCGCTGCATCTGTTCCTGCGTCACCCAGATCCACGCGAGCGAACCTTCGCGATGCAGGTTGGAGAGCGCCGCGCCGAGCAGACGAAGCTTGGCCGTGGAATGTCCGAAATAGATAGGCCGCGCACAATGCGCCGGGTCGGCTCCCGCCAGCACCAGTTCGCGCGCCACCGTAAAGGTGTGCTCGTTGGTGCCTTCGAACATGAAGGAGCCAGTGTCGGTCATGAGCGCGGTGTAGAGGCAGGTGGCAATGTCGCGATCGACCGGGACACAAGCCAGGCGGGCAAGACGGAAAACCAGTTCGGCCGTGGCCATCACCGTGGAATCGATCCAGTTGATGTGGGCAAAATTGCGCCCGCTGGCGTGATGGTCAATGTTGATGAGGAAGCATTCTTCAAGACCCCCGAGCAGCGTCCGCCCGATGCTGTCGCATTCGAGCAGGATGACAGCATCGTTCGCGGGGACGACATCGGCCTTAATGACGCGATCGGCAAAGGGAAGGTTCTGATAAATGCGCGGGACGCCATCATGCATGACGACGTCGGCATCTTTGCCCATGACCCGCAGCATCTGGCCACAGGCAAGGGCAGAGCCGATGCCGTCGCCGTCCGGCCGGGCGTGCGAGGTCACGACAAACCGGCGACGCGCGCGAATTTCTTGTAGCACCCGGTCTAGCATGAGGTGTCCCTTGGCTCTTGGCTCTTGGCTCGTAGCTCCTAGCTCGTGGCTCCCGGCTGTCAGCTAGCGGCTTTCAGTACTTCAGTTATTAGTTTCCCGTCTCCTGGGTTTCGTATCAGGGCATCGCTTCAGCGATGCCGCAAGTACTCCGAAATCGAACGCCCCTTTAGGGGCTGGGCTCAGCATCCTTCCGGCGCCGTTTTTTGGCCCGCCCGAGAAGCTCGTCCACCCGGCTCTCCAATTCATCGGCGCGATCAATCTGGAAATAAAGCTCCGGAGGCCGCCGCAGACGCAACCGTTCCGCCAGTTCGTGCCGGACATAATTCCGGGCAGCGGCCAGCCCTTCGAGGGTGCGCTCGGCCTCCGCCTCATCGCCCGCAACGCTGACCATGACGCGAGCCGACCGAGCGTCCTCGGCCATGACCACCGAGCTGACGCTCGCCAGCCCGATGCGAGGATCGCCAAGTTCGCCTTCGAGGATGGTTTCAATCTCCTCCCGGATAGCCTCGCTCAGCCGTCCCCGATGATATTTCTGGCCACGACGCTCCAAGGCACACCTCAAAAGAAGGAAAACCAATGAGAATATCAGAAAAGTCAGGGTGGAAGAACATGAGACTGCCGACTAGTGGGTAATCTTCGTGGTACTGGGCTGAGCCGCGAGCTTCAAGCAAACCGGTTTCCCGCAGCTCGTAACTCGCAGCTCGCAGTGTTGTGTTTCGTAAATTCGTAGCATAACTGCCTCTGTCATCCTGAGCGAAGCGAAGGACCTATGTATTTTGTTTGCACCACGTAAATCGTTGCCCCGGCTCGAAAACGACGTTCGATTTTATTCGCGTATTTCCGGGACACCACACTAGCTCGCATCTCGTAGCTTTCTCCCATCACAGAAATTCCACGAACGAGTCGGTAACCTCAGCGCCCGCGTTGTTGGCGATGCGGGTCGCCGCGCGCTCTACGTTTTTCATCAGCCCGTCAAGATAATCGCGCGAGTGGGAAACGCTGACCACGCCAATAGTGGCCTGATTCCACAGCGGACTAGGTTCCAGCTCGGCAACCGCAACGTTGAACGAAGATCGCAGCCGGTCTTTAAGGCTGCGCGTAACCTGACGCTTGTCTTTGAGCGAGTGCGCGCCTTCAATGCGGAGTTCAAGGGTGAGGAAAGCGATCATGTCTAATGTATAGCGTAACCCACTCCGGTCGAGACGGGGCTTGCCCCGTCTAAGAAGCGGCCAGCCGCCTCTCAACCGGAACCCCCGAAAACCACCCCTTGACCAAAGTTTCAAGCATTTGCCCACTTATTATGCTACACTGTACTTGCTAAGTTTGACTCACAGGCAGTTGAAGGTCGGTAACCGCCAACCAGCGTCAACCCCCTCTACAGCAGCGAATCTTCTCAGCACATTTCAAGAAACAAGAAAAAGGAACATTCAATGGCAGAACAAGGAACAGTGAAGTGGTTTAACGACGCCAAGGGCTACGGCTTTATCAGCCGTCAAAATGGCGAAGACGTTTTCGTGCATTTCTCAGCTATTCAAGCGGGCGGCTTCAAGAGCCTGCAAGAAGGCCAAACCGTGCAGTTCGACGTGACCAAAGGCCCCAAAGGCTGGCAAGCGGAGAACGTTACCGCTGTCTAGGGAACGACGCTAAGCTATAACAAAGCTGCCCGAGATTCGCAAGAATCCCGGGCATTTTTGCGTCTGCACGTGTGGAGCGGACACTCCTGTCCGCTGCCTTTGACCTCGACTTTGATTTTGATTTTTTCTCGATCGTCACTTCTGCAATCCCTCGGCGATACCTCTGCCTTCGCCTTCGTTAATCGCCGACTGACGCGCGGCTAGTTTCGCTAAGTGCTGCCGCTCCGCGCGCTCCAAAATCCGCAGCCCGTCTCGCACGAGCTCGCTGGCATTTTCGTAACGTCCACTCTGAACCTGGTAGGTTACGAAGCCGTCGAGTTCGTCGGTCAGATTGACATTTCGGGATGATCTATCAGCGGTCCACCTTTGAATAACACACGCTTGGATTTGTCGCTCACTTGGTCACCGCCTTCTTCTTGTCCGCAACAGGACCATAAGTTTCCAACAAGGCTTGAACCTCGTCTCCTGAATCTACATGTCCTTGCTTTTTCAGAAAAAAAGAAACGAGAATGAGGACCATCGTTGTAACCGTGGTTGTCATCTCGTAGATTTCATCCTCAGAGTAGTTGTTTGCAACCTCATGCTTAACGAAACGTCGTCCAATCTGGTGCATCCCGCCGTGAGTGTAGCTGTTGAGATGCTTCCAAGTCCGCGTCTTGAAGTCCTGGAAAAAATCCCCCAAGACGTAGGCAGTGTCTAGCGCGCCGCGAGTGCTCCAAACTCCAAGTCGACCTTGTCTTTCTCATTGAACTTCTTGACTTCTTCGTCCGTGGCGGGAAGGTTAATCCACAGCCCACGAAATGCTCCCTCAACAATCGGTCTGACCAGAGCAGACGCCGAGCCTGCGTTATCGTGCATGACCAGCACCAAGACCGATTCCTGATGCTCAACGAGCATCGAGATAAATCCGATGACCGTTACAGTCCGGTAGTCATCAGGAAAGCCATGCTTGGCGAGAATCGGCTTGGTGGACTGTACGGCTTTCTCGCAGCGAATCAGATGTGCTTTGAGTTCGTCTGTCATTGTGTTTTTCTTTCTGCGGTGGAGATGACGCGGGTGCCCCACTCATCGCGTCCTTTGCGATGAGTGGGATGCCGTGGGCGTCCCAACTCCCGCAATTCTGACGTGTAACTTTTTCATCACAAACCACCTGTGAGCGCCATCACAGACTTCCAACCCACCATGCGGGATAATAGAAGTCTGATTGGGGCAGTTCAGAGGTGTGCCGCTCAGCCAAGACGGCCCTCGAAGCTGCCCCAAACCCATTTTCAGCGCAACCTGAGGGAGCTAAGTCCTTATTCCGGAATATTTTGCATATAAGTCCTTTAAACTCAAAGATTTTGCGGAATTTTTTGCCTAACTCTCTGATTCTAAAAGATCGAGCATTAAAAAAAAATTCGTACTTCAGGCTGCGTTAACCATTTAGTAAACATCGCCAGAGCACAACTCCGACCCCAATCAAAACCCCCAACCCGAGTCAAACGGAGGGCTTCCCACCTGATGTAGTTTGTTCTTACTGAGAGCTGACAGCCGAGAGCTCCCCCTAAATCGGAGTGCTTCCCTTAAACAACCAGATCAAATCGATGATCAAAATAATCACCACCATCAGCTCCAGCACAAACGCCCGGCTCTGGTGGAATTGCTCGACCATGAAGCGGTAGAGTTCTTCGGCGGTGTGAACTTTCTCGTTGACCAGGTTCTTGTAATCGGTTACGCCGATCTTGTTCGCGGCAACTTTATAGAGGCGCGCCGAGAACATGTCGCTCAGGAACTTGATCGCGTTGTCGGCGCGCTCGGTCAGTTCGCCGACATCGAGCAGCACGGTATGCAGACGGCTGGCGCGTTTCGCGGTGCGCCAGCGGGCCATAATACCCATCGAGCCGTTTTCCATGAATTCGTAGACACTAGTCAGTTCGCGGGTCAGCAGTTCGTCGTAGTGGCGGAATTCGAGGAGCTGCGAGTTGGCGTATTCGAGCAGCTGAATCACCGTTTCCGCGCCGGCCGTAGAGTCGTAGAGGAACGCTCCGTTCCAACTGATCACGGCCAGGTCGTTCGGATAGTAAGAGATTTTGGACTGCATGATTTCCTGCTGCTCGCCGTCGGAGAGCGGAACGTTTTCGCCACGGACGATCTGCGCGATGCGTCCGCCCTCGGCCGCTAGCAATTCGGCCGCCGACGGATTGCCGGCGAGGTCGCGCACGTGGAAGACGAAGTAATCTTCATGCAGCCAGCTCTCATAAAGCTTGACCAGCGCAGGGCGCGCCCGGTCGATTTTCTGTTTGACGATTTTCTGGGCGAAGCTGGTGAAATCGGTGTCCCAAACCCAGCGACTGGCCAGGCGGACGAGCGTATCCCAGTCGCCGGAAAAGGGCAGCTCGAAGACCACGCTCAGCACGCCGTAATCGTAGTACTTGATCTGGACGTCGAGGCGCTCGCCGCTTTCGAGGATCAGCGGTTCGACCGGCTCGACGACGGGCGGACGCTGGAAGCGGACGTATCCCGGCGCAGGGTGCTTGAAGCTGGTCTCCTGGCGGCGGGCTCCGAAGATGTCGCGCAGGGCGTCGAGGTTGATCTCCTCACACACGTCGAACTGGATCAGCACCAGGACCGAGCCTTGCAGGGATTTGTTCTGGGCGATGGCCGCGGACTGGGTTGGCGTTGGGGCTGGGAGGGTCGGATTCGCGGTTTCCATAGGGTTCAGCTCTCTGCTATCAGCTCTTCTATCTTCTGTCTTCCGAGGTGCGCGGCTCGATTTGCGGTGCGACGTGGGACCGAAAGAGGCTACGGTGACCTACTGCCTATGTCTATTGTCCCAGAAATAGGCGGGGTTGGGCAGGGGTGGTGATAAGTTGTTCATTATGAATGAATTGCGTGATGCCATGCACGGGGAGCGACTCCTGCCGCGGCGTCCCGCGGACAGGAGTGTCCGCGCCACACGGGCTTAGCGCTTTCGGGCCAGCGCCAGCAGCAGGGCCGCGCCGGCGGCGATCCCAGCCACGGCCAACCCGGTTCGCTTCATGTTTTTTTCGATCGCGGCCTGATGTGGCCGCACCCAGGCGTCTTCGGGATAGTGTTGCGGCGCGGGGTCGAACATCGGGAAGCCTTCGGGCGTTTCGGTGGCTTCGCGCAGGGCCATCTGCAACACTTCTGCGAGGTGCAGGGCGCGGCGGTCGGTTTCCTGGGCGATCTGCTCGCGGCAACTGAAGCCGTCGGCTACGATGAGCCAGTCGGTCGGAGCCTGGCGCACGGCGGGCAGAAGTTCAAGTTCGCCGATGGCTTTCGAGATCTCGTACTTTTCTTTTTCGAAGCCGAAAGCTCCAGCCATGCCGCAGCATCCGGGAGCGGGCGCGGTGAAGTGGATGCCCATGCGGTTGAGCACCGACTCTTCGGCCGTCATCTTCATGATGGCCTTGTGATGGCAATGCCCGTGGATAAGCGCCCGGCGCCGGAGTTTGGGAAGCGGGAAGGCGTCGTTATTTGCGCGCTGCTCGAGAAATTCGCTGAGCAGGAAGACTTGCTTCGACAGGGCTTGCGCGCGTTCGTCCTTGGGGAAAAGGTTCGTGAGTTCGTCGCGGAAGACGGCTGCGCAACTCGGTTCGAGAACGATAATGGGCGTCGCGGCTTCGATTTCGGGGAGAAGCTCGTCCATGATCTGGAGGAGCAGGCTTTTGGCGCGGTCGAGCATGCCGACGTCGTAAAGCGGGCGGCCACAGCACAGGTGGGCGCGCGGGACGGTCACGTCGAAACCGGCGGCTTCGAGCACTTCGACGGCAGCTTTGGCGGTCGCGGGGAGGAAGTGGTTGTTGAAAGTATCGGCCCAGAGGAGGACGGGGCTGTCGAGCTTCGCTCGACCGGACGGCCGGGGGCGGCCGTCCCCACGTGGGGATTGCCGCTCCCACCATCGCTTGAACGTCTGCGGGGCTAAGGGCGGAATGCGGCGCTGGGCGGGGATTCCGGCGGCCAGCTTGGCTAGGTCGCGCAGGCCGGGGAGTTGGGTTGTCAGATTCACTAGGCCCGGCGCGTGCGAGGCGGCTCTGAGCCACAGGTCAAACTGCGAAAGGGCCAGCGCATGCAGCGGACGGCGATTGGTTTCGTAGTAGTGCGACAGGAATTCCGCTTTGTAGGTCGCCACATCGACGCCCACCGGGCAATCGCTTTTGCAGCCTTTGCAGGCGAGGCAGAGGTCGAGCGATTCTTTCACGGCTTCGCTCTGCCAGCCGTCTTGGATGACGTCGCCTTTCGTCATCTCCCAGAGCAGGTGGGCGCGGCCGCGGGTGGAGTGCTCTTCTTCGCGCGTGACGCGGAAGCTGGGACACATGACTCCGCCGGCGTCGCGGCGGCACTTGCCTACTCCAACGCAGCGCAGGGTCGCCGCTGCCAGGCTGCCGTGGTCGTCGGGAAATTTGAAATGCGTCTCGGGCTGCCAGGGATCGTAGCCAGCGCCGAGGCGAAGATTTTCGTCGAGGCGATAGGGATTGATGAGCTTGCCCGGGTTCATTTTCCAGTCGGGATCCCAGAGCGATTTGAACTCGCGGAAAGCTTGCATGAGTTCGGGGCCAAACATTTTGGGAAGAAGTTCGCCGCGAGCCTGGCCGTCTCCGTGTTCGCCGGAGATCGAGCCACCGTAGCGGACGACAAGGTCGGCGGCCTCTTCCATGAACTGGCGAAACTTGCGCACGCCTTCGGCGGATTCGAGATCGTAGTCCATGCGCGTGTGCACGCAGGCGTGGCCGAAGTGTCCATAGAACGAGCCGCCGTAGTGGAAGTCCTGCATCAGCCGGCGCAGGTCGCGGAGGTAGGCGCCGAGTTTTTCGGGCGCGACCGCGGAATCTTCGAAGCCTTCCCAGTGCAGCGGTTCGCCGGGGACGTGCGAAGTCACGCCCAGACTGGACTCGCGGACATCCCAGATGCGCTTAGCCTGGCGTGGGTCGGTGAACAGGCGCATATTCGGCGGAGCCGCGGAGCGATCGAGCGTCTGCATCAAATTGCGCGCCTGCGATTCGGCTTCGGCGGTGGTGTTGGCGCCGAACTCGACCATCAGCCAGCCACAACCTTCGGGCAGCATGGCAAGGCCATCGAGGTTCACGCCCTTGCGGCGGCTTGCGGCGACCATGATTTCGTCAAAGCCTTCGAGGCCGATGGGGTGGTGCTCCATGATCTCGGGGACGTGGTCGGCGCAGATGTAGACGTCGGGCCATCCGATGACGAGCAGCACACGCGCGGGCGGACTCTCTACCAGCCGACAAGTGGCTTCGAGAACCGTGACGCACGTTCCTTCGGAGCCGACGAGCGCCCGCGCCACGTGGAAGCCGCTTTCGGGGAGCAGGTGGTTGAGGTTGTATCCGGAAACACGGCGCGGGATGTTGGGAAACTGGCGGCGAACCTGCTCGCCGCAACGGTCGGCGAGAGACTTGAGCCCGGTGTAGATTTCGGCGCGTCGGCCACCTTCGCGAATGAAGCGTTCGAAGTCTTCGGCGCTGGTCGCGCCGACGTGCATGCGCTGCCCGCCATAGGTTAGGACTTCAAGCGATTCGATGTTGTCGTCCGTTTTGCCGGCCATGATCGAGTGCACGCCGCAGGAGTTGTTGCCGATCATGCCTCCGAGGGTGCAGCGTTCGTGAGTAGCAGGATCGGGCGCGAAAGTGAGGTGGTGCTTCTCGGCTTCGGCGCGAAGGCGATCGAGGACGACTCCGGGCTCGACGCGTGCGATGCGGCGCTCCGGATCAATTTCTAGAATGTTCGCCATGTACTTTGAAAAGTCGAGGATGACGGCGGCGTTACAACATTGGCCGGCGAGCGACGTGCCTCCACCGCGCGCCAGCAGCGGAGCGCGGTGGTCGCGACAGAGGGCAACGGTAGCGAGCACGTCTTCTTTGTCGCGGGGAATTACGACGCCGATCGGGACCTGGCGATAGTTGGAGCCGTCGGTGGCATAGAGCGCTCGGCTGCCGGAGTCGAAGCGAACCTCTCCGCGAAGGTGGCGGCGGAGCGCGGCTTCAAGCGCGGAGGCATCGAGCTGCGCGGAATGGGCCGGAGGTGGAGCGATGTCTTGGGGCATAGGCTACAGACATCTTCGAGGATGCGGGCGCTGGGCGCAAGGGGGTTGCGGAGGTCGGAGGTTAGAGGGCAGAGGGCAGAGGTCAGAGGTCGGATTTGCAGGAGTATCGGTTGCGAAGCGTGGGAGGGTTGCCTTTATGGCGACCTTTTCGCGGACAGGAGTGTCCGCGCCACACAGGATGGGATTACCTCCAGGATCTCGTCAGGTAATCGGCCAATGACAGCGATAGCAGAATCGCTAGAAAGAAGAATCCGGCGACGACTATAACCCCGGTTAGCTTTTCGCTCGCGCCTTTTACGTGCATGAAGAAGAGCACGACGACCGTGGCTTTGATGGTGGCGATGAGCAACGCAACCACGGGGTTGAAGGGACCGAGGTTCACGAAGGCGGCGCCGACCGTTGTTGCTGTCCCGACAAGCAGGCCGATGCCGATGGCTATGTAAAATCCTTGCGAGTGACTAGTGTGTTCTTCGTGTTCTGCCATAAAAAAGCTCTCAGTTTTCAGCTGTCAGTTCTCAGTCGATTCCGCTGCGCGCTTCCGTCAGGAATGCCGACTTATCAGGTACAACAACGGGAACAGATAAATCCAGATGATATCGACCAAGTGCCAGTACAAGCCCGCGTTTTCTATGGGCGTGAAGTAGCCGGGCGAGTAATGTCCTGTCCAGGCGAGGACAGCCAGCACGCTAAAAAGGCCGCAGCCTATGATCATGTGCAGGGCATGCATGCCGGTCATGGCGAAATAGAGCGAGAAAAAGAGTTCGGCTTCCTTCGGGTTGACCGGGATTTGCTTGCCGTTGTCGTCAAACGTATCCGTGAACTTGAAGGTTGGGCCGGGCACATGGTGCTTCTCGAATTTTTCGCGATACTCGAAACCTTTGATAACGAGAAAGGTCATGCCCAGCAGCACGGTAACCACGAGATAGCCGACCAGCACTTTGCGCTTGCCTAACTCCGCCGCTTTCACCGCCAACACAACCGTAACCGAACTAATGATGAGGACAGCGGTGTTAGTGGCTCCCATCGCGATGCTGAGCTGTTGGCTCCCAGCCGCGAAGGCGTTGAAGTGTGCGAGGCGATAGACGAGGTAGGCGCAGAACATGCCCCCGAAGAACATGATCTCAGTCACGAGGAACAGCCACATGCCAAGCGAGGCAGCGTTCTTCTGTTGCTGAGCGTCGGCGAAGTGGTGGAGCAGCGCCGGATTATGAGCTTCGTGTTCCATGGTTGTAACTGGGGTCGTTACTGAACCGGCGGTCGCTGGGCTATCGTGCAACGGGAGCCTCCAGTTCCTTGTCTGGGATCTCCTCGTAGTTATAGGCTTCCCAGGTCACGACGGGCGTCTCGTCAAAATTAAAGGTGGGCGGCGGCGACGTGGTCTTCCATTCCAAACCAGCGGCATGCCATGGGTTGGCTTCGGCGATCGGCCCGTATTTTAGCGACCACAAGAAGTAGATCATTGGCAGCAGATAGCCCACGGCGAGGATGCTGGCGCCGGCGGTCGAAAGCACATTCAGCACCTGGAACTCCGGCGGATACTGCCAGTAGCGGCGCGGCATGCCGACGTAGCCGAGAATGAATTGCGGGAAGAACGTCAGGTTGAAACCGGCGAAGATGAGCAGCGCCGAAAGTTTCGCCCAGCCTTCCGGATACATGCGGCCGCTGATCTTCGGCCACCAGAAATGCATGCCTCCGAGATACCCCATCAAGACACCACCTACCATGACGTAGTGGAAATGGGCGACGACGAAGTAAGTGTCGGTCACGTGCACGTCGATGCCGATGGTCGCCAGCATGAGGCCGGTTAATCCGCCCATAGTGAACAGCCCGATAAAACCAAAGGCATAGAGCATCGGAGTGGCGTAGGTGATGGATCCCTTGTAGAGGGTTGCCGTCCAGTTGAAGACTTTGACGGCGGAAGGTACGCCCACGGAGAAACTCAGGAAGGAAAAGATCATCGCGGCATAAAGCGAGATACCGGCGACGAACATGTGATGCGCCCACACCAGGAATCCGAAGACGGCGATGGCGACGCTCGACAGAGCGACAAACTTGTAGCCGAATATGCGCTTGCGCGCGAAGCAAGCAATGAGCTCGCTGACGACTCCCATCGAAGGCAGGATCATGATGTACACCGCCGGATGCGAGTAGAACCAGAACAGGTGCTGGAACAGCAGCGGGTCCCCTCCGAGCCGAGGGTCGAAGATGCCGAGGTGGAAGAGGCGCTCGACCGCAACAAGTACGATGGTGATGGCGACAACCGGCGTGCCGAGAACCATGACGAGGCTGGTGGCATAGTTGGCCCAGATGAAGAGCGGCAGGCGGTCCCAAGTGAGGCCGGGCGCGCGCATGCGGTGAATGGTGACGATGAAATTGAGTCCGGTGAAGATGGACGAGAAGCCGGCGATGAAGACCGCGAGTCCGGCCTCGACAATCTTTGTGTTGGTGTACTCCGTGCTGAATGGGGTGTAGAAAGTCCACCCCGTATCGACACCACCGGTCAACATGACGTGTGAAATCAGGATGCCGCCGATGATATAGAGATACCAGCTCAGCAGGTTGATACGCGGGAAGGCAAGGTCCTTCGCCCCAATCATGATGGGAATCAGAAAATTCCCCAGCACCGCCGGCACCACCGGAATCAGGAAGAAGAACACCATGATCATGCCGTGCATGGTAAACACCTTGTTATAAGTGTCGGCCTGCATCAGATCGCCTTGTGGCGTCAGCAATTCGAGCCGGATGAGCATGGCAAAGAAGCCACCGAGAAAGAAGAACGTCGTCACCGAAATCAGATAGAGGACCGCGATCCGCTTGTGGTCGGTGGTCAACAGCCAGGACTTGAGCGTGTGCCCGTTGTTGAGATAGTTCAGCTTTGGAGTCGGAGCCGGAGCCCGATTCGCCGAAATTACTGTGCTCGCCATGACTATTGCACCTGCGTCTTCTGGAGTTGTGCCGGGGAAGCGGCGGGCTGGTTCTGCAGCCCGGCGGTTCCCGGGGGTGGCTGGGCTAACGATTTGACATAAGCCACCAGCGCGTTCAACTGCTCTTCGCTGACGATGCCCTGAAAGGTGGGCATCACCGGTTTGAAACCGTTTACGATCTTTGCGGTGGGGTTGAGGATGGACTCACGAACATAGTTCTCGTCCGCAATCACCGTGCGTCCGTCTTCGAGCAGAACCGGCTTGTTGTAGACGCCCGTCAGGTCGGGGCCGCGGCCCTGCACATCGAAACGATGGCAGGTCGCGCATCCGAGTGTAGCGAATAGCTGCTTGCCGGTTTCCTGCAATGGCGGAGACGCTCCGACCGCCATCCACTGCGCGTACTCCTGCGGCTCCATGACGACGATGTCGCCGCCCATGCCCGAGTGCTGGGTTCCGCAATATTCGGCGCAGAACAAATGATAGTGGCCGGGCACGGTGGCCTTGAACCAGAGCGTGGTGTAGCGGCCGGGCAGCACGTCCTGCTTGAGGCGGAATGCCGGGACGAAGAAGCTGTGAATCACGTCCTGTGAGGTCATGATGAGCTTGACGTTCTGGCCGGTTGGAACGTGCAACTCGTTGATCTCGCGCTGCCCTTCCATGTGCTCGAACTTCCACATCCACTGCTTGGCGACGACGTAGATTTCGGTGGAGTCGGCGGGAGGCGTGCGCTCCTTGAAGTAGATGACGGCGCCCCAGATGAAAAAGGTCAGCATCACGAAGAAGGGAATGATCGACCAGCCGATTTCGAGTACCGTGGAGCCTTCGATCTGTTGGGCTTCGCGGCCGGGCACGCGACGATACTTGATCGCCAGCACCGTAACCGCAAGAAAGATGAGAGCGGTCATGACGCCAGCCACCATGAGCAGATAGATGTAGAGCGCATCCACCTGGCCCGCCATGGTCGAGGCCTGATCGGGCCACAAAGGTAGATATTTCGACATAATTACTTAACTCGCCCCGGTTCGCCGTGCGCCGCCTTGCTATCCGCACGGAACATGACGAACATAAATGTTCCCAGGATGAGCATGGTACCGAGAGCCGCCAGCTTCAAAATATTGGCGACGACGGCGCCGTATTTTCCGGTCCTGGGATCGTAGTGGTAGCAGTAGAGCAGCACCTGGTCGCCGATGTTCCCGATCTTGTTTTGCGAGGCCTGCACCAGTCCGAGGCGCAGATCCTTGGGAGAGAACTCAACTCCATAAAAATATCCCGAAATGTGGTGGTCGGGCGTCAGCATAACAATGGCGGCGGCGTGGGCGTACTGCTCGGTTTTCGGATCGAACTGATATTGGAAGCCCACCGCTTTGGTGAGCGCATTGATCTGGTCAGCCTTGCCGGTGAGGAAGTGCCAGCCTTTATCGGCATTGGGGCGTCCGTAGCGCTTCATCATGTCCCGCTTTTTTGCGGCGGCCATTTCCGTGGTTTCGCGCGGGTCGAAGCTCACGGTGAGGATGTCAAAATCCTGGCCGATATTAAAGGTCAGTGCTTTCATCGAGCCGACCAGGCCTTGCAGAAGTTCGCTGCAGAGCATGGGGCACTGGTAGTAACCCAGGTTCAGGATGACGGGGCGTCCGTGACGGAAGTAGTCGGCGAGTTTCACCGGGTTGCCAAGTTCGTCGCGGAACTCAAGATCGACGGGCACTTCGGCGTTGAGATGTTGCTCGATGCCGACGAATTCAAGCCCCGGGGGACGCTGGTTCACGGGCGGACTCATGATGCCGCCGCCCATGATCGGACCGCGCGGGACCTGCGCAAACAGCGGAGCGGCCGAGAGCATCAGAAGAAAAGCTGCGACAGCGATCAGATAACACGTAGGGACAGCCGCCGTCGGCTGTCCGGCCGAGCGAAGCTCGGCGGCGTCTTTCGAGTTGGCGAAACTGCTTTTACTACGCACTGCTTTTTCCTTTTCCGGCTGTCCGGCCGGAACGGTTGCTTCGTATCAGGGTATCGCTTTAGCGATACCGTAATTTCGTCGAAATCAGACGCCCCTTCAGGGGCTGGGCGTCTAGTGCTCTGACCGCGTGATTCTGTGCTTCACAATTGAGCGCCATCCGATCCCAGGTCCCAAAAGCGGGACCTGGGGCACCCGAAGTTGATACATCAACAAGCGGTCAGAGACCTAGCGCTTCGCTGCGGCCGATTTCTGAGCCGGCACTTTGCTTGCCGCCGTTGCATTTGCATCCGCGCTACTCTGCGGATAGACCGGCAATCCGCGTTGCACGGTCAACTCCATGGCGTGCTCGATCGGAATGTGCGCCACACCATCTTTTTCGTCGACCCAGCCGTAGCTGTTGAGTTGGTTCTCCTGATTAATCAGGAAGTTGCGGAACTGGCCGCGCTCATCGGTTTCGAGCATGGGGGCGCCATTGTCCTTGAACGCTTTATCCATGTCCGCCTGCGTGACCACACGCGACATCGCACCCTTCGAAGTAACCAGCGGACTGGCAGTGGCCATTTGCGACCGCTCGTATTTATCGAGGAACGAGTACATGCCGACGATGATGAAATAAATGACCACGCCGACGATCGCGAGGCCGATCATAAAGGCGAAGGCGCTGCGCGTACCCAAGTCTTCGTGTTCGTACTCGGTTTCGTGGCCGGAGTGGCCGTGCTTCATCATTTCGTCACTCATATCTCGTTACCCATGTTTCGGTACCCATGTTTCGTTACTCATGCGACGGCTCCAGAAGTCTCAGGGTCTGCGGCGCGTTGACGGCAAGCAGCGGACGCGATCTCAGGTTGTGGAAGAAGTAGGCCATCCAAAGACCGCCCATTCCGGCGACGATGGTGAAAAGCACCCAGTTGAGATGAAACTCTTTATGGAAGGCCGGCTCGATATGCCAAAAGATATCGACGATGCGCATGAATATGAGCCACGACGCGAGCCACACCAGAGTGCGAGCCTTTCGCTTCAACTGGCGCGAGAGCAAGAGCGCGAACGGCACGGCGAAGTGGAACACCACCAGGAATAGGCCGACATACTCCCATCCGCCATTCATGCGCCGCACGTACCACGGAATTTCTTCCGGCAAGTTGCCGGACCAGATGATGAGCCACTGCGAGAAGTTGAAGTAAGCCCACACCATGACAAATGCGAGCATGAACTTGCCATGGTCGTGGACTTCCGTATCGGTGAGGTACTCGGACATAGGCTCGCGCTTGCCGAGGATGCTCTCGATGACCACGCAGAAGCAGAAGGCGGAGAGCGCTTCGCCCGCGATGAAGAGCAGCCCGTAGATGGTTGAAATCCAGCGCGCCTGCAGTGACATTACCCAATCGATCACCGCGAAAGAAAGCGTAAGCGAGTAGATGACAAGTCCAATCGAACTCATGGCGCGGAAACGCAGCGTGCTCTGGCCCGCAATCGAGTCCTGCTCGGTGGACCAGCGATTCAGGAAGTAAGCCATCCCAAACCAGATGACGAAGTAAACGATGTAGCGCACCAGGATGCCGTTGAAGTTGAGATAGCTGTGCGCGATTTCCGCGATCTTCGGATCGGTCTTCGGATCGGCCAGCACACCCGGCCGAGCCCAGAAGTATAGCTTCGGCAGATTCAGCAAAATCGGAATGAAGAGGAAGAACATGAGGGGCAGCGTCATCATGCCCGACTCAAGAATGCGGCGAATCACCGTGCCCCACGCGCCGCCGACCAGGTGGTACATCATCAGGATGGCCATGCATCCGAGCGAAAGGCCGAGCCAGAACATGAAACCGGTGAGATAGGCGGAATAAAAACTGCCGGGAGCAAGGAAAGCGCCAGCGACGGAAGCAATAGCGCCGATCACACCAATGACGAGCGACCGCTGCTGCATGGTCTGGGCCACGGGCGGGGCCATCAGGTCTGACCTGTTCATCTTCACTGGGGCCGTGGTCATTTGGGCTCCCCTTCGGTTGCGGGCGGCGCGGGCGCTACTTCTGGTAACGTGGCTCCGTTGCCGATATCGCGGAACTGCGGCGGCGGTGACGGAACTTTTTGTCCGGCAGGAACGTCGATCGAGGTTGCATTCTGGCTCAGTTGCAGTGCGCGGATGTAGGCCGCAATGCACCAGCGATCGCGCGGCGCAACCTGCGTGCCATATTCGGGCATCACGCCGAAGCCGTTGGTCATGACGTCGAAGAAGTAGCCGATCGGCACTTTGCGCAGACGCTCGATGTGATACGACGGCGGACGGCGGAAACCGCGCGTGGGGATGAAGCCATTGCCATCGCCCACGCGTCCGTGACACGGCGTGCAGTTGATGTTGAAACGCTCGCGTCCGCGGGCAAGAACTTCGGCTGTCACCGGGAACGGCAGATAGTCGCCGGGAGCGTTGCCGATTTTTCCGGTGTAGAAGTAAGTGTCTGCGCGGAGATCGCCACGGGCGACCGTGCCCTCGACCGGCAAGCGGGCGGAGCGATCGTCAGCGAAAAAGTCGCTCTTCGCCATGGTCCGGTAATACGGCTGTATGTGCATGTCGATGCGGCATCCCGCGGTCACGGCGATCAGCGCCAGCAGCGCAGGCAAAACTTTTCGGAGGCTACGCGTGGTACCCATGGCTAGCTTGGCACCTCCGCGATCATTCGTGGCGCGAGTTCCGTGAGAAACGAGCGCGTGCTAGCCGCATCATATTTCGGGTCGCTCGAAAACACGACCAGGAAGAATTTATTTTCCGAAGCCTTGGCGAACTCCGGCACGTTGAAGACCGGATGATATGGCATGGGAAGGCCGTTCAGGACAATCATGCCGATGGCCGAGGAAAGTCCCGCGAAAAGAATCGTCAGCTCGAAGGTCACGATGATGAACGAAGGCCAGGAGTGATACGGACGTCCGCCGACGTTGACCGGATAGGTGATCACCGCCACCCAATACTGGAGCGCGTACGCCGAGATCCCGCCGATGAGTCCGCCGATGAGGACGACGAGGGGCACGCGGTTCTTGTGAAAGCCGATGGCTTCGGCAAGGCCCTCGATAGGGAACGGGCTGTAGGCGTCGATCTTCTGGTAACCCGCTTCGTGAGTCTTGTGAGCGGCGGCTACCAGTTCTTGTGCCGAGTCGAATTCGGCCATCAATCCGTAAATCGGACCATTGCCTGAAAAATCGCTCACTGTTTCACCTCCGCTCCTTCGTGCACATGCGACTCCGGCAGCAAGGTGCGCAATTCGAAGATGGAGATCATCGGGAGGATGCGCACGAACAGCCACATGGCAGTCAGGAACATGCCAATGGTACCGGCGAAAGTCATCCAATCCCACTTAGTCGGATAGTATTGGCCCCACGAGGAAGTCAGGAAGTCGCGGCTCAAACTAACTACGACGATAATGAAGCGCTCCAGCCACATGCCGACGAGCACCACGAATGAGATAAGCCAGAGCCACCCGGTGGAGACGCGAAACTTCTTCAGCCAGAGAACCTGCGGGATAAAAATGTTGCAGCCGAGCAACGCGGCGTACGCCAACCGGTACGGGCCGTGGAACCGATTCCAGAGCAGAAACGAATCGAACTGGCTGCCGCTGTACCAGCCCATGAACGCCTCCATGCCATAGCCGTAGGCGACGATCAGGCCGGTGGCCAGCATGACCTTGGCCGCGTTTTCGAGATGCCGCATGGTGATGAAATCCTGGAGTCCGTAAATCGCGCGGATTGGAATCGCAAGACAAAGCACCATGGCGAAGCCGGAATAGATGGCACCCGCAACAAAGTACGGTGGGAAGATCGTGGTGTGCCAACCGGGGACGATACCGACAGCGAAATCGAAGCTGACGACCGTGTGAACCGAGAGCACCAGCGGTGTCGCGAGCCCGGCGAGAAGTAAGTAGGCCGTTTCGTAACGGTGCCAGTGGCGGGCGGAGCCACGCCATCCCATGGCGAGCAGTCCGTAAATGCGCTGGACCCAGATATTTTCGGTGCGATCGCGCAACGTGGCGAGATCGGGAATCAAGCCCACAAACCAGAACACCAGCGAAATGGTGAAGTAAGTCGAAACCGCGAACACATCCCACACCAGCGGGCTGCGGAAGTTCGGCCAGTACTGCATGGTATTCGGATACGGAAAGAGCCAGTACGCGAGCCAGGGGCGTCCGGTGTGAGCGAGCGGGAAGATACCGGCGCAGGCCACGGCGAACAAAGTCATGGCTTCGGCGAAGCGGTTGATCGAGTTGCGCCAGGTCTGGCGGAGCAGGCACAGAATCGCCGAAATCAGCGTGCCCGCGTGGCCTATGCCGATCCACCAGACGAAGTTAACGATGGCGAATCCCCAGCCGATCGGGATGTTGATGCCCCAGATCCCCGTACCTTTAATGAACAAATACCCCAGGGCCATCATCAGCATGTTCATCATCGAGAACACGATCAGAAAGCCGAAGATCCATCCCAGTGAGACGGGACGGCTCAGCACGATGTTGCTGATCTTCTCGGTGATGGTGGAGAAGGTGTGGCCCGGTGCGATCACCGGCACTCGCCTGTCCGCCACGGGTATTTGCGTGTTGGTCGCCATGCCTTACTTGCGCTCCGCTATACTTGTCACTCGGTTTCTAACTTAGTTTCCAGCTTTGCTTCTAACTTAGTTTCTAACTCTGGGTTAGGATTGCGGACTTCGGCCAGATATGTTGTGCGCGGCCGCGTATTCAATTCACCCAGCAAGGAGTAGTTTCTCGGCTGCGCTTTCCACTTATTGACCTGGCTGTTCGGATCGTTGAGGTTGCCGAACACAATGGCGTTGGCCGGGCAAGACTGCTGGCACGCCGTTTGCAGATCGCCTTCTTTAATGGTGGAGTCGGCGCGTTCGGCGTCAATGCGGCGCTCGCTGATGCGCTGCACACAGTAAGTGCATTTTTCCATGACGCCGCGGCTGCGTATGGTCACATCGGGATTGCGCATTAGCTTGAACTGCGGAGTCTCCCAGTCCTGGAAAAGCAGGAAATTGAACCGCCGCACTTTGTATGGACAGTTATTCGAGCAGTAACGAGTGCCGACGCAGCGGTTGTAGACCATGTCGTTCAGGCCTTCACTGCTGTGAATGGTCGCCTGCACCGGACAAACCAGTTCGCACGGCGCATCTTCGCACTGCATACAGGGCACGGGCTGGAAGAAGCCCTTGGGATTTTCACGCGGGCCGTTGTAGTAAGCGTCCACGCGGAGCCAGTGCATGTGGCGGCCTTTGAGGGTTTGCTCTTTGCCGACCACGGCGATGTTGTTTTCCGACTGGCAGGCGACGATGCAGTTATTGCATCCAACGCAGGCATTCAGGTCGATCGCCATGCCCCAGGAGTAAGTCTCCTTCGAATAATCGAAGGGCTTGTAGAGGGTGAGCTCAGCCGGCGGCTCGCCTTCTTTCGCGAAGTTCGGCTCTTTCTTGTACTCCTCGAGGCTGCGCTCCTGCACCAGCGGGCGCTCGCTGCCGTCAGGCGTTTCCATCGACTGGTATCCCTGCGTGCTGGCGAGTTGGTAGGTGTCGCCGGTGGGGCGAAGCTGCGCGCCGTCCGCAAACCACGGAGCCTGACTCGTGCGCAGCGGGTAGACGTCGAAGCCTGTGCCAGTGCCGACGCGGCCGGCGCGGGTGCGCCCATAACCGAGGAAGACGGTGATCGAATTATCGGGATGGCCAGCCTGAATCCAGACTGGGCCTTTTACTTTCTTTCCGTTGAATTCCAGTTCGGCGACGTCTTTGAAGTTCAGCTTTAGGCGCTCGGCCATCGCGGGGCCGATCATGATGGGATTGTCCCATGTCAACTTAGTAAGTGGCTTCGGAAGCTCCTGTAGCCATCCGTTATTCGAGAAGCGGCCGTCGTAGATAGAGGGGTCGCGGCGGAAGTTGAGCTCAACGGCGCTGGCAACCTCGACATCTGGCGGAGGGAGATTCGGAGTCTTCAGTGCCACCGACTTGGGCGTGGAGGTCGTGCCTTCAATCCATCCGTCATGCAGCGACTTTCGCCAGAAGGCGTCGAAGTCTGCACCTGCGTGCTGCTTCTGCCAGTAGGCCTGGACGAGATCGTGGCCCGTGAAACCGGACTGTCCCGCAAGGACGGTGATGATTTCGTGCGCACTCTTACCGCCGTAGAGCGGCTCGATGAGCGGCTGAATGATGCTGACTGTTCCGTCGTAGGCACGGGCATCGCTCCAGGACTCAAGATAGTGCGCTTCGGGAACATGCCAATGGCAGAGTTCAGCGGTCTCGTTGCGATGCGTACCGAGAAAGACTTTCAAATTTACAGCATTCGATTTCAGCGCTGAAGCGAATTCAAGTTCGGCAGGCGCATCATAGGCAGGATTGCCGCCAAGAATCAGCAACAGGTCAACTTTGCCCGCGCGCATGTCTTCCGTGAGCGCATGCAGCGACTTGTTGCGATTCACGGGGTTTGCATCCACAGGGTCGGTGTAGAAGACCGTCTTGCCTACGTTCCCTAGCGTTTGATTCATTGCATGTGCGAATGCATGAACCGTCGGCGATTGGTGATCGCCAGGAATGATGGCGCAGGAACCCCGGTGCTTCCCAATATCCTCCGCAACGATTTTCGCGAACTTCATCTGCTCAGATGGCAGCGTCGGAAAGGCGCTTGCCATCGTAAGATCGGAATCGGCTATTGAAATCGACAGAGAATGCACAAGGACTCGCGTGAATCCGTCGATGTCCCCCGCCCGCATCGGGAATCGGTGATCCGCCTTCATTCCCGTCGAAGACGGCGTGCTTTCGACCACATACAGCCGGTTCATGTTTGCGTCGGGATTGCGCCTCGCGGCGAAATCGCGCGTGTAGCGCGCCGAGCCGGGGAACCCTGCGTAGAGAAAATCGGCGTCGAGCGAAACAATGACATCCGCCTTCGATAAGTCGTAGCGTGTCTCGACCGGCTCGCCAAAAGCCAGCTTCGCGCCTTCGACTACGTTGTCGCGGCTGATCGGCTCGTAGACGTGCCACTTCGCCTGCGGATTCGCTTCCAGATAACTGCGAATCTGCGCGGCCAGCGTGGGCGAGGAAACGGTCTGCGTCAGGATGCGAATGCCGCTGCCCGCTATGCTCTTCTGCACGCTCATAGGGCCGCGAACCGCTTCCATGAAGGCATTCCACGAACGAATGTCCCCCATGTAGGTGATGTCCTTCGCCCGGTCGGGATCGTAGAGATCGAGAATTGAAGCCTGTGCGTAAACGTCAGTGCCGCCGAGGCTGGCAGGGTGCTGCGGATTGCCTTCAACCTTCGTCGGACGGAAAAGATGGCTTTCGACCAGGATCGGCGAGGCATAACCGCTGAGCGTGAACGCGGTCGCGTAGAACATGGGGCGGCCGGGAACGACGTTTTCCGGCTGCCTCACGTAGGGCACGATCTCGGTGATCGGCATGCGCGTGCAACCGGTCAAGCCGGCGAGCGCCAGCGACGCGCCCATGGTTCTGAGAAAGCCGCGTCGCGAGAAGTCGTCGAGCCACTCCGAAGCGCCTTTCGGGAACTCGCGGTGCAGCATCTCCTGAAACTCGTCGCTGCCGGCCAGTTCTTCGAGGCTGCGCCAGTACTCGGGGCCGGTCGTCTGCTCGATCGTCTTTTCGAACTGCGCCTTGACGCTCGCGAGGTCAAGCGGCTTGCGCTTGGTCGGGCAGACGTCAGGGCCGCTGTTGGCTGCCGGTCTTTTTTTGTAATCGTCCATGCTCATTTTCGATGTTCAGTTCTCGGTTCTCGGTTCTCAGTTCTCAGTAAAACCCCAGCCCTTAGCGATGACAGGTGTTGCAACTGGTGATGTCGTTGACCGACCGTACCTTGTATTGCTCCTTCAAAGCGTTCCCGAGCGCTTCCTGATCGGAGTAAGCCTTTCCATTCACCATGACCGGCCCGCCGTTGGAAGGCTCTTCGTAGCGCATGTTGAACACTTGCTCGCGCGGGCGCAGATATTTTTCCGGAGCGCGGTGGCAGTCCAGGCAGAACTCCATCTGCAGCGACGCGTACTGGTACATCAGCGGCATCTGGTCGACAGGACCGTGGCAGGTATTGCAGCCCACACCCTTATTCACGTGGATGCTGTGATTGAAATATACGTAATTGGGCAACTGGTTGACGCGCGTCCATTCGAGCGAGCGGCCCGTGCGGTAACTTTCGCGGACGGGCTCCAGATATGCCGCGTTGGTCCAGATCTGCGCGTGGCAGTTGATGCAGGTCTTGGTGGGCGGGATGCCGGCGAAGCTCGATTGTTCGACTGAGGTGTGACAGTAGCGGCAGTCTATGCCGAGGCCGGTCACGTGGTGCTGGTGGCTAAAGGGGACGGGCTGCGACTTCCTGACTCCGGCATAGGTGATGTACGGAGACCGCTCCACCTGCACCGTGACCCAAAATAGCCCGGCCACGGCAACAACCGTCAGGACCATGGAGGCCCGGGCAATCGCATTAATGCTGCGTGGAAAGATCTGCATTGATTGTGAAGTTTTTAGTATTGCGAGATTGGCTTGCACCGCTCCCGGCTGACCGCATTCGTATGACGTACGTCACGTATGTCTGTGACGCGCGATACTGAAACAGGTGAGTATAACAGGTGAAGGGCAAAATGGAACCAGGTCGCGCAGCTTTTTTTTGTTCCACTTCTTTTGTGTCATTTCGCGATTTCAATTTGAGAAATTGGATCTTCAGAAAACCTGAAGGCATTTCTTGCTGCGGCGCAATGAAACCTCAGCGCAGATGCATAACCAATAGTTTGGGTTCCGTCATTTCCTGAATCGCGTCGCGCAAGCCCTCGCGGCCAAGCCCGGAATCTTTGACGCCGCCATAAGGCATGTTATCGATGCGGAACGTGGGAACGTCTCCAGCGATCAAGCCTCCGACCTCGAGTTCGTCGTAAGCCTGAAAGATGAGTTTGGCGTCGCGGGTGAAAAGTCCGGCCTGCAAGCCATAGGCGGAAGTGTTGATCTGCTTCAGCGCAGAGGCAAAATCGTTGTAGGGCTCGACGGTCACCACCGGCGCAAAAATTTCCTGGCAATTCACTTTCATGTTGGGCTTGGTGCCGGTGAGCACGGTGGGCTCGAACAGGGAGCCCTTGCGGTTGCCTCCGCAGAGCAGGCGCGCACCACCGCGAACCGCCTCCTGCACCCACTCGGCAGCGCGGATGGCGTCGCTTTCGCGGATGAGCGGGCCGAGGTCGCTGGACTCGTCGAGCGGATCTCCGGCTTTCAGTTTGCGGACTCCCGCCAGCAACAGTTCGGTGAATTTCCCGTAGACGGAGTGCTCGACCAGAATGCGCTGCACGGAAATGCAGGACTGTCCAGCGTAAGCAAAGCCTCCGGTGACGCAGCGGTCGGCTGCGTAAGCGAGATCGCTATCGCTGTGGACGATGACGCCCGAATTCCCTCCCAGTTCGAGAACTACTTTTTTCTTTCCCGCGTTGTTCTTGATGGCCCAACCGACGGCGGCGCTGCCGGTGAAGCTGATGAGCTTGATGCGTTCATCAGTGACCAGCAGACTTGAATCTCCGTTGGCGAGCAAAACCGCGTTGAATCCGCCATCGGGCCATCCCGCCTGCTGGATGACTTCGGCCAGCAGCAGCGCGGTGAGCGGCGTCTCGGGCGCGGGCTTGAGCACCATGGAACAGCCGGCGGCAATGGCCGGGGCGACTTTGTGCGCAACCAGGTTCAAGGGAAAATTGAAGGGCGTGATACCGGCGATGGGGCCGAGAGGAAAACGTTTGACGATGCCCCAACGCCCGGCGGTCGACTGCTGCCAATCCAGCGGCAAATATTCGCCGTAACCGCGAACCGTCTCTTCCGCGGCGATGTTGAAGGTAAAGACAGCGCGGTCAACTTCGGTGCGAGCGCTCTTGATGGGCTTGCCCGCTTCCAGCGCAATCGTTCGGGAAAATTCTTCTTTGCGATCATGAATGCCGACCGCGATCTGGCGCAGAACTCGTTGACGTTCGAAGGCGGGCAGCCGCCGCGTGGTTCCAAAAGCCTTGACGGCGGCGGCGATGGCGGCTTCCGCATGTTCACGGCGTCCCTGGTGGACATGCGCGACGAGGGCGCCGTCGTAAGGCGCGCGCACGTCGACAATGTCACCCTCTTCCAGCCACTTCCCATCCAGAAAAAAGCCGTGGGTTGCAACCGGAGCCACCGTCATCTCGGCCATGCCTTACCTCTTTCGATCGCGCTCGTGATTCGCGTCTGAAGGATTCGATTCTTGATTTCGCCCCGAGGATTCGCGCCCTGATTGGCGCCCTGGCCCAAGTCCAACGATTATAGAACTTCGTGAGGAGCGCGTTATCAACAGGCGCCCGAGGCCACCTGTCGCTTGCACATCACCCGCTGGTTTGCGGTTTGAAGCGGTCGTCGACTTCCACCTGGTAGCCCGCGACCAGGCGGTTGGTTTCGTTTGCCATCCCGACCACGGACATCAACTCTTTGAACTGCGCGTCGGTCATGCCTTTGTTGATCGCCGAGGCGGTATGCGAAGCGATGCAGTATGCGCACTGGTTCGTGACCGAGACGGCAACATAGATCATTTCTTTGGTGAGCGGATCAAGCGCTCCTGGAGCCATGATCTGCTTAATGTCTTGCCAAGTCCGTTTGAGCAAGACGGGATCGTGGGCAATGGCCTTCCAGAAATTGTTGATCCAATCGGTCTGGCGCGTGACCATGATGTCGTCGTAGATGGCGCGAACTTCGGGCGTGGCGTCGGCGTATTCGATAAGACCAAACAGTGCCATAAAATTTCTCCGGTCAGGCCATTGAGACATGGAATGATTGACTCAATGGATTTTGTTCACGAAACCCAGTCCAAAATTTTGTAGTACGCCCCCGCGAAGGGCAGAAACCACGGCTTGCCGTTGTAAAGCCCGAGCGGCGCGCCGGGGAACGGGATCTCCGTAAACGGATTGTCGGTCTTTCCGTCTGCGATCCATTCCGCCATTTTCTGGCCTTGGTACGTGGCCATGGCGACGCCGTGTCCGGCATAGCCGACGGCGAAATAGATGCCATCGATTTGGCCGGCGTGCGGCATGATGTCGAAGCAGAAATCGAGCGTACCGCCCCAGACGTATTCGACTTTGGTGTCGCGCAGTTGCGGATAGACGTCGATCATGCCGAGGCGCAGAATTTCGGCGCTCTTGCGGATGGTCTGATCGGTCTCCGGGAAGAAGGCAGCGCGGCCTCCGAACAACATGCGGTGGTCGGGGGTGAGGCGGTAGTAGTAAAGATAGTTTTTCGAATCGTAGATCTGACGGTTGCGCGGGCTCAGTTCGCGGGCCAGCGCTTCAGAAAGAACTTCGGTGGTGATGATAAAAGACCCGATGGGGATAATTTTCTTCCGCAGCGCGGGAGTCGCCGCACCCGTGTAGCCGCTGGTTCCGACCAGCACATTGCGCGCCCAAATCGCGCCGCGCGAGCTGTTAAGCCTGAAACCAGGCGCACCTTCGTGCGATTGGCGCTGGATGTTCTGCAGTCGTGTGCGCTCGCAGATCTGAGCGCCGGCGCGCATGGCGGCCGCGGCGAGTCCGGCCACGTAGCGCGCGGGATTGAGGCCGGCGGAGATCTCGTCGACCATGCCGCCGTAATAAATGCCGGAACCGATCTCGTCGCGGAGTTGGTCGCGCGGTACGACGCGCAACTGGTGGTTGAATTCCCGCGCGATCACTTCAGCCTGGCGGGTGTAATCATCGAAATGCCCCTGTTTGCAGGCGACTTCGAGGTGTCCGGTGCGAATGAAATCGCATGCGATATTTTCCGCTTTCACGATGCGCTCGACCGCGTCGATGGTCGCAAGCGAGGCGGCGTACATGCGGCGTGTAAGCTCTCGTCCATACATCGAGATGAGTTTGTTTACGCCGAGCTTCAGTCCGGTGAGCACCATGCCGCCGTTGCGCGAACTCGCGCCCCAGCCGATGGTCTCCGATTCAAGCACAACGACTTTCGCCCCGCGTTTGGCCAGCGTGAGCGCGGCGGAGAGTCCGGTGAATCCGGCGCCGATGATGGCAACGTCAGCGCTCTCCGGCAACGGTTGCGCCGGGGATGCGGGCATCTGAACGGTGGTGAGCCAGTAGTTGAGTTCCTGCGGCATGCGATTTCTTGATTCTCGTCCAATCTACAGCACCGCTGTCTCGTGAATCGTCCGTCCCTCCGCAAAGCGCGAGAAGTTCAGCAGCGACGCATCGATCAAATCAGTCTTTCCCGTCAGAATCAAATCGCTCAGAATTTTTCCGGTTGCGGGCGCGTGCATCACGCCGTGCCCGCTGAAGCCGTTCGCAAAGAAAAAGCCAGGGACTTCGGGAGATTCACCGAGAATTGGGTGATGGTCAGGCGTCATTTCATAGAGGCCTGCCCAGGCTCGCTTGGGATTGACCTCGACATTTTCGAAGACAGGCACGCGATCCGCCGCGCGGGTCAGGATCTTCTCGATGAAGCCCGCGTCGAAATCAGTTTTGTAGCCGGGCGTTTCTTCCGGATCGTTCCACGCCAGCAGGAATCCGCGGCTCTCGGGGCGGAAGTGAAAGCCGGTGGACATGTCGATGATCATGGGCGCGGTGTGCGGAAATTGGTCAAATGGTTCCGTCGGAACCAGCATGCGGCGCAAAGGTTCGACAGGAAGATCGATGCCCGCCATCTTCGCGATCGGCGCCGCCCATGCTCCGGCGCAGTTGACGACGGTGCGCGTCGAAACCGTGTCGCGCGTAGTCAGGACTTCGAAGCTCCCGTCGTTGATGTTGCGCGAGATTCGAGTGACGTCGGCATTTTTCCACAGCGTGGCGCCGCGATCGCTTGCCCAGCTCATGAATCCGACCATGGCGCTGTTGGGATCGACGAAGCCGTCGGTGGAGCAGAAGCTGCCACCGACGATGTCATCGGCGCGGAGCTGCGGGAACTGGCTGCGGATTTCGTCGCCGGCGACGAGGCGCACATTCTTCAATCCCATGGCGATCTGCTTTTCGTAGTTCGCGCGCAGGTAGGCCATGTGCTTTTCGCTGGTCGCGCAGAAAAGATATCCCTGCGGCCGGTAGTCGCACGGGTAGCCAAGGCGCTCCTCGAAGCTGGCATAGAAGGGGATCGAGTAAAGCGACATCTGGATGTTGACCGGCGTCGAAAACTGCGCGCGCACGCCGCCCATGCTCTTGCCCGTGGATCCCTTGCCCTGCGCGGTCTCGCGCTCAAGTACGAGAACGTTCTTACAACCGGCCGCGACCAGGTG
>Ga0224555_1000503_pt1 | contig 59490 bp, 51 predicted proteins | sample 714S23034metaG_FD_180687 | JGI IMG/M metagenome (GOLD analysis project Ga0224555, IMG submission 180687) | Peat soil microbial communities from Stordalen Mire, Sweden - 717 S2 30-34 | ecosystem: Environmental > Terrestrial > Soil > Wetlands > Peat | place: Sweden: Norrbotten County, Stordalen... | reverse complement strand
GAAACTGCACAGAAAGCTTGCTATAAACTACCAACGGGATTACTGCCTGCGCGCCCCTGTTCGAACACCAACCATGCAAACCGCTGAATTGGCCTTAGCAAAACGCTATGCCCGACAGACTCCTAGTTCAAGTCATTTCATGGTTGCGTGGTGCATGGACAGATAAACTCAGATTCGCAATAGGAAAGGTCTTCGGGTGGCAAAACGATTCGGGGGATGGATTCCAGCTCACTGAGAATATCCGGTCACAGGGATTAAGAGACTGTTCTGTTCTGCTCAAACGCGAGCATAAAACGGCCGTTGCGCTGCAGCCAGGTGGTGCCAAGGGCCCGAGGCGGATTCGTGGACTACCCAATCTTTTGCACCAGCGATTTGTCAGTGGCCCGCTCGATTCGTGCTAAATCGCCGAGTCACTCACCGAAGCCGGGTTAGTACCGAGTCGGCTTCTAGCGACCGGCCCGTCCCACCCGAACCCCCGCCATTCCGGAACGCCCCCAACCCGGCTCGCCGCCTCGCCTGCCGTGGCGGACTGGCCCGCGCCCTCACCGTCTCGCTGACCTGCTGACTTGCTGACTCGCTGCATCTTTGCTCTACACTCGTCAGATAGGTGATTTCCCCTAAAGGACTCCCCATTGAAACAACCTGACTTCCGCACAATCACCATCTCCTCGCTCTTGCTGCTCTCGCTTGCGCCCGCTCTCCGCGCCCAGGCCCCCTCCGCTCCTGCCTCGCCCTCTGCATCGCTTGACGACCGCCGCAAGGCCCTCAACGATCTCTTCCACGACTATTGGGAAGATCAGCTCAAGCACGATCCCGAGTTCGCCTCCACCATCGGCGATCTGCGCTACAACGACCAGATCAGCGACTACTCCGTCGCGGCCATCAACGACGAGTTGGCCCGGGAGCAGCGTTTCCTGCTCCGCCTCGCCGCCATCGATCCGACTGGTTTTACGAATCAGGAGAAGATCAGCCAGGAGTTGCTGATTCGCGAGTTTGAAGAGGATCAGGAGGCCGCCGAGTTCAAGGAGTGGGAGATGCCCCTCACCCAGATGGATGGCATCCACGCCCAATACCCGCGCCTGGTGGCCGAGCTGAGCTTCTCAACCGTAAAAGATTACGACGACTGGATCGCCCGCCTGCACACCCTTCCCCACGCCTTCGACCAGGTGACTACCAATATGTCGATCGGCATGGACGACCACCGCGTGCCGCCCAAGTTCCTCCTCGAAAAAGCTCTGGAACAGGTGAAGCAACTGGCCAACCAGAAACCCGAGGATTCGCCACTCGCGATGCCCCTGAAGAACTTCCCGGCGGCCATTTCGGCTTCAGATCAGGCGCGCATCAAGAGCGAAATGCTCGACGCGATCTCGAAAGAGGTCTTGCCGGCCTACACTCGTTTCGCGCGCTTCCTTGAGGTCAGCTACATCCCCGCCGGCCGCGACAAACCGGGCATTGACGCCCTGCCCGACGGCGCGAAGTACTATCAGTTCCTCATCAAGCACACCACCACGACGGACCTGACCGCCGCTCAGATTCACCAGATCGGCCTCGACGAGGTCGGCAAGGACGAGGCTGCGATGCTGGCTATCGCGCAGAAGCTCGGTTTCAAGGATTTAGCCAGCTTCCGCGCCAGCCTCAAGACCAACCCCAAGCTGCACCCGGCTTCGGCCGACGCGCTCATTGCGGCCTATAAAGGCTACCTCGGCCCCATGCAGGCCCGGCTGCCGCAGCTCTTCGGCACGCTGCCCAAGGCGCCGTTTGAGGTGGCCCAGGTTCCCGATTATGCCGCCAAGACCTCGGCGCCGGCCTATTACGAGCCGGGCACGCCCGACGGCTCCCGCCCCGGCCGTTTGTTTATCGACACATACGATGCAACCGACCGCAATCTCTACAGCGTGGAGTCGATCGCCTACCACGAGGGCATCCCCGGCCATCACCTGCAGATCTCCATCGCGCAGGAGTTGACAGGCGTCCCTGAATTCCGAAAATTCGAGCAATACACGGCCTACACCGAGGGTTGGGCCTTCTACGCCGAGCATTTGGGCAAGGACATCGGCCTCTACCAGGATCCCTATTCCGACTATGGCCGCCTGGAAAACGAAACCTGGCGCGCCATCCGCCTCGTCGTCGACACCGGCGTCCACTCCGAGGGCTGGACCCGCGACCAGATGGTCCAGTACTTCCGCGATCACTCCGCCATTGACGAGCCGAGCATGCAGGCCGAAGTTGACCGCTACATTGCGTGGCCCAGCCAGGCTCTGGCCTATAAGATCGGCCAGCTCAAGATTCTGGAGCTCCGCGACCGCGCGCAAAAGGCGCTGGGAGACAAGTTCGACATTCGCGCCTTCCACGACCAGGTGATCGACGCCGGCGCCCTGCCCCTCGACGTCCTCGAGCACCGCATCGACGCCTGGATTGCGACGCAAAAGGCACCCGCCCAAGGAAATTGACCGCTTCTGGCCGAGCGGCCTCGCCCGCCGCCCCAAAAGGACCGCATATATGCGGACAAATCGCGTTCCAAATGTCCGCTTATATACATACATTTTCCCCGAAAAATGTCCGCAGCCCCGAAATGTCCGCATATAAGCGGACATTTTTCGCGGAATCACCACTTATGGACCTACAAAACCCACCGAAACGTCCACATTTAAGCGAACCGCAAACACGTTATGCGTCCTATTTTGTGCGCGTTTTTGCGCAGCTTTTGCGATCCCGCCGCACAATATGCGGATTCGCCGACAGATGCGTGGAGAGTGTTTACCCGGAGGGGCAGACGCGTGGATTTCCTCGCGCGGATACGTGGGACGAAGAAGTGAGAGTCCGAGCGTGATATTCTTTCGAGTTCGCGCTTAAGGCGGTTCATCCCGCCATGAATATTGATACCGTTGCGGACTGCAGCGGATGGAGAGGGACTATGAAGAGGGGCTTGATTCTGGCTTGCGTAATTTCTTTTGGATTCGCTTGCGACCTGTATGCGCAGGTTGCGGCGCCAGTGGATACGACGGTGTGCGATGTGGTGAAGAAGCCGGAGTTATTGAACGGCAAGATTGTGCGGATCAAGGGCACGGTGGTCGCCGGATTTGACGAGTTTGTGATCAAGGACGCGACGGATCCCAATTGCGGATATCCCGTGAACGCAATCTGGCTGGCTTATCCACCGGGAACGAAGGGCAAAGCGGGTCCGGCGGCCATGCTGGTGGTGCAGCCCGCGAGGAATTTCACTGGAAAGGTCACGCCCCCTGCGAGAATCCCGGTGACACTGGACAAGAGCAAGGACTTCAAGCAATTTGATTCCCTTTTGGCGCAGAAGCACGAGAAGGGGGCGGACATGTGCCTGGGGTGCACGCGCTACGAGGTTACGGCGACGCTGGTGGGCAGGCTGGATAGCGTTGCCGACACGACACTGCAGCGCGACGCCTCGGGCAAGATTGTGGGCTTTGGCGGTTTTGGGAACATGAACGCCTATCCCGCGCGTCTGGTGCTTGAGTCGGTCTCCGATGTGACGCCCAAGGAGATCGATTTCTCGAAGAACGACGAAGAGACCAAAGGCGTTCCAATTGGAGATACAGGGGCATACGAGTTCGATCTATACGCTGCAATTGCTGCCGCACAAAATGGCGCTAACGCGCTACCGGCGGGACCTCCCAAGGACGCCGCAATAAAGGCTGCGGGGGTCTACGGAAAGACGGGCGAACATACGACAGGCGTCTACGTCAGCTATGGAGACGCCAATGAGGCTTCATCGAAGGATGAGGAATTGGGGACCAAGGACTCGCCCGACGGAGTGCTCTTCAATTGCACGTTCAACTCGGATCGCCTGCAACAAGATTCGCTGACGAGAGCCGTTCTTCACATGGGCGAGCACGTGGCGGAGTTGCGCAATCCGGCGCTGGGAAACGAAGCCGCACCAGCCTACACACTCGAGTCCGATGCCTGGGTGGTGACGACGGTCTCAGCGGCGTCGAGCGGGAAGAAATTCCTGACGCTGCCCGGCGGGTACCTGATTTGGGATTCCAGTTGGTCAGCTGACGATCGCAACACCAAGATGACGGATGTGCTCAAGGATTTTCTAAACAACGAAGCAATGCTGAGCCAGTAGGCAAACAAGCCGTAGATTCGAGCACCGGTCGCGACAGGCAATGGCGAGCTTCCGCCAGCGCCTGGAAGCCGGCCGCTTTCGATACGCGGTATCGATTCCGGTGAGAGGATGAGAATGCCTGCGCCTCATGCGAGTATCCTTAGAAGCTGTACCTCGATTCAAGCATCATCATTCTGAATGAAGGGAAGAGCGACCATGGCCGAGATCGCCGTCGAGGCACCGCAAACTCCTGCGCAGCTACCCCAGGTCCGCGTGGCAGTTCTGGGCGCCGGCAAAATGGGCGGCATCCTGTTGCAGGCATTCTTGAAAGAGAACCTGTTTGCCGCCGATAAGATTCACGCCACCGTGGGGCACGCCGAGCGTGCGCTTGCGCTAAGCACGCAATGGGGCGTGGACGTAAGCACCAACAACCTCGAAGCTGTGCGGCAGTCGGACCTGATTCTGGTCGGGGTGAAACCATTCCAGGTTCCGGATCTGATTGCGGAGATCAAGCCTGCGCTTACGCCGGCCAAAACGCTGGTCTCTTTCGCAGCGTCAGTGAAAACGCGCGCCATCGAGGATGCGACGGGCATGGAGATTGCCGTGGTGCGCGCCATGCCGAACACTCCCTCGGCGCTGGGCGCCGGTATGGCTGCCTTGTGCCGCGGTCGCTTCGTGTCAAAACAGCAAATGGAATTGGCGCAGCGCCTGTTTGAGACGGTAGGCCGCACCGTACTCGTGGATGAGAAGCACATGGATGCTGTGACCGGCCTATCGGGGTCCGGACCGGCGTATCTTTACATCATCATCGAAGCTCTGGCTGAGGCCGGCGTGAAGGTGGGCCTGCCGCGCGACATTGCCACGCAACTTGCCGCTCAAACGGCCTTCGGTGCGGCGAAGATGGTCCTCGAGACCGGTTACCACCCGGCGCTGCTTAAGGATGCCGTGACTACGCCCGCGGGATGCACAATCGACGGCATCCTGGAATTGGAGGAGGGCGGGTTGCGCGTGACTCTGATTAAGGCGGTGATGCGGGCTACCGAACGGGCGAAGCAGTTGGCTGCGGAATGAATTCGCTCTGACTCCGGCGAAATACATTGTCCATGCAACGCCCAACCTGGCTTCCCTCCTATCTGCCCGAACTCGACGGGCTACGCGGCCTGGCGATTCTGGCGGTTGTTCTCTATCACTGCCAACCGCGCCTCAAAGGAACCTGGATCTATTCCGCCAGCCTGTGGGGATGGGCGGGAGTCATTCTCTTTTTCGTTCTCAGCGGATTCCTGATCACATGCATTCTGCTGGGAACGCGGGACAAGCCACATTACCTGCATAACTTTCATGGGCGCAGGGCGCTCCGCGTGTGGCCGGTGTATTTGCTTGTCCTGGTGGTTGTTTACCTGAACGCGCCATGGTTCATTGGGCCCAGCGTGTGGGACGCGATCAGAACTGCACCCTGGCTGGCCTACATATTCTGCGTGCAAAACCTGTTTCACCTGGCGTTGCCGCCAGCGCTGGCGCCAACATGGGCCCTGGCAATTGAAGAGCAATACTACTTTGTGTGGGCGCCGGTGGTGCGCGTGCTCCGTCGGCCCTGGATGTTGGCCATAGCGCTGTTGGCTGCGCTCGTTGCATCGCCTGTGTTGCGTCACGCGAATTTGCACTGGATGACGCCCACCAACACTTTGATCCATTTGGACGGGATCGCGCTGGGCAGTCTGCTGGCGCTCGCGTTCTACACTTTGAAGCTCAGACGCCGAGTATGGCTTGCGATCGGCCTCGCGGGATTTGTGCTGGGCATCGCAGCGGCGGCGACCATTGCCGGCGGAACAGCATATCTCGACGCCGCGCTGGCGGTTGGCTTCGCCGGCGCAACGCTGGCGGCGATTGCATCGACCGGCGCGCGCAATCCCGTTAGCGTGATGTTGCGGCGCGGACCGCTGGCGTTTTATGGCCGCATCAGCTACGGCCTTTATATGACGCACATTTCTGTCTTCATCTACTTCGGATGGTTCGATGCGCAGATGGATTCGTACGGTACGGCCGGAAATCTGGCGGTCGTAGCTTTTCGTCTCGTCATGACTACCCTGGTAGCCACAGCGCTTTGGTACGGATTCGAATCGCAGATTCTCAAGCTAAAACGTTTCTTCTAGGATGGCGAAATGTTGGAGTGTGACATGAGTCACCCTTCGACACTCGAAGCGGCTGATAGGCTTGATCAGAGGCGCTTCTCCAGGCTTCGTGAAGATTTCTGCAATTTGATGCGTGCCCGAGACCTCCGGTGATCTTAAAGAGGCAAAGGATCGGCGAGGGGCGCCAGGGCGGCCATGTCGTTCCAGACTTGCTGACTCACTCACGAGATTCCTCGAAAGGTTTTTGTTCCATGCCCTCATTGCCGATTTTGGTGTTGAACAGCGGCTCTTCTTCCATCAAGTTTTCGTTGTATGAAGCCGGCAACGGCGAGCGGGCGCGGCTCCTTGAAGGCGCGGTCGACGGCATTGGCACCGATCTGGGGAAGTTCTGGATCAAAGGCGCGGCGGACAAGAAGCTGGTGGATCAAACTCCGGCAGTGCCCAGCCGCGCGGTTGCCTTCAAGCTGGTAGCCGACGCACTCAAATCCGGCGAGTTACCTGCCCCGGCGGCCATCGGACACCGCGTGGTTTGCGGAGGGCCCACAATCCGCGAGAACCAGCGCATCACGCCTGCTCTGATCGACGAGATTGAAAGCTACGCGGCTCTTGCGCCGTTGCACACGCCTATCGCCGTTTACATCATGCGCGAAGCGCTACGTCTGTTTCCGGGCATTCCGAACATTGCGGTGCTCGACACGTATTTTCACCGCACGCTGCCAGAGGTCGCGACGCACATGCCAATCCCCGCGGAGTACGTTGCGATGGGCGTGCGGCGCTATGGGTATCACGGCATCTCATACGAGTCGATCATCTATCAGTTGCAGCCCAACGTTCCAGAGAAGTTGATCGTTGCGCATCTTGGGAACGGCGCGTCGATCTCTGCAATCCGCAACGGCCAGTGCCTCGACACCTCAATGGGCCTGACGCCATCGGGCGGCATTATCAGCGGTACGCGCACTGGCGACATCGATCCCGGCGTCCTGACTTTCATCCTAAAGAAGATTGCCGAGACAACCCCAGATGCAGGGGAGGCGGCGGAGAAGCTCGAGACGGTGGTGAGCAAGAAGTCCGGGTTGCTTGGCGTGAGCGAGCTCTCGAACGACATGCGCGATCTGCGGGAGGCGATCGAGGCCGGCAATACGAAGGCGCGGCTCGCGGTGGACAAGTTCTGCTGGACCATCGCACGATGGATCGGGAGTTATGTGGCGGAGTTGAATGGCCTCGACATGTTTGTCTTTACCGGCGGCATCGGCGAAAACGACATTGCATCGCGCGCGGAGATTTGCGCAGGACTAGGCGCGCTGGGAATTGTGCTGGACGCAAAGCGAAACAATGTGCGCGGCGCGGCGGTGATCTCCGCGGCAAATTCACCGGTGACGGTGCGTGTGATCCCGCCACTCGAAGACCTGATGATTGTGAATCACGTGGTAAGACTGTTGAACGAGTAAAATCCTGGCTTGCGCGGCATCTTTGAAGACCGCGTTCCACCGGCCGAACGTCCCGAGACGAGTTTGTTCTAAACTGGTGGGTTCGATTCGGAGACCTCTATGACCGTGGCTGCCGCACCGGCGCAAACTCATCGTCTTCCCTCGCTCGCTTTGCGGCGCTTTTCCTGGGCCGTGCTCGTGTACTTTATCGCCGTGATTTTGTGGGGCGGGTTGGTGCGCGCCACAAGCTCGGGAGCCGGTTGCGGCGACCACTGGCCACTGTGCAACGGCACGGTGATTCAGCATTCTGCGCGAATCGACACGATGATCGAGTTCACGCATCGCGTCACGAGCGGGCTTTCGTTTTTTTCGGTCGTGGCCCTGCTCGCGTGGACCATTGCCCGCACGGCGCGCGGCCACCTGGCGCGCGTCGCGGCGATCGCTGCTGTGGCGTTTACCGTGATTGAAGCGGCGTTGGGAGCATTCCTGGTCAAGCTCGGACTCACTGCGCAGAGCCGATCGCCCTTGCGCGCGCCGTACCTGGCGCTGCACCTCACCAATACGCTGCTTCTGCTGGCGGCGCTCACCCTCACGGCGCATCTGCTCAGCCGCCGAACAGGATACCTGCGCGGAAAAATCCGCATTGCAGCGCCGTTCGGCGCGATCGCATCAATTATCGTCGTGCTCATCGTTGGCGTGACGGGATCGCTGGCCGCGTTGGGCGACACACTTTACCCGGTAAGCTCGTTAGGCGCAGCCTTGGCGCAGGATTTCTCGGCGACGAGCGGATGGCTTGTGCGCTGGCGCTGGACGCATCCTACGGTCGCGTTCGTGGCCAGCATCTTTCTCATCTGGCTGCTGGTGCGCGCCGCGCAGCGGTCAACACATTGGGATAACCGCGGGCTCTCCGCGCTCGTTCTGATTCTCTTAGCGGCCCAGTATGCGCTGGGTGTTCTCGATGTCGTGTTTCTCGCGCCGGTTTGGCTGCAGATCGCGCACCTGCTCGGCGCTGACCTGCTGTGGGTTGCGCTTGTCGTGCTGACGGCGCGCCTGACGCTGGAGCCAGTTGAGGGCGAGGGGCGAAGTTAGACTTCCGCGCCAGACTTTCTGAGTTAACGAAGAGGCCCCATACGGGGCCTCTTCTGTTTGACAGGTTCGCGGTCTCTGATTCGACTAGTCCTCGAGCGCGGGGTGATAGTGGCTCTCCCAGCCGAGGTACCGCGCGGCTTCGTGAATGGACCTGGACACGTCACTGAAGTTCGCGGCAACGTGGTGTTCGAATCCCTCGCGGCAGATGTACTTGAGCAGCTTCTGCAACTGCGGAATCTCGGCCACGCCAGCGCCGCCGAAGGTCTCCAGTGGATCGTCGGTGAATCGGCCGGAGCCCGTGTAGCCACGGATGACGCCACGCCGGTCGTCGGTGGAGTAGCGCGCAAAGCACATGGCGCCGGGCTTGATGACGCCCTCGCATGTGCCGTAGGTGTTTTCCTTGCCCACGGTGCCGGCGATGATCTGCTGGAAGTCCATCTTTACTTCCTTGAAGAAGTGCTTGGGCAGGTTGGAGCAGTGGAAGCAGACGCACTTGTTGGGATCGGCGCCGTAGTTGTTGTTCCAGTCGAGCAGCGCCGAAGGCGTGCCGCTGGCCAGCGCCAACATGTACATGCTGAGCGTGCCGGGGACATCTACTTCGCAGGCGGAGGGGATGAGCTCGTTCGACATCATGCTCATGATGGTGCAGGGCACAACACCAAAGAACTCTTCCATCGATGTCCAGCACTGCACGGCGCTGATGGTGCAGAAGGTCTGCTTCATCCAGCCGTCGACGACCGCGCCCAGCTTGGCCATCTTAAGCAGCGCCGCTTCGGGAATGCCCGCAGTGGTCACATACTTCTTGATGGCAGCGAGCTTGGCTTGAGCCGCGTCGTCATTGTCTTTCATCCGATTGATACGACCGAAGATTTCGGAGAGATCGATTGGCTCGATGGAGATGCCGGATGTCTCGAGAATGCGCTCGGAGTAGCGCACGGTGTTGAAGGCCGAGGGACGCGCCCCAATTGCACCAATCTTGAGATTCTTAAGGCCTTTTACGATGCGGCAAACCTGCGAGAACCACTCGAGGTCGGCCTTGAATTCGGGTGAGGACACCGCCTCAGTGTGCAGCGTGGTGAGCGAATAGTCGATGCCATACTGCATCATGTTGTTGCACGCGCTCATCTTGCCGCAGAAGCTGTCGCGCCGCACGGCGATGGTCATGTTGTCTGAGCGGTCGGGTGTGGCCTGCACCAGCACCGGAACCTTCAGGCCGGAGAGCCGGATGGCATCGACGATGCCGCGTTCTTCGCCGAAGTTAGGCAGAGTGACGATGATGCCGTCAATCTCCTCGGCGTGTTTTTTGAAGAGCTCGGCGCATCGCTGCGACTCGGCGTAGGTCTCGACCGCACCGTGTCTCGACTCCTCCGGACTCAGCACGATGGCCTGAGCGCCTGCCGCGTCCAAAACGGCTATGATCTCTTCCCGGCCCGTCTTGGCCAGATGGCCAGGGAAAAAGCCGCGATTACCCACTACGATTCCAAACGTCATTTTGCGTTGCGCTGCCATTTTCGTGCTCCTTTAACCGTTATTTCTGCGAAAGAACCAGACTACTGCGAAAATTCTCTACTTGCTCGAATTGCCGGGGCGAAACCTGACGACATAGAAGAAACCCAGCGCCGCCAGTAGGCCACCCCACCAAACCGGCGTGTGCAGGTCAGTCAACTGTACGCCTGGCGCGTAACTTCCAGTCGTCCATTCGAAGACACCGTAGCCGAGGATCATGGCGCCGTAGATGACGAGCAGGACGCCAATGAAAAACCAGATCGGAATTCCTGAATCGTGCATAACCCTTTATCCCTTTCTGCTCGTCAACCAAGCAAACCTTCCGCGCTGCGACGAATTCCCGTCCGCTACCAGAATATGACGTTGAGCCCGGCAAAGATGATCACTGCGAGGCTCGCCCAAACCCACTCCTTCTTGTAGAACGGCGCCAGCTCTTCTTCCGGCAATTTAGTAACGCCGTAAACAAGACCGTCCAATTCCGCAACCGGCCGCGGCCTCGTCAAGAAGCTCACGAAAACGATGACGATGGCGGTAAAGATAAACGCCCAAAGCGCGCGAAAGACATTCTCGGCCATCGGCTTAGCGTCGGGCGAAAGCGCGACGCTGGCCAATGCGGCGGGAACGAGCTTGACCCACATGAACAGACTGGCTGAGAAAACTATGCCGAGCAGCAGGCCCAGAAAGCCGGCCAACTTCGTGGCACGCTTCCAGAACATGCCGAAAAGAATGGTGGCGAGTAGCGGGGCGACGAAAATGCTGAAGAGCGCCTGCACATAGTCCATAATGCCGTGCGCGTGCATCACCAGGTAGGCCGCGCCAATGGACACAGCAACCCCAATCAGGATGGAGAGACGCCCTACCAGCACATAGTGGCTGTCGGAGCCACTCTTGTTGATGAGCGGCTTGTAGATGTCGTAGGTCCAAACGGTGGAGAAGGCGCTGACGTTGCCGGCCATCCCGCTCATGAATCCGGCGATGAGAGCGGTGATGCCAAGACCGAGAAGGCCGGGCCCGAGATAGCGGACCATCATCAGGGGCAGAGCCTGGTTGTAGCTGTGCAATTCCGAGCCGGGCGCCCCACTGAGGACTTTCTGCTGGTAGCCGGCCGGCAGGGTGGTCTTGGCCATTGCCGCAGAGCAAGCTGACGCATCTTCGACCTGTCCGGATGAAGAAGAAATAGTGCAGGCTGCTACTACATCTTCGCCGACAAGCTGCCGGCGGCTGCCATCGGGATTCTGCAACAGGACCAAGCCGAGCAAGCCGGGCAGAATGACGATGAACGGCACAGCCATTTTGAAGAACGAACCGATGATGGGCGCCATGCGCGCTGCGCGCAGGTTATGGGCCGCAAGGACTCGCTGGACGACGAGGAAGTCGGTGGTCCAGTAGCCGAAGCTGATGACAAAGCCGAGGCCAAAGACGATGCCGGTCCAATGCACGCCCATGGGGTTGGCGGCAAAGCTGCCGGTGTCGCGCCACATGTGGAAGTAGCTGTCACTACGCACGCCGGTCATGGACTGCATATTGGCCATGATCTGTCTCTTCAGGCCGGCGACCCCGCCGGCCTGAATCAGGCCGAGGATGGGCACCAGCAGCGCGCCGCCCCAGATCAGCACGAATTGCAGAACCTCATTGAAGATGGCCGAGCGCAGGCCGCCGAGGCCCACGTAGATGGCAACCGCGATCGAGGAGACGAAGATGCTGAAGGTGATATCCCAACCGAGGACGACTTTCATGACAACGGCCATGGCAAACATGTTGACGCCGCTCATGAGGATCATCTCGGCGGCGAAGGAGATGGCGGCCACGCTGCGGGCTCCTCCCCCATAGCGCAGGTCGAGATAGCCGGGTACGGAGTGGGTTTTGCACACGTAGTAAAAGGGCATCATGACCAGGCCAAGAAAAAGCATGGCTGGGATGGCGCCGATCCAGTACCAATGCGTGGCCAGAATGCCGTATTGGTAGGCGGACCCGGCCCAACCCATCAGCTCCAACGAGCCCAGATTCGCGCTGACAAAGCTCAGCCCCGCGATCCACGCGGTCATTTCGCGGCCAGCCATGAAGAATTCTTCGCTGGTGTTGGAGCGGCCTTTGAGGTAGAAGCCGATCCAGAGCACCATGGCAAAGTAAATAACGATCACAAGAATATCGAGTGTGCGTAGATGCGCCAGCGGCTGTGTGCCCAGAGCAAGCAGGGCTGGCCAAGAGCCAAAAAGGCCATCGGCGACAGCGGCGGGAGCGAATGAGAACATGAGCATCACCCGAAACGGCAAGAAAGCGTCCGTAAAGGCTGTTAGAGGTTCGCCCCTAGTAAATTGCTTTACTCGAACACTTGTCAAGCAGAGTGCGCTTTTGGTAGTGGTGCAGTTTGAAGGAAGCACAAATGTAATGGCGCGATGGAGTCGGGCGATAACACAATCGGGCCATTGAACAGGCAATTGCGACAGGTTTCAATCTCTACAGAAGTGTGTTTCTCAAAGGGCCAAGGGCCGGTCTCCAATTCCGGCCCGTTCTTCGTACATCTCTGAAATAAGGGGAGAAAACTAAATGAATGAGCTGTTTCTCAAGTTGTTCGTGAAGTTGCAGGGACTGAAGAACAGCGAGGAAGGTCAGGACCTGGTTGAGTACGCGCTTCTGGTTTGCCTGATCTCGCTCGCTGCGATCAGCGGGGTTAGACATGTGGCATCGGCGGTCACTGCGGTGTTCTCGAACGTCAGTAGCTCGTTAGCGTAGCCACAGCGTGTTAGACTAGCGCAGATTGAAACCCCGCCTGCCAGGGCGGGGCGTGATGCTTCGAGGCGGAAACCTCTAAGCGCATCCTATGCTTCTTCATTCCCCAATCATCCCACCGTCTGACCAGCCGCTCTAGTCTGTGGAAATTCAAACTGCACCACTACCGCGCTTTTGCGTGTCAGTCGGACAGGAAAGGCGGCAGATTGGCCTGCGCCGAGCGATGCAAACTCGCCGATTAGTCGTTGCCGACCGCGATTTCATGAAGCCAGTTGGGAGCTTTAAGCAGCTCGCGGGGACGCGGACCATCAGCGGCACCGACGAGGCCGTCACGTTCCATCAGATCGATCAAATGCGCGGCGCGTCCGTAGCCGACGCGCAGCCTCCGCTGAAGGAGGGAAGTGGAGGCCTTGCCGAACTCGAAGACGAGACGAACGGCGTCGTCAAACATGGGATCGTCTTCATTGGCGTCTTCGTTTTCACCTTCCATGGCTGAACGCTCGTCCTTTGGCGACTCGAGGAAGCCCTCGACGTACTCGGCCTGTCCTTGAGATTTCCAAAAATCGACCACGGCCGCAGTCTCCTTTTCGCTGACGTAGGGAGCGTGCAGGCGCATCAGGCGGCTGGTTCCTGGCGGCAGAAAGAGCATGTCACCGCGACCCAGGAGCGCTTCGGCACCGTTGGTATCGAGGATGGTGCGCGAGTCAACCTTGGTGGCGAGGCGGAAGCTGATACGCGTGGGAATGTTAGCCTTGATGAGGCCGGTGATGACATCGACGCTGGGCCTCTGCGTGGCTAGGATGAGATGAATGCCGACGGCGCGCGCCATTTGCGCGAGGCGCGTCACCGACTCCTCAACGTTGGCACGGTCGAGCATCATGAGATCGGCCAGTTCGTCGATGATGATGACGATGTAGGGCAGCGGCTCCTCGTGCTCGCCCTCATCAAAGAGCGAAGGCATTGAGCCTTCGAAGAGCTTGTTGTATTGGTCGATATGACGCACGCTGCGGCCGGCCAGCAGCTTCAGGCGGCGCTCCATTTCGCGCACTGCGTTGCGCAGAGCGTTCGCGGCCAATTTGGGCTCGGTGATGATCGGCGTGAAGAGATGGGGAACGCCCTCGTACATTCCCAGCTCTACGCGCTTGGGATCGACGAGGATGAGCCGAACCTGTTGAGGCGTGGTGCGGTAAAGCAGGCTCATGATCATGGCGTTGATGGCCACGGACTTTCCCGAGCCTGTCGATCCTGCAATCAGAATATGCGGCATCGAGGCCAAATCGGCAGTGACGATGCGGCCGTTGATGTCTTTGCCCATCGAGAGCGTGAGATGCGAACGCGCCTTGATGAAAGTCTCACTTTCGATCACGTCGCGCAGGTGGATGGTTTCGCGCTCGTGGTTGGGCACCTGAATGCCCACCGTGCTTTTGCCGGCCATACGTTCGATGAGAATGCTTTCGGCGCGCATGGCCAAGCATAGGTCGTCGGCCAGGCCTGTAACGCGCGAATACTTGACGCCGGCCTCGGGCTTGAACTCAAAGGTGGTGACCATGGGCCCGGGATTGATCTGCACCACCTGGCCGCGCACATCGAACTCTGCGCACTTCTCCACGAGGACCTTGGCCTCTTCGCGGAGTTCGTCCTCGCGCACAGATTGCGGGGCTTCGCCCACGCTCAGCAGCGTGCTTGAGGGCAACTTGAAGCCGCTCACGTTTTTGGGGGCGATGATGACCGTGCGCAATTGCGCGTCGGCGCGATTGTGAATGGCAATCTCGTCCGCATGAGGTTGCGGCGGATCCTGAAGCGGCACCGGTTTCGCGGCGGCCCAGGGATTCACCGGTTGTGCAGCTACCGGTTCAACTTGCATGGGCCGGAGTGGCGCAGCCACCGCCGCTGGAACCGTTGCGGGAGCGGCCATTGCCGTTTCCGGCTCGCGGCGCTCCCAGATGCTCGGCCTGCGCTGCGTAATGGGAATCGCAGTCTCAGTTGGTTCTTCAGACTCCCGCCTCAGATCCTTGCGCTGATAAGCGGGGATTTCGTCCAGCGGGTCCTGCTGTGTCAGGCGCCGGCGCATAAAGAACGACAGGAAGCGATTCGGGCGGCGGACAGGCGGTTCTGGCTCCTCGTCAGGTCCGGCTGCGGTAACAAGCTTCGGAAAAGGTACCGGCTGGTTCTGTTTCACTTGCAGAGCTTCGCGTTCCGCGCGCATTTCCGCGCGCTCCTCGCGGCGGTCGCGCCACTTTTCCCGCCAGGCGGAGAGCTGAGCCCAACGTTCCGAAAGACTTTCGCGGATGACCCAGAAGCTGATAGCGGATGCAAAGTATAGGCCGGAGGCGGAGAGCGCAGTGGCGACCAGCCAAGCTCCCTGAATGTTCAAATAGACCACCAGCAGCCCGGCCACCAGCCGTCCGACCACGCCTTCCACTGGAACGATGTGGAGCCAGCGCCAATGCCACGGGAGCAGACCAAAGACTGCCGGCAGGAAAACTAAAGCGAGGACGGTACCCATCCAGCGGAGGATGGGCGAACCTCCGGGCCGCGACCGCATCCATGTCCAACCCACGCCACCCAGCCAGAACGGCAGCAAGAAAGCAGTCAGGCCGAGCGATTGCATCAAGACGTCGCTTAGGTAAGCGCCAAAAAGGCCGACCCAGTTCCTGGCCACCGCGGAATCCGTGGCCGTGTTCAGCGAGGGGTCAGAGGCGTGAAAAGTTGCAAGGGCGAGGAAAAGGAGGAGTGCGACCAGCATCAGAACCAGCCCCAGGAACATGTTCACGGGGCGGCTGCGCGTGGGCGACAGAACAATGCGGATGGGCTTCATCACGAGGGCGGTCCCCTCCTCCGTCTGCCGCACAAAGCTTTATCGGCAGGCTGAGGATGCAGGCAAAATCGTCCCAGAGCAACTTCCATTATCGGCGTCGGGAAGCGTGAGTCCGGGCAGAAAGACGGCAGGGGGAACCACCGGCATTACCAGCGAACCTGTGCATGGTTGACCCTATCGAATTACCGTAAAGGCGCGGCGGCGCTCGGGGCCGAAGCGAAATACGGCAAAGTGATCATCCAACGATGCGGCGCGCTCGATCCCCAAGCGGCGCATCACTGCGAAACTCGTTCTATCTACAATAGAAAAGTCCTGGTCCTGCCAGGACTGACCGATCTGCCACGCCGCTTCCAGATCCGCAGGACCCACGGATTCAATTGCAACGGCTCCCTCGCGCAGCTTTCCCCAGAACTGTTCGGCGACGCCGCGCCCGAGCCTGCGACTGAAAAGCATCCACGCCTCGACCAGAATATGGTCGGTGGTCAACAGCGGCTCGCCCGATTTGAGAATTGCTTTGGCGCGGCCATTGTCGCGGTCAGAGGCATCCACTGCCGCGTACCATATCGACGTGTCCACGAAGAGACTCATCTGGGAGAAGGCTCATCCTCCAACTGAGGATTCCTGCGCCGCGAAGCGCTGGCTTCAAAATCAAACGCCTCCTCGATCATGGAGTGCTTCTGCCTGGCGATATTCGAGCCTCCGGAACTGCCGAGGTCGAAGATCGACTCGATTCCGGCAACCGCTTTAGGATGAGATAGATCTCGCACAACGAGACCTCGGATGTAAGCCGCAAATGAGACGCCGAGATCGCTGGCGCGCTGGCGGGCGCGGCGCTGGAATTCGGGTTCGAGCGTGATCTGGGTTCGCGCCATCATGATGGCACCATCATAGCATGATATGGCTCCGAATGCATCCCTGGGAGTCATTCGGAAGGCGTCGAATCGATAAGTGGCCCTTCCGTGTATGCGAAATCATTCAAACCGCTGGAAGCGCAAGAACCGCTTCTATGTTTCGGTTCCGAACCGACGAAACATTTCGGCATACGGATCCGCTTCCGCTACCCGGAATGCCTAAACATCGAAGGCCCGGCGTGCATCATGACACAGATTGCGGCTTGAAGAGAAGCCTTAGAGACCGCGCAAGCCGCGAAACGGGGCTCAAAAAGAATGCTTTAGCCCGCAGGGAACGAAAACTGAAATCCGCCGGCTTTTGGCCTGAATGGAGTAGCAGAACGCCCAAACCTTATTGGTAGTGAATCCAAAAAAACGATAGTCTTGCGGGTGTTGGGCCAGGAAGTCCTCAATTGAGGCGAGAACGCCGTTTTTCGGACCTCCCTCACGCAAGGCGTTATTGTAATGGCTGTTGAAGCCGCCAACCTCGGCCAGTTCGCTTTGACCGCGGATCATGCCCTTTTGCGCGAACGGATGCCGGAACTCTGCTGGGATGGTATCCGGCTGGTAATACAAGTCGCGGCGGCCATAGGGCCAACCGACGTCGTGGAGGAAGATGAATCCTCCGGGCCTGACGAGTGGAAGCTCGCGAATGAGGCGCAGTTCGTTGAATACGGTGTACCAGTTGTGATCGCCGTCGATGAGGATGCAGTCGAATCCCGAAGCTGGGCCAATGCGCTCGCCTGAAGCCAGCGCGTCGATGCTATTGCTCTTGACGACGTGAACGCGGGAGTCGGCCGGCATATTTCGCTCCGAGGTCCTCGTCGAGGCACGGATCAACGATTGCGTAACTTTCCAAAGGAAGCTTGAGCAAATGATCCGCGCTGATTCCAGTGCGGGAACCAATTTCGCACATGGACCTCCAGTGGCGCGAACGGGCCAAGGGAGCAATGTAGTGGCGGACGAAGGTTCGCATCGGATCTCAGTTTGCCCAGATTCAGCGCGCGATCAACCGCGCGCCCCAAATCAGCAGCGCACCGCCCAGGATAATTCGGTAGATGGCGAACATGGTGAAGCCGTGCTTGCGGACCCAGTGAAGAAACCATTCAACGACCCCAAGCGCGACAATGAACGAGACGACAGTGCCGATGATCAGGACGATCCAGCGTTCTCCGTTCATGACCACATGGGCGGTGGCAACAGCGGCATCGGCAGACTTGGAGGCATGAACCTCCTTGATCAAATCCCAGCCCGTGGCGGCGATCATCGTGGGAATGGAGAGCAGAAAGCTGAATTCGAGCGCCGCGGGGCGGTCGAGACCCGCAAGCTGGCCGGCGGCAATCGTCGACATCGAGCGCGAGGTGCCGGGAAAGATCGCGGAGAGCGTCTGACAAAGGCCAATCCACACAGCTTGCGGCAGGGTCATCTCCTCCACGTGCGTGGTGCTCGCCTCGTGGCGCGTGCTCCATGCGTCAATCACCCACATCACGATCCCGCCCGCGAGCAGTGCGATGGCGATTGCATTCATGTTGTCCAGGTTCTTTTCGCTCCACTTGCGCAGCAGAAGAGCTGGAACGGAAGTACATGCAAACGCGATGAGCGTCAGTGAGATGGGATGGTTGAGCCAGGTACGGTCGCCGGTTTCGCCGCGGGGAAAGGTGCGGATAAAGTTGATGATTCTTTCCAGGAAGAGCAGGCACAGCGCCATGATTGCGCCAACCTGGATGACGACCGTGTACATATTCCAGTATGCGACATCCTGAAAGCAAGCCGTGTTGCCAATGGAGCAGGCTGAGTCACCCAGCGGGATCTTTATTAATGCTTCGGCAATGCGCAGATGCGCCGTCGAACTGACCGGTAGAAACTCGGTCAAACCCTCAACAATTCCCAAAAGGATGGACAGAATGTACGGGCTCAAAAAGCCTCCTGGCTGGCTCTCTAGTACGTCCCCTGGCGCGTTCGGGAGACCGTCAGCGGCTCATTCCCGTTCGATGCCGTAGACAGGAACACCTTCATCCAATTTGTACACCAGCGCGCCAGCCTCCAAGGCATAATCGGAGTCGGCAAAGCGAGCTTTCAGTTGGGCGGTCACGGCGCGCGCCTGATTGTGGGTATCGTTGCTTTTGCGATCATCCCCGCTGGCGCCGTACATGTCCTTAAGGACGGCGAACCGGTAGACAGCCTCGTAGAGCGCTCGCGCTGTTCGAGGCCCGTCTGGGTATTCATCGGCGTACTTGAGGTAGATGTCGGCCTCTTTCTCGGGGCATTGCGTCGTGCCTTCCCAGTCGCCGCATAGCTTGTTGTCAATCAGGTCGAAGGCCGCAAAGGCCGCCCAGCGAGTGCGGGGATAGTACTTAATCACCTTGTGCAAGGCATCCTCATCCATCGGCTGGCGGTACACCGGATCCCGTTCATGCGCGGATGGCATGCTTGAGGCGTCGGCTTTCTCCAACTGCCATTGGATGTCGGCTGCGCGCCACGCAGCTTCCGGCGCGAGCGGGGAGTTGGGAAACATCTCGACGACGCGACGATACAGGGAGCGCGCGCTTTGGGCAGCGTTAGCAGGGCCGCGCGGATTCGAGGCCAGCGCCTCCTGGTTGGCGGCTGCACCCATCAGAATCTGGTCGCCATTCGGCGTGGTTTCTTCGACGATCCCTTTGGCCTCCATCCACCCGGAGACCGGCGGCGGCGTCTCGTCTTCACCGACCATCGGTGTGTCTTTATCGTTGTGCTGCTCTTCTATGTCGGTGTTGGCGAAAACGCGAAACCATGTGCCGTTCTTTTCCGCTACGACCATTTCGCGGCCAACTTGTACCTTGTCCACCTTTTGCGAGCCGGTGTCGGGCGAAATGTAGAGCCAGGTGACGCGCAGGACCGTAGCGCGAGGGCCGGCCATGGGTTTCACATCCTGTTGCGGCTTCTTGTCGGCGTGCGCGGGCCACGCGACGCAGACGAGCGCGGTCCCCAATACGAGAGCACGAAGCGTACGAAGTCGCGGATTCATCGTATGCAAGATCATAGTTGAACGACGATAGGGTCTGATGTCAATACCGGGGTGGATGGCGCTGCGAGCGAAAATTGCGCCAGACGAGGCCGAGCCCGAAGACTGTGGCGGCCCCACTGTGGAGGGCGAGAACGAAGTATGGCGCGATTTTCGCCGCAGCCGGAAGGGACGGGGCCGGTTTTCCCCATTTCGTCGTCGCTCGTCGCTCCAGTAACCCATTACAGTTCGCTCCTCGCTCCTTGAACTGGGGAAAACCGGCTCCCGTCGCCACCATCCCGGTATTGACATCAGACCCTATGGTGTGGATTCAGTGAGCACCTGGGCCAGGAGCGTGGGATCCACGTTGCCCCCGCTCAACACGGCCACCGCTTTCCGGTGCGCGGGCAATTGGTCACCGTGAAAGAGCAGTGCAGCCGTTGATACCGCGCCGCTGGGCTCAGGAACCAGCCGCGTGGCTGCCACAATGGCGCGCATGGCAGCGCGAATCTCCGCCTCCGTCACTGTAATGATGCCGTCCACAAAGGCCTGAATGTGGGCAAAGTTGCGCACGCCTACACTTTGCGTGCGCAGACCGTCCGCAATTGTCCGGCTGGTCGCCTCAGCCGGCCATGTGACGATTTCGCCGGTGCGAAAACTCTCCGCCGCGTCGCCGGCCAGTTCCGGTTCGACGCCAAAGACCTTGGCGTTGGGGCTGAGCCGTTTGACCGCCGTGGCGACTCCACTGAGCAGGCCGCCGCCCGAGACCGGCGAGACGACGAGGTCCACGTCTGGCAGCTCTTCGACAATCTCCAAACCGCACGTTCCCTGCCCGGCAATAATCTGCTCGTCGTCGTACGGCGGAATAACAATATAGCCGTGTTTTCGCACGAGCTCCTCGGACACGGCAAGGCGCTCGCTTGAGGCCAAGCCCACGTCGACGATCTCGGCGCCAAGGGCCAGCGTTGCCGCGCGCTTGATGGCCGGCGCATTCGATGGCATGACGATGACTGCCTTTGCGCCAACCTCGCGTGCGGCGTAGGCCACTCCCTGAGCATGATTGCCGCTCGAATAAGTGATGACCCCGCGAGCGATCTGCTCGGGCGTGAGTTGAAGAATCTTGTTTGAGGCACCACGGATTTTGAAGGCCCCGATCGGCTGCAGGCTCTCTGCCTTGAGCCAGATCTCCCTGCCAGTGCCGTGGCCTGACACGCCGGGAAACGCCGCGCGCACCAACGGCGTTCGCATGGCGATCGGCGCAATGCGCGCCGCTGCGGCGCGGATGGCGTCGATTGATACCAGATTGACCGTCTCGGTAGCCACGCTCGCGGCTCCTGATCTTTCTGCCTTGACCCGATCTATTCGCTGTTCCCTGTTTTATTCATACGCCAGCGCGTCGATGGGGTCCTTCCGGGCCGCCATCCACGCCGGATAGAGCGCGCCGCAGATGGATCCCGCGAAGGCGATCAGCGCGCCCTTGCCCAACCAGATTGTCGGCAAAACGAAGGGGAATGTCGGAAACAGCCGTCCCAACAGCAGATGCACGCCGCCCGTGCCCGACATGCCGAGCGCTACGCCCGCCACCGTGAGAATTCCTGTCTCACCAAGCACCACGCGAACAATTGCCGTCTTCGAGGCGCCCATCGATTTCAGTATCCCGATCTCGCGCGTGCGCTCGAGGACGGCCGTGTACATCGATTGAAAGATGACAAGGAAACCCACAATCACCGCGATCCAGATCACCACGCTCAGCGCCAGATTGAAGCCTGGAAACCGTGCCGGCGTGTACTGCGAAAGCATCTCTTCCATCGGCTGTACCCCATAGTTCGCCATGCCCGGGGTAGCGTGGATCTCGTCGATGACGGCCTGAATATTGGCTTGGTTGTCGGCCTTTATGTAGATCACCGAAGCCCGGTCCGGCGATCCGATCAGGTCGCCCATAGTCGAGATCGGGATTACCGTGCGGCCGCCCTTGCCGCTCTCCACGATCCCGCAGATCCGGAAGCCCTGGTTCAAAATCTCGACGGTGTTGCCAACGCCATAGCCCTTGCGCGCAAAAACATCGTCCACGATAACATCGTACGGTCCCTTCGGCGGGCCGCCGGCCAGAAACGTAAACGGTTTGAGCGCATTGTACGATTCGTAGTCGACGCCGTAGAGAATCGAAAGCCCACCCGACATCTCGAACTTGGTGATTACCGGTGCGGCTGCTGCCACGTGTGGCAGCTTGGCCAAAAATGGCGCCAACTTGACGGGCAAAGGCGAGCCGCTCATGCCCGCCAGGAAGCTCGCGTTCGGAGGCGTCACCACCAGGTCGGCGCCGATTCCGTTCACGCGGTCCTTCTGGTCGTTCAATTGCCCCATAAAAATGCCCACGATCGACAGGATCATGATGACTTCAATGGCCACGGCCAGCACGCTGATGACCGAGCGCATGGGGCGGTGCAGAAGGTTGGCAAAGATGAGCTTATTCATGTTCGAGCGTGGATCAAGAGCGCAAAAAGCGCCGAGATGCCTGCCCTAAGGGTAACAGCCGTGAGTGGGGCAGGATGGAGCAGCAGCGGGAACGAAGTTCCGAATTGGCACTGTTACAAAAGTGTGTTCAAGCCATAAAAAAGAGAGGCGTTTGGCAAGGAATCGTTTTGACCCGAGGTGAAACCCGGTTTATCGTGAAGGTGCAATTCCCGCATGGGTCTTTGACCCGCGCCCGGTCGCCGATGGGAAATTTTGGAGAAGACCTGCGCAAGGAGCGTTTAGCACGCGGCTTTGCGCTGGAAGACATTTCGGCGGTCACCAAGATCAGCCAACGTCATCTGATTGCGCTGGAGCAGGAGAGGTTCCGCCTGCTTCCGGGGGGCATCCTGAGCAAAGGGATCGTCCGCGGATACGCCAGCGCCATCGGTCTTGACGCGCAGGAATGGACTGAGCGTTTTCTTCAGGCCTACAACACCGGAGGCCAGACGGCGGACGATGACAGCGGCTGGACAACATTCGCTTCGAATGTGGGCAAGGCGCGGATCCTGCACCGCGAAGCCGTCGAGATCCGTATGCGCTGGATCGGCGCCGGCCTGCTGCTGTTGGCGGTAGCTGCGGCCGCGTTCATCACCGTGCGCTACTATGGGGTGCGCGAGGGATGGTGGCGAAGTCTCCTCCCCATTCACGGAGTTTCCACGGCGTTCCGCGGCGCATGGACTTCGACCCGTGGTTTGGTTGAGCACTTCGTCTCGAGGATCTAGGCCAGTTCCAGCCACCCGGTTCAGGGGCTCCAATCCGCCGTTTGACGCTTATTGCTTGCCGTACGCTGCATGTCTTTACCGTCGACCGCCCGCGACAATTAAAATAGGTAGGATGCGCCATTGGGCCTGAGCCGGCACCTGCAGGCTAGCCGAAATCAAAGGGCTGCATAGTGGGCTCTGAAGAGGGAGGGACCCGGCGGCTACTGAGCGCCGCATCCCCGCCTAGAGGGCCCAGCGACGGCCATCAAGTTGAATCCCGTCATGAAAAGGAGTTTAAAGTTGAGCGACCGTTTCTTGTTTACCTCTGAGTCCGTCACCGAAGGCCACCCCGACAAGATTGCCGACCAGGTCTCCGACGCTATCCTCGACGCTTGCCTGGAGCAGGACCCCTATAGCCGTGTCGCGGCAGAAACGCTCACGGCCACCGGCCTTGTCGTGATCGCGGGCGAAATCACCACCAAGGCCTACGTTGATTTTCAGAGCCTTGTCCGCGGCGTGATTGCTTCCATAGGGTACGACAACGCACTCTACGGCTTCGATTCCAACACATGCGCCGTGATCTCGAGCATCAACAAGCAGTCGGGCGACATTGCGCAGGGCGTTGACACCGGCGGCGCCGGCGACCAAGGCATGATGTTCGGCTATGCTTCCGACGAAACCCCCGAGCTGATGCCGGCGGCCATCTCACTGGCGCACAAGCTCTGCCGACAGTTGAGCGCGGTCCGCAAAAGCGGCAGGCTGCCGTATCTTCGGCCCGACGGGAAGAGCCAGGTGACGGTGGAGTACGGGGAGGACGGAAAGCCGGCGCGCATCGATGCAGTCGTGATCAGCAGCCAGCACTCTGAGGCCGTGAGCAACGACGAGTTGCATTCCGATGTCCTAAAGCACGTCATCCAGGCAGTACTGCCTGCAAAGTGGCTCGACGAGCACACGAAGTACCACATCAATCCCACTGGCCGCTTTGTCATTGGCGGCCCCATGGGCGACACCGGACTTACCGGCCGCAAGATCATCGTGGACACTTACGGCGGCATGGGCCGCCATGGTGGAGGCGCTTTCAGCGGCAAGGATCCGACAAAGGTCGACCGATCTGCTGCCTACATGGCGCGCTACATTGCCAAGAACATCGTGGCTGCCGGTTTAGCCAGCCGGGTCGAGGTGCAACTGGCTTACGCTATTGGCGTGGCCGAGCCAGTGAGCGTGCTTGTGGAGACGTTTGGCACGGGCAAGCTGAGCGAGGCGAAGCTCACGGAGCTGATCCGCAAGAATTTCCCGCTTACGCCCAAAGCCATCATCGAGCACTTAAACCTGCGACGCCCCATCTACCAGAAGACCGCGGCCTACGGCCACTTTGGCCGTACCGAACCGGAATTCACATGGGAAGCCACAGGCAAGGCCGCTCAATTGGCTGAACAAGCCGGACTGGCTGCGACGGCCAAGGCGAGGTAAGGACGCACCGGAAGGCAGCCAAATTGATCCGCTAATCAGTGGGACCCGCTGTTCGCGGGTCCCGTTTCTTTTTCGCTTGCCGCATCGATGCCTTAGAATTCTCCGGAGCGCTTGCGCTCCAGTTCTAACGGAGATATCCATGCGTCTTTACATCATCGCTGCTCTCGTGCTCGGATTTACTGCGGTATCCGCAGCGCAATCCGGAGCCAATTGGACCTACGAAGGCAAAACCGGTCCGTTAGTGTGGGGAAAACTCGACCCAGCTTACGAGGCCTGCTCCAAAGGCCACGAGCAATCGCCCATCGACATTCGCGGCGCGCATCTGAACAAGGCGCTTCAGCCCCTCGAGTTCCACTTCATCGCCGGAGCGATGACTCTCGAAAACACGGGGCGCGGCATCGTCGCGCACATGGATCCCGGCAGTGAAATGGTCGCTGGCGGGGTGCGCTACCACCTCATCGAGCTGGACTTCCATCACCCCAGCGAGCACCCAGTGAAGGGCAAGCTCAGCGACATGGAGGTGGACATGGTGTACCAGGGCGAAGACGGCAAGACGGCGATTGTGGCGGTGCGGCTGAATCAAGATCGGGGCTTTCCCAATGCACTGCTGGCGACGCTCTGGGCACACTTGCCCACAAAGCCGGGCGCGACCGAGAAGATCACTGATATGGTCAGCGCCGGCGGCCTGCTGCCCGCCGACCGCGGTTATTGGACCTATTCCGGCTCTGAGATCACGCCGCCCTGCACCGAGGGAGTTCGCTGGTTCGTGTTCGAAGAAGACCTGAGCATGAGCCGCACGCAGATGCGTGCCTTTACCGATCTGTTCAGGATGAATACGCGCCCCATTCAGGATCCGCATGGGCGGAAGATTGAGGCAAACGAGTAATGCAGCTTCTAGCTTTCAGCCTTTCGATGCCGGTTGGGCCAGTGGTGTGAGATTTAACACGATTTGATCGGCGGCGATCTCCACGCGAATGCCGGTTAGGTCAGGCAGCAAGTAGTGCGCTGTATCGAGAAACTCCGCGGGATGGGAGAATGTGGTCGCCACGACGGTGCAGCCCGCCGAGCGGCCAGCGCTCGCTCCCGACGACGAATCCTCGAAGACGACGCATTCCGCTGGCGCAATGCCGAGCAAAGCTGCTCCGGCCAGAAATGGCTCGGGATGCGGCTTTCCGCGCGTGACTTGTTCGGCGGTGACGAGGTGCTTCGGCACCGGAATGCCTCCAGCAGCCAAACGAATACGCGCCAGCCGTTCCGTGGCGCTGGTGACCACGGTCCATCGATCCGAAGGTAGCGCCGCGAGCAGATCCAGAACGCCCGGCAGCACAGTCAGCCCCTCATTGTCCTCAACCTCGATGTCTTCGATAACCTTGAGTTCCTTCTCACTGTCGAGGTCGGGCCGGAGTCTGGCGATGGTCTCGATGGCGCGCCGGCCGTGGGCGGTCTTACGCGCCAGCGCGGGATCGACGCCGCGGAGATGAGCCCATTTGGTCCAACTGCGCTCGACCGAGCCAATGGACGAAATGAGAATCCCATCCATATCGAAAAGGATGCCTTTGCAGCGGATCAGGACAGGGGAAGAGGAGATGGATGAAGGCATGAGTCGATTTTAGATTGGCTTAGATTGAAGCGGGTTTACTTACGCTTTTCCGCTCGCGTCTCCTTTGGCGCGGGAAAGCTTACTTTCGGCGGGTCGCCGAAGGTGATGGCAGCTTCGACGGAGCGCTTGCTGGACCCTGAAATGACCTGGTTCGCGCCGAGGTCGATGGCGCCATCGGCGATGGAAGCGTCCGCGGTCCAGCGGTCGAAGTGGGCCAGAACAGCAGGAATTGGCGGAGCCTTGGTCGAGGCAGCGGCAGTCGGGGTTCTTGCACTCGCGATGCTTCCTTGCCGGCACTCGAAGTGCAGAGTCCCTTTGGCCGACGCGGCCAAATCGCTGTCGGTGTAGCCGGTGAGCTCCACGTTGCCGTTGCCGCTCAGAGCTCCTCCCGTCCAATGCAGCCCAAGCAGCTTGCCTAATTCGGCGGCGTTGAGCTTTTGGAAATCGCCTCCAATGGCGTATGCCGGCTTGTCTTGATCAGTCGCAGGCTTGGTGAGAGTTCCGCCTAAATGTAAAGTGCCGCCGAGAAGGCCGGCATCGAGACTCCGGATCTCGGCGCCCGTAGGCACAATTTGCAGAGAGACCGACACTCCCTGGAGCGTAACCGGACCAAGAACGAGCGAATCCGCGGTTACGGTGCCATCAAGCTGCGGCCACGGCGGCGCAGTAGAGGGATGGAGCCGGTCGATAAGGTTGGAGAGCAAAGTGGTCTTCGCCCGTGCGCCAAGCAGCGCGCTCTCGAATTCCGCTGCATCCAGATCGTCAAAGTGAATTTGGAACTGAGCCGGACACGGTTGTTGAGGAGCTTTCTCCGAATCACAACCGGCCGAGAGGGTCAGGTCCCCGGTTCCCTTCAGCGGGCCATAGGTGAAGTCCACCGGGTCCCAACGGAGATTGCCGTTCTCGATATGAAGAGTGGCGTCATTGACGACAATGTGGCTGGCCAGATAATCGGTTTGCCAGTTGGCGCTCCGAACGATCAAGGTACCGGTCAGGGTGTCACGATCGTGAGGTTCGGGCGCGGCGCCAACGGATGGCGCCGAAACTGAAGACTCTGGGCCGGCCACCGGTGCAATTTCGGCGGAAGAAAGGACGTTGAGTGGGATCACCTCAGCCGGTATCCATGGCCCTTCAGCGGTCAGATCCACCGTGATGGGTTCGCCCGCAAGGGCCTCGAGCGCCTTCGCCACCGGAATGCCGGAGACGTGCGCGAATTCTCTGGCGCGCGCAAAACTTGCCTGGCCGCGCGCCGCGACCTGATAGCCGGAGCGCGAGAAGCGCAGATTGAAAGTGAGCGGAACGGCTCCGCCTGCTGGGACCGCCACGGAGCCGGCCAGCGCTTGTGCTGTGCTCACGGCGCCTGTCTGGCTTCCGTCAGCCGGCGCTTGAGACGTCGCCGATACGACTGGCGCCGGCTCCAGCGTGAACTTCGGCGCCTGAATCGGACGGCCGAGGCCTGCGCCGGTCAGGACGAGGTCTTCGACGGTCAAACTTCCGGTAAGAGGTCCTGCTTGTTCCCCGCCAGTCTTTGTAATATGTTTCCGGTCGACCAGCGCGGCCGATGCAGTTTTGGCGGATTCAGCGTTTCCTTCGGAGCGAGCGTCGTAAACAATCTTTCCGCTCACCGTGCCCTTCGCTTCGAGATCGGGCACGAGACCGCTACGGAGAGTGCGCAACGCATCGAGGCCAGCAGCCACGGGAACGCGATCGAGTTCAACTGAAAAGTTCGGCGGGCTGTCTTCACCCGGCTTTTCTCCGGTGACGTTTACGTGGCCATCACCCAGCGGGGAGTCGCAGGCAAGATTCTCAACGCTGCGGTTGGTGTAGTGGTAGACAAACTCGCAACGAGCATCAAAATCGAGGGGCGAAACGGGAGTAAACTCCGCGCGGTGCACGCCGGCGGCACGGAGTCGCGTGGAGATCTGCGCAGCATCGGCGGTACCGTCGAGGTGCAGCTCGCCGGTCAGGTCACCGCGCCAGCCAGGATCTGAACCGGTGATGAGGCGGGCGAGCTGGCCGAGCTGCGCCTCGCGCCAGTCGATGTCGAGGTGAAGGGGCATCTGGCGGAGCGCGGGAGCACGACGCATGCTGGCTTCAAGGCGCACGACGCCAGTCTCTTCCTGGTGCAGACTTACGTCGGTCCGGGCGGGCTGGCCGCGCAGGCGAATGTGCCACTCGCCGGGATTCTCCTGCCACAACGAAAGATCGGCGTTGACCAGAGAAAATGGAAGCTTCTCCACTCCATTCTTGAAGTTGATGCGGGAGTCGGTGGCTTCGAGATAGGGGAGCGGCGCTACACGGCGCGTACCCGGTGATGAAGCCGTCTGTGCGGCGGCAGTGCGAAAGATCGAATCCAGGTTCCAGCGGCCGGGTCCGGCGCGCACCAGATTCAGACTGGCCTCATCCACATCGATTTTGCCAATCTCAACGCGGCCGCGGAATAAGGCGAGCAACCGAATGGAGGCGGTGACCCTATTGGCGTGGAGCACGGGTTCGGCGCCATAGGCCGGATCTTCTGCAACGCTCAGATCGGAGATCTCAAATCCCGGCCAGGGCAGTATGTGTGCCTGGACCGACGAGAGGCGCACCGGCCTGCCCAGCGACTGCGAGATGAGCTGCGTGATCTGGCTCTTGAAGCGACTTACGCTGATCAAAGGGGGAATGACGAGCACAAGCACCAGGACCGCGACGGTTGCGAGGGCTATTCGCAGCCACTGACGCAATCGTTCCTTGCCTCCGGCACCGTCTGTCATTGCCTATAGATTCTAGAACCTGTTACCGCGTCAGGTGGAAGGTGCGGCTCCAGCGCGTTTGCGTGAAGAAGTGCAGAACTACGTGGCCCATCCAGGCCAAACGAGGGCCAAGTCCTGTTTGCTCGTATACCGATTCCGGCGTGATGAACGACCAGTAGTTGAACAGCGGGCGCCCCACGATGTTCTGGCGGGGCACGAATCCCCAAAAACGGGAATCCAGGCTGTTATGTCGGTTGTCGCCCATCATGAAGTACATGCCGGGTGGAACCACGAGATCACCATCGACGACGTGATTCGGAAAATCGACGGCCCAACTCTCCGTTGCTCCGCCCGGCTGCGGGTAGGGCGGCACAGAGGGAAATTCGTCGAGAAACTCCTGATAATTATCGGCGGTGGTGGGCTGAGCGTATGGCTGTGGTTGCGCAATGCCGTTGAGAATCACGATGCCGCCGTGCAGATGGATGTGGTCGCCAGGGACGCCGACGAGACGCTTGACCAGAAAGAAATATTGGGGTTTGCCGTCGGCGTCCGGTTCCGGTTCGGGACTGGGCTTGATGAAGACCACTATGTCGCCGCGCCTGGGCTCACGGTAGTGAACCAGCGGCATCCATTTCGCGGGTGGGGCCAAATTAATGCGATCGACAACCAGATGGTCGCCCACCAGCAGCGTCTTTTCCATTGATCCGGAAGGAATGACAAAGTTCTGCGCGATAAAGGTGAGAATGAAGAGACCCACCACCAGCACCGAGCAGATGCTGGCGACGGCTTCAAACGGCGTCTCTTCAACTTTGGCAGGCTCGGGAACCGGCTCCTGATGTTTCTGGGAGGGCTCGTTGGCTGCTCGCGTCCTTTTTTTCGTCATTCCGTGGCTCTTGGCGGGAGATCAGCGGCGTCTTCGCGCCTTTTCAATGCCGAATCAATGTACAACGCGGAAGATGCGCCGCCAGCGGGCAAATGCCGCGAGACGTTCGGCGAAGTCTCGTTCGTGTCCGAGTTTATCATCCGCGACCTGTTGCGCAGTGAGGGGATCGATTTGTTCGACGTCGGTGGAAGAGGGGCGCGCGAGCGAGAAATAAATCACCAGCGGGCGAGCGATGATGGCCTGCCTCGGCACAAAGCCCCAGTAGCGGGAGTCCTTGCTGTGATTGCGATTGTCGCCGAGTACGAAATATTCGCCCTGGGGCACCACCAACTCACCGTTTTGAGTGAGGCTTTGCATCTGGCGCCACCACTCGGGATCGACCTCCGGATCGGAATAGATCCGGGCGGGAAAGTTGTCTCGCGCGAAGTTGGGCGGAGCAGGTTCGAAGGCCGCATAGGGCTCTTCGAGAGCCACGCCGTTCAGAATCACACGTCCATTTGAGATGCGCAGACGGTCACCTGGAATGCCCACGACCCTCTTGATGAGCACGGGCGGCTGCGAGTGGTAGAAAACGATGATGTCGCCGTGTTGAACGGGCCGATAGGGCAGGAGCCAGCGGCTCATGCGGCCGACGGGCGCGTAGACCTGCTTGTTGAAGAGCAGAAAGTCTCCGACGAGCAGCGTGCGCTCCATGCTCTCGGATGGAATGAGAAGCGGCTGCAGAACAAAGGTGAGGACGAACAGCGCCACCACCACGGTTTGCAGCAGGGAAGCCAGGACCTGCGGCAAAGTGGGAAGATGAACGCGCACATGTGCCCACCGTTCGAGAAACGGAGTGGGTGCTGGAGCAGGGCCGTTCATTGCGCGCGCTGGCTCCCTTTGCCGGAAACCGCTGTGATGTCAGCACCAGAAATTCGAAGGCCGCCGGCAGTGTCCGCGCCAGAATGCGAAGGGTCTCCATTCGCCATGAGGTTGAGCGCCCGGCGCGCTGCATCCTGCTCAGCGTGCTTTTTGGTACGCCCCATGCCGCGGGCCAGCGGCTTCCCTTTCTGCCCGGCTTCGCTCTTCAGCCGCACTTCAACCAAAAAGCGCTTGTGATGGTCGGGACCGCTCTCGGTCTTCACGCGATATATCGGCGCTCCCGCTCCCGCAGCCTGGAGCTGCTCCTGCAGCGCAGACTTGTAGTTGCCGAGTGCCTCTCCGGAACGCAATTCGAGCGCAAGACGCTCGGCAGCTTCGGCCATTACCCTGTCGCGGACAAAGACCCGTACGGGCTCCAGACCTCCATCGAGAAAGAGTGCACCCATCACAGCTTCCATGGTATTCGAAAGCACGGTGCTTCTGCGGCGCAGGCCGCTGCGCTCCTCGCCGCGGCTTAGTCGCAGATGCGTACCCAAATCAATCTCCTCGGCGACTTGCGCCATGTGCTGGCGGCTAACCAGCCCCGAGCGAATGCGCGTCAATTCACCTTCGCGCCATTCCGGATGCAGGATGAACAGCTCCTCCGCCACAACGAGTCCCAATACCGCGTCGCCAAGAAACTCAAGGCGCTCGTTGTCAGCGGGAGCTGTCTTCTTGTCGGCGCCGGTCTGGGCGAGTTGGTGGGCCAGCGAACGGTGCGTCAGCGCGCGCAGCAGCAGCTCAGGGCTCGAAAACTCGTGCCCCAGAGCAGCTTCAAGCTGTTTGAGATCCGCTTTCACTCCTGCCTCGTTGTTGAATCCTACTCACAAATTTAGACGTATTGAATGCGCCGCATGCGCGCCGAAAATGAATCAGGCAACTTAGGAGGTTCCGCGCATTCCTTCAGCTTCGTCGAATCGTGGGACGCGCCGCCAGCCAATTACTTCGGTTTCGATGCGCTGTCCTGCGCTTTCGGTTGTGGCTGGGGCGCGGCAGAGCCGCTGGGACCGCCGGCAGCCGGCGACTCGCCAGGCTGAGTTCGCTGAGGTGGAGAACCCGGCTCGCTGTCCCCGGTCTCATCATCGCAGTCGTGCTCATGACCCCGCTGAACATAGGCAGCCTTCACGCCGCGTTCGGCGGCAAGGCGCGTATCGAGTTGACCGTCGCGCACCGCCAAAGCCTCTTTGTACTCGGCCAGGGCCTCGTCGCGCTTGCATTCCAGATCGAGCATTCGTCCAAGGTAGATGTGCGACCAGGCGAGCAGCCGCTGCTGTTTGCTCGTGGCGATGGTCTTCTGGAAGTCTTCGACTGCCTCGTCGGGATGGCCAGTCATCAGATCCACCCGGGCCAGGATGAAATGGGCACGAGCGGCATCGGCCGTCGACGCGATGCTGTCGTCCTGGCTGGCGAGCACCTTTTGCGCCATAGCAGTGGCCGCAGGCACATCTCCGCTGGCCAGCTTGGCCTCTGCGAGATCGAGGCCCGTCAGCGTGCGAGGTTTACTGTGCTGCAGAACGTCTTCGTCGCCCTCTTTGTCGAACTCGGTCTGGCGCGCACGGTGCACCTGCTGATCGACATCCATGCCGTACACCATCTCTCCGATAGTGTCTTTCAGGCCGGCAGGGTCCCTTTCAAACTGCAACAACTGCTCATAAAAGTACTGCGTGAGCACATAACCCTGGCGCATATCATGCCCGACCGCAGCCCATTTCACCGCGTCCACCTGTTGCTGGTAAAGCTCGCGCTCATGCTCGTAGCGCGGCAATTGCGAGCGATCCACACCGGCCGGAATTTTATACTCGGGAATGCCCGTATCCATGGTGCGCGCTTCAATGGCCTTGATCAGACATTCGATGGTCAACGACACGGTATCGGAGCGGAATCGGAAATCGAGCGGAGCGTCATGGATTTCCTTGAGTATCGGCTGCTCGCGATCGATTGCGTTGGACCGCTGGAATAACAAAGGATCAATGACGTAGTGGAGGTAAGTGTGGCGTACGTCGGCCATGGGGACTTTTCCATTGGCCGGCGAGACGACTACGACATAATCGGTGCCGTAGATGCGTGCGTTGACCATGGCCGGCGAGAGCAGCGGCTCAATGACCACAATGAATCTGCGGCCGTCGTAGGTGGAGGCCGGCATCTTGAGGTAGAGATTCACGCTGACGATCATCTGCGAGAGGGGATCGTGCAGATTGTCAATCAGATCGTCGTAGAGGTGGTGCGAGGCCAGCCAAATGCCGTGCAGGTCCACTGCCGCCGCAAATGAGCGAAGCAAGGGAACAACCTCGGCCACCTGAGTTGAATCAGGCGGCATTTCAGTCAGGTCGGCCGTGACTTCGAGTTCCGGCGGAGGTGTGAGGTAGAGAGCCAGCGAGATGTACTGCGAAATGTCGCGCTCCGAGCCTGTCATGCGGTGCTGGGCAATGTATAGGCAGAGCGCGTCGCGCTTGGTGCGGGCATCCTCGCTTTGAGCGAGGGCCTGATTCATCTCGTCGCGGACGTGCTTGCGGATGGGCGCGCTCTCCTCCAGCCCCTCGTCGTAACCGCAGGCATTCAGCGCGGCCGCCATGACGAACACGGGCTCGGCACTGATGAGCGAGATTGTCGGCCCTGCCGGATCGATCAGCGAAGGGGCTTTTTCCCGCGCATACATCTGCCCTGAAGACGAGCTTTGGTTGGAGGAGGAACTGCTGGAGGATTGAGCTTGCGCGGACTTTGGGGCCAATCCGGCCAACAAACATAGAATCGCAGCGGAAACAAATAGGAAAGAATGCAATCGACGCGTCATGAGGGAACCCTGCCTGCAAGTCTATTTAGACGCAACGGCAGGGTCAAACGGGAGGAAAGAACTCGATTCGAGCGGCTAGCTGCTCTTACCCCCGCACTGAAACGCCAGAAAACGACAGCACAGCCAGGCCGCGGACGGGCTGACCAAAGAAACGGGCAGGCTCAAAGCGGCTGAACAAGAGCAGGTTCTCCACCTGGGAGCGAGTCACGGCGTCGGTGGGGCCGGAAACGATGCGATAGTCGTAGACCTCGCCTTCGTCGTTGACGTACGCTTCGACCGTAACCGGGCTGGAGATGGCGTCCGCCTCATTGTTGCCCTGAGCGTTCGAGAAGTAGAGCAGATGAGGAGCAGTTGCATCGCCCAAAGGCTCGTCAGGCGTGGCCTGGGCTGCCTCCGGCTGGGCCAGCACGGTCACCAGCACGACGATTGTTCCCAACAGAAGGACGGCGCTGGCAAATCCCGCACCCGCCTGCAGCAGAAACGGTCCCACGGTGTTCTTCCACGCGAGTCCCCAAGCAGTGAAGATGCTGCGGCGGCTGTGCGCTCCCTCCTGACTTACCGCGACACGAATCCGCAACGGCAGATCGGGCGGTTCCGGCACAGGTCCGAGGGTGGCCAGAGAAGTCTGTAATTCGCGGAGAGATTTCCCCTCCCGCGCGCAATCGCTGCACTCCTGAAAATGGGCATCGATCTCCTGCATCTCGCGTCCGCTCAACCGGCCATCCAGATAATCCATCAAGCCGGCCTGTACTTCATCGCAGCCGTTCATCGCGCCCCCTCTCCCAGGGAAATCTTCATCCCTGCCAGCGCGGTGGGCCGCGAACCCGACCGCTCAACGGTCAGCAACGCCTTTAGGCAAGAGCGCCCGCGCACCAGCCGCGATTTCACTGTTCCCAGATTGACCCCCTGCATGGCCGCCACTTCTTCATAGACGAATCCTTCGATATCGCGCAGGACGAGCGTGGTGCGGAATGGCTCGGGTACCTGGCGCAGCGCCTGCTCGACACGCACCCGGTTCTCCTCGTGCAGGGCCGCGTCATAGGGCGACTCGGATGGGTCCACCAGCATGTCCTTCAGCTGCACTGGCCGGCCACAATCTCCCTGCGCCACTTCCTGCTCCATCGCGACCTCCTGCTGTTGATGCCTCTTCCACCAGCGGCGCTGATTCGACGCCTCACGCAACGCAATTCGGTAGATCCAGGTACGCAAGGAAGACTGGCCGTGAAATCCGCGAATTCCGCGAAAGACCTTGACGAAAACTTCCTGGGTCAGATCAGCAGCGTCGGCGGAATTGCGCACTGTGCGCGCCAGCAGCGAATAGATTGGCTGGTGGTAGTGCGCGATCAGCCAGGCAAACGCCTCCTCGGAGCCGGCTCGCAATTCTTCAACGAGAGCCGCCTCATCCGATTGGAGCGTCAGCGCGCTGGCAAGATTGCCCATGGTGAGGTCCGCCTGCAATTCCGTATCCTCCCACGTTACCCCATATCAGCCATTGTCTGCATGTGCGCCGATCACACCGGGCTATGGGTTTCCGACCTGAACCAATCATCCAAAGCCACTTGCCGCCGCCTCCAGCGGCAGGTTAGCCACTGGAAGCGCGTAACTGACCCTGAACGCGTGGGCCCGGACGTACCGCAATATGACCCATGCGCCTACCTTTCTTAGACACCGCGGACCGTTGAAGTGTTCCCATTCGCGTTCGGCAGGGGTTTTCGTGTCACCAAAATTTTGTTGACACATTCAACGGAAAGTAGGGCCAATCAAACCGTGAAGACGATCCTACGGCCCTTTTCGACTCGATCCCACGCCGTCTCAACCTCGGCCAGCGGAATCGGTTCAACTGCGATCTTCAATCTGCCGGAGGCAGCCATCTCGAAAAGAGTGGGGATAGTAGCAAGAATCCGATCGAGAGGGGCGGCGCCAAATCCGCTGCCAAGGATGGTCAAATCGATGCTGCGCAGCGTCGCGCCGGGTAACGTAATCGTCTGGCCGGCGCTCGAGCCGACCTCGACCAGGCGCGTCTTGTGAGTGGCCGCGGCTTTGAAGCCTTTGGCGAGGGCCTCCAGAAGCAACTCAGTGGGCCGTCCCCAAAGATAATCGACGACCACATCGATACCCGCGGCGGCCTCGGCGGCAAGGGCATCGCGCACCGCGTCTTCCGGCTGGCCGAGCGCAATCACTGCATCCACGTCAGCCGCTGCAATTGCGTCCACGTTGCGTCCAGCGGCGATCACGCGCTTCGCTCCCAATAGCCGCGCCGCCTGAATGGCAAGCTGGCCCGCAACGCCTGTCGCACCCATAACCAGCACCGTTTCTCCTGATGCGAGTCCGGCGCGCTCTTTCAGCGTGACCCAAGCCGACATTCCGGGATTGGCAATAGCCGCGGCCACCACGTCGTCCAGACCGTCGGGCACGGGAATACAGGTCTTCAGCGGAGCGCCGGCGCGCTCAGCCATCGTTCCCCATGGCTTGCGCACAAACAAGAAGTAGACGCGTTTGCCGTCTTCGAGAACTCCCACGCCATCTACGCCCGGGATGGCGGGGCCCTGTCCCGCTCCCGCGCTCGCGTAGTGTGACCCACTTGCCAGCGACTTGACGATCGGGTGCAAGCCGGCGGCGCGCACCCGGACCAGCGCCTCGCCCTCCTCGGCGACTGGGTCGGCAAAGAATTGGCACTTCGGCGCTTGGCCGGGAACGTTGACGACGGCTGCTTGCATGAAACTTACCTCCGGGAATGGTGGGCTCATTTCACTCCAGTTCTGAGCCCCTTTAACGGACTGGATCCATCTAGTCCTCAGACTGGCCTGCGGCTTCGCGCCAGCCATGTGGTTTTGATTCGGTGGCCTGCGGTTTCGATTCTGTCTCCGTGGCGAATAGGATGAAAAGCGGAGGCGTCCGCGAATGATTACCGCCCATCCGATTGGCTTCATTCACAGCCCGTACCGTGAATCCGCGGCGATACCCAAAGGCCTGGGCGCAAAACACGATGCAGAAGGCGTCATCGAGCTCTTGCGCGAATTTGAGCCGGGGCTGAACGACATTGATGGATTTTCGCACCTGTTCGTACTTTGGCAGTTCGACCGGGCCGATGGATTCGATCTGATCGCGCATCCGCCAACCGATGCGGGCAGGCCTCACGGCGTCTTCGCCACGCGATCACCGCGTAGGCCGAATCCGATTGGCCTCACAGTTGTCGAGTTGCTGCGCCGCGAAGGTTCGTCGCTCCATGTGCGCGGCGTGGACATGCTGGATGGAACGCCGGTACTCGACATCAAGCCGTATCTCTCCAGCATTCCATCGGAGAAACTGCGGCGCGGATGGCTTGCCGAAGCGGAAGCGCGGAAGGGCTGACCACCCTATAAACCTTCGTTGCGAGCGCCCCATGAGCTGCTGCGAGCTCTGTGTCTACGGAATCCCAAGCAGCTTGTGCGTTTGGAGGCTCAGCCGCCAGCGCGGGTGATCGAGGCAATACGCCAGCGCGAGCGTTGTGTTCAGCTCGCGGGCGGGCCCATCCATGGGCTGCAGGAAGAAATGCCGGAAGGGCAGCTCCTCAAACTGCTCCGGCTCCGCTCCCGGCTGCGGGTAGATCAGCTTCAGTTCGTCTCCGCTGCGCTGCTTGAACTCCGCGCCGGCCTTCGGGCTCACGCAGATCCAATCCAGGCCTGCCGGAGCCGCAATGGTTCCGTTTGTCTCCACCGCAATTTCGAAGCTGCATGCGTGGAGCGCATCGATCAGTTCCTTGTCGAGCTGCAAAAGCGGTTCGCCGCCGGTGCAGACCACAAATCGATGGCCGGGCGCGGCGGTTGCGGGCCATTTGTGATTGATTGCCGCTGCCAGGGTCTGGGCAGAGACGAAGTTTCCGCCGCCCCGCCCATTGGTATCGGCAAAATCGGTGTCGCAGAATTTACAGATCGCCGACGTGCGGTCCTGCTCGCGCCCAGACCAGAGATTGCATCCGGCAAATCTGCAAAAGACCGCCGGCCGACCCGTCTGCGCGCCTTCACCCTGCAGGGTGTAGAAAATTTCCTTCACTGCGTAGCTCATAAAAGCAGCTTCTAGCTGCTAGCTCCTAGCTTCTAGAACCGGTCTCATAAACCATCTTTGTCAACTTGCTGGATCCATGGGACCCGCCTTGTTGTTGGGTCCCATACGAGCTCATTATGCAGCAGAGGCATTTATGAGACCGGTTGTAGCTCATTGACCAGGAGCGCAAGCCTCCGTTTCGGCGCGGAAGCGGCTAGAAGCTCATGGCTAAGAGCTAGAGGCTTGTTTCTTGCAGCGGGTCTTCGATCCCGTTTTCGCGGAAGCCCTTTTGCCTCAGGAGGCAGGCGTCGCATTGGCCGCACGGCACCCCCATGGGGGAGGGATCGTAGCAACTGCTGGTCAAACTGTAATCGACACCCATGCCGCGCCCCAGGCGGATGATCTCCGCTTTGGAAATCGCGATGAGCGGCGTATGAATTTTTAGCGCCTGGCGGCCTTCCACACCAGCCTTGGTCGCCAGGTTGGCCATTTTTTCGAAGGCAGCGATATATTCAGGACGGCAATCGGGGTAGCCCGAATAGTCGAGCGCATTCACGCCCAGATAGATATCGCTCGCGCCCAGAACCTCAGCCCAAGCCAGAGCAAAGGCGAGGAAGATGGTGTTGCGCGCAGGTACGTATGTAATTGGGATGCTGCCGCTCATCTCCCGGGTTGTGCGGCCCTTCGGAACCGCGATGTCGTCCGTGAGCGCCGAGCCGCCAAAGGCGCGCAGGTCAATGGGCACAGTGCGATGCTCCGCCACTCCGATGGCCGCGGCAACCCGTTTGGCCGCGTTCAGTTCCCACACGTGCCGTTGGCCATAGGAAAAAGAGAGCGCGTAGAGCTCGTATCCCTCACTCTTTGCCACCGCCAGCACGGTCGCCGAGTCAAGGCCGCCGCTCAAGAGGACGACTGCGCGTTTGGGATTGATTTCCATAGCAAGAGACTACGTGAGATCGCCACCGCGGCCGATGTCCATCGACGGCGAGATCGGATTCCGCTCGTCAATGTAGGCGTCGATGCATTGGTCCAGAACGCCCTTGGCTTCCAGGATGAACTCGACCGCGTCGCGCGCCCCGCCATAGCCGCCCGCGTTCGGCGTTACATAGTGCGCCTCGGCTTTCACCCGCTCGCGCGCGTTGGCCACGGCTACCGCAAACCCGACCTCGCGCATCGCCGGCAGATCAATGACGTCATCTCCGACGTAGCAAATTTCGTCCAGCGCCACGCCTTCCTTTGCGATGATTTCGCGAATCGCCTGCATTTTGAATGCGCAACCCTGGTAGACGAATTCGAGCTTCAGATCGCGAGCACGTGTGGCCACCGTCTCACTGATCCGCTTGGTGATGACTCCACACTTCAGGCCGCCCAGCCGCGCCAGCGAAATCGCGGTGCCGTCGTGCGCGCTGTACCCCTTGGCCTCAACCATGGTGGTGGACTGAACGCCGAAGCCGATGCTCTCTTTACCACGAAGCTCATCCAGAACCCCGGCATGCGCAACACCCGGAACGAGCCAGATGGTGCCATCGGTGAATACGCCATCCACATCGAAAAGAATGATCTTGATCTTGCGGGCGCGGTCTCGCGCGGTGAGTGCCATTCCTAGATTTTAGAGCATTTTCGGAACACACATAGGCATCTTAGGTGCATTGATCGGTGGCTTTTTCTTTGTGAAAAAGCCACTCGAGTGTGTGCTTTCGGTCTACAGCAATTCCGAAAATGCTGTACCGGGGACACCCGACCAAGGATTACCGCCGGTTCGCGAGACAATACGAGTGTGGATCGAGATTCTCCCAGGACCGCGCCGGAGCCTCCGCCGGGACTCGAGCCCGAAGACTATTACTTCGAGGGCCCGTATATCGTTTTTACCGCTGCATACCACCTCAAGCGCGGGACCTGCTGCGGGTCGGGGTGCCGTCATTGTCCCTATCGAGAGAGCCCTACCTCGGAAGCCGACCCGATGAAACCGAAGTAGCGGCCGGCTGCCGGGGTACGAAATTTCTCGCTGGCTGGACGTGCCCTGGCAGTGCTATAAATCCAGACTTGCGGAATCGTGCAGCCTGACTCGCGTACTGCGATGGTTGCCCCAAACTCCCAGCACCGCACAAGCAAAGCGATTCAAAAGATCTCGGAGGGGAAAATGGGAATTCTCATGTGGATTCTGGTCGGCCTGGTTGCCGGCTGGCTGACGGGCAAGATCATGAAGGGCTCGGGTTATGGGTTCTTCGTCGATATTCTGCTGGGCATCGCCGGAGCGTTGGTGGGCGGGTTTATCGCGAACTACTTTGGATTGGATGCGCACGGCGGATTCATCTACAGCACGCTCATTGCCTTGGGCGGCGCGGTCCTCCTGGTGGCCATCCTCCGGCTGGTCAAGCGCGCTTGAAGGCTCGGCGCGGGTGACGGCTGGCCGCGCGTGACGCCTGCCCGCCCTTTCCGCAGCGGCACCGCGGAAGGGTTGGGGCCGAAGGCGATCTTATTCGGAGCCGCCGCTTGACGGTGACTGCGATGCTGGTGACGCGGCGAGGGGCGCAGCAGGCAGCATCGCGGACGACTCACGAACCAGCACCGCAAAGCGCGGAAATGCGAAGCTACCCGCCGCGTCGTCGATCACATTCAATTGGCAAATGTACGACCCCGGTTTGAGCCCGCTCAACGGCACATCGAGCTCGATTGAGACTGCGTCGCGCCCGTCCACGTTGATCGACCTGGCTTGCACGATGGGCGTTTCGTAGACCTTCGTCGATCCCTGAATCAGCTCCAGGCTGCTAAACAGATCGATCGCGGATTTGGCTTCCTTCGGCGCCCCTTCGGCCGCCTTCGCGTGCGCCGGATCGTAGACCTCGTAGAGCAAATACATATGCTGATCCTGGCGAAACACGTGGCTGATGTTGGGCACGTATTCTTCACCGTTTCGCACCAATGGATCGTCCTTCTTGCTCGGCTCGCGCTGCGATGCCAACACGATGGAACTCATCTTGAGCGGAGCCTTCTTCAGATCGGGCAGCGTAACGTCGGCGATGAACGAGCCCATGCGCCCGGTCTGGTTTTCGCGCACCACGAATTTGAGCTGATACTTGCCCGGCGGCAGATTGAAGCTGGTGGTGTACTGGATATTCTTTTGCCGCGCCTGTAACGACGGGTCGAGGTTGAGCTTAACCGTATCGCGCACACGCCCCACCGGCCGCTGAGACTCGTCGATTACCGCGCCGATGACGTCGAGCGTGGCCTTGTCCTTGTCGCCGCCCTTCACGAACGGAATCTGCGAGCCGGGGACAACGAGCGAAACGGGCATGAAGAAGCGGTTTTCGTCGAGACGGAAGTACATGGCGTCCATGTAGACGGCCATGTCGGTGGCCGGCAGGTCACTGGCCAACTGATCCTCGAGCTCCTGCTCCCGGTCTTCCTTGCCCGAGTGGCTAAAGTCGGCCGGCGCATAGTATCCGGGCCGGTATTCGAGCTTGACGCCGGGCCGGTCGATCTTGAACGTAAGCTTGCGGTACTTGCCATCGCGCGCGGTATTGGTCGAGTGAAAACCGATGGCGTAGTAGGCCGAGTTGTCCTTCTGCACCTGCGCAAAGGCCGGCGCAAAGTCGTTGGAGTCGAGAAACGCCTTGCCGCCCGTGTCGCTCGACAGCGTCGCCATCACTTCCTGACTGTCAAAGTTCGCATTCATGTTCTTCGTGAGCGCCGCGCCGTTGTAGCCGCTGCTGCCGCGATAGCTCCAGGTCGACGCATCGCCCAGCGGCGTCACGGCCTGCAAGCCACGCGCGTCTACGCTGTAGATGGCCAGATCGGCCCGTACCGCCGCGTTGATGGCCGACCGCAGAGAAGCTTCGTTTTCAATGCCGTCGCGCGAAATGCCCCCGGAGAAATAGAGCAGCGACTTCTTCTCATTGATTTTTGCAAGGGATTGAGAGATGGCCTTCAGCGCGAAGAGTTCGCGGTCAGTGTTCAGGTCGTTGTACTCACTTTCGTCGGGCGTGTATGCGGTCGTGTCCTCCACCTGGTTCGTGTTGGAGTTGGCGCCCTGGGCAAATCCCTGGCCCTCGGTGCCGTTGTAAGCGCCCAACTCGTTGATGAGCGCGTTCTTGTCGGCGGTAAAGTCCTGGTCGACGTTGAGCGTGTCGCCAAGCGAGATCAAGGCCACGAGATCGGCCGGCTGCATTTTGGTCCGCAGGAAAGCCTGCGCCGCGTCCACGCTGCGCTCCAGATCTTCGGGCTGCATCGAGGTCAGGTCGAAGAACATCACGATCAGCCTGTGGTTACGCAGCTCTTCCGGTTTGGCAACCACGACAGCCTTTGTCCCGCTGGGGCCGGGTGCCAGCCCGCTTATTGTGGCCTCTTTGAGGGGCGTGGCCATGTCCATGCTCTCAAAGTCGAAGCTGTCGATCTGCTGCTCCTTGCCGTTTTCGTAGATTTTGAAGTCGCTCTGCTTCAGACCTGTCACCAACTCGCCGGTCTTGGAGTCGAGGGCCACCACGTTGGTGAGGACAAGTTCGGCGTTTGTTTTGAGGGTGAATCCGCCTTGCGGCGTGGACGTGACCGCGGTCCGAGGCGGCGGATTTTGTGCCGCTGGGGTGCTGGAGACCTGGCCCGAGGCTTGCGCAGGGATCGGCGGTGCGCTAGGCACTAGGAGCGCCGTAAGCCCAGCCACCGCACTCATCCTCTGTGCCAAGTTCTTCATCGCGCTCCTGCGGCGCACCGCGCTGCGAAACCCACCGAATTACTGCTTAGAACCTGAACCTTGCCATGAATTGGAAGTGCCGCATCTGGCCAACTGAACTCACCTGGCCGAACTGCGGCGCGCCATACGTCGTGTTCACTCCCGAGTACTGCACGGTGTTAAAGACATTGGTAATGTTGGCGCGTATTTCCATGCTGCGCGTCTCGCCCAATTGCATGGTCTTTGAAAGCGACATATTGTTCGAGACCGTGCCCGGCCCTTCAATCGAATCGCGTGGAGCGCTGCCGAAGTAGTCGCAAAAGCCCGGTGTATTGCCGGGCGGAGCATAGGCCGCCGTATTGAACCATCTAGACTTCGAGCCGCCTCCGGCGGTCACCGATTGTCCTGTCAGGTTCGGCCGAAGTCCGCTCGTATTCCCGCACTCATCGCTCTGCGCCGTTGGTTCAAATCCCGGCGAGAGCCATGATCCCATGGCAAAGTTGAAGCTGCCAGAAATGGAAAAGCCCTCAAGAATATGCGAAGCCATGCCGGAGGTGACCCAGAGTTTATCCGGCCCAAAAGGCAGCTCGAACAAATATGTTCCGCTCACCTGGTGACGGATGTCCAGGACGGAGTGTCCCTCTTCTGCGCCGAGATTCTGCCAATCCTGTACAACCGAGCCCGAGCTGCCATTGACCGAAGAGGCATCGTCGATGGCATGACCGTACTGGTAGTTGGCACCCATCGAAATGCCCTTGGAGAGGCGCTTGTTCACGCGCACCGTACCCGCGTTCATCTTGTAATACGCAGCCGCCTCGTCGTAAGTGAAACTCAGCGGGGTGCAGGCTGGCGACCCTGAACAAAGCATGGATGGATCGGCCGCGTCTATCGAGGGATCGGTCGCAGGGCTGATAGGAATGGCACGCGGCGCGAGCTTCACATCGAGGTGATTCGATCGCGATCCGTTGTAACCGACATTCATCACGATGCCCCAGGGCAGCGTCTTCTGAATGTCGAGATTCCAAGCCATAACGTAGGGAAGCCCGTAGTGCGGATCGAGGGCGTAATTGCCCAGCGCGGCAGGCGCGGGGAAGGCGGGAACAGCGTTGTTCGTGATCCAGCTAAAGCACGTGAGCGTTTGGGCGCAGGCGATGGACGGCGTGTTCCCGACGGCCTCCCGGTTGGTCTGTTCGTCAGTGAAATGCGGCTGGTGCGCCATGGTCGTAGCGAAGCCGGCGTACTCGCCCACTGTGTAGTTGGTGCCAAACCCGGCGCGAACCACAGCTTCCTTGATCTTCGGCACACGCCAGGCCAGCCCCACACGCGGTTGGAAGGCCTTATGCCACGGGAAAACGAGCGACTCGGGCAACCCGTTCATCCCGGCGGTTTGCTCGGTTTCGCTGGTGAATCCGCCGTCCGGATTGGTGGCCACGTCGGCCAAGTGGCCATATTTCTCGGTGTATGGTGCGAAAAACTCCCAGCGCACGCCGTAATTGAGCGCGAAAGAGGGCAACATTCGCCAATCGTCCATGGCGTAAGCGTCAACAACGTTGTCGCGCAGATAGCTCTTCGCCTCTGAGGAGTTGAGTCTTGTGGACTGGGGCAATCCGAGCAGAAAATCGGCGATGGATGAGCCGGTTGTCAGATCCTGCGCGGCATCTTCGGTGAAGAGGCCGGTGAAGTCGAATTCCCCTGTCGCGTCCGAGCCGGCCAGGAAGTCGCGGTGAACGCGGCGGTAGTCGCCGCCAAAACGCATGTTGTGTTTGCCGTGAATCCAGCTCAGGACCTCAGTGAAGGAGATAGTCTGCGCGATGGAGAAGCTCGGCTGCGTTTCACTCAGGCCCTGGATGCCGTTGCTGAGCGAAATGTCGGGCACACCGTAATTGAGCGGAACGTTGTTCGGCACATTCACGCCGACGGTCGCCGCGGGATTGTTAGAAGTGTTGGTGAAGAAGTTAATGGTGTGGCTGCTGCTGCGATTCCAGTTGACGTTCGAAATACTGGTGAAGTGGTGATAACCAACCGTGTAGCCGGCCTGAACGGAATCGGAGTCTGAAGCGCTCTTGCCGCCCAAGTCTGGAATCAGATTCACGAGGTCGGAGGCCGAGTGGGACCAGTTGTAGTTGAGATTGATGCTCTGCCGAAGGCCCTGAGTCTGCGAGCCGCCGCGTCGTCCCCCGCCGCCAGTTCCACCGCGGTCGCCGGGTTGCGTGGCATTGGCGCCGAGGCTGCGGTTGTAACGAACGCCGGCCTGTGTGGAGTTGGATTGCCCTGTCGTCAGCAGGTGGTAGTTGTATCCGTTGATGGTGCTGCCCGCGGGCAGATTTGGCTTGGGGAAATAATTCAAGAGCGCGGTCGCCGGCGGAGAGATCGACTGACCCGGAGCTCCCGTGGGCGGAATCATGTTGCCGGTGAATTGTTGGCCCGTGACGGGATCGTAGATAGGCGGCAATCCGGCGGCGGAAAAATCGCCGGTTCGTTCCGCGTCGGTAGGAACCGTGGCGTAAAAGTCGTCGGGGGTGGATGAGCGCGAGCCGGAGAGAGTTAGAAAAACTGTGTCTTTGCCGCTGGGCTTGGTCAGTTTTGGAATATACGGCGCACTCATGAATGAGATGGTGAACTTATTGCTCCCGTTGGGCGGCTGAATCTGCTGCTGGCCGAGAAGCGAAAATGGCAGCGCATTGATGGCCGAATTCGTTCCGTTCCATGCAATTGCGCCATGCGGCTGACCGGGATTGAAGTTGCGGAAGTTTCCACGTCCTCCGCCTCCGCCGCCTCCTCTTCCACCGAAGCCGCCCCCACCCCCGCCGAACCCACCGCCTCCACCGCCAAAGGCCCCGCCAAACCCTCCACCGCCTCCGTATCCACCGAACAGACCGCCCCCCGCGTCCCCGCCTTGCCCGTTCAGGCCGCCTTGCACCTGGATCGATTGGATCGCATCGCGCACCCGGTCGATGTCGATCCCGGCCAGCGCGCTCACCTGCCCCGCCTGCCCGGTAATGGCCACGGATTCGTCGCTGAAGTCGGAGTTGGCGGCAATCGACGGCAGAGTGGCGCCGCTTGCGCCAGCCGTCCCAGCTCCCGTGTCGGTGTCGGCGGCGAGCGTATTCATCAGGCTCAGGTTTTCCGGCGAGGTGCCCGCCAGTTGACGAACCGCCGCTGCAACATTGCCTTGCTGGTTGGCTTGTTGCTGATCCAGCGCAGCCTGCCGCGAAGCCAGAATCAACTCGAAGTTCACTGTTTGATCGTGGCTGGTTGCGTTTAAAACGGCTTCCTGCGTCCCTCCAGCGAAAGCCGCGAGCTGGGTTCGAATCACATAGCGGCCATTGAGCGGAATCTTCATTTGCCATGCGCCGGTAATGTCGCTAGTCGTTGAATAGCGCTTACCGGTCAGAGTGTTTTGCGCGGTAATGGAAACGCCTGGCAGCGGGATGGCGCCGCTTTTGATCACGCCGTGCAACGTGCCGCCAGACAAGGCTTCAGACGAAGACGGTGCGGCGGGTACAGCGAGAGATGAAGGAGCTTGACTTGCCGGGGTTTGCGTCGCGGGAGCCTGCGGCCACACAGGAAGACAGGCGGCCAAAGCAACCCCAGCCGCACCTGCACGCCTCATTGCTGCCTGCCGCATTGCGCTACCCGACCTCTCTAGAACCGGTCTCATAAACCATCTATGTCAACTCGCTGGAATCATGGGACCCGCCTCGTTGTTGGGTCCGATACTTGCCCACTATGCCCTACAGGCATTTATGAGACCGGTTGTAACCAGTATTCAGTCTGACGGGCCACGCAGTGTGAAGGTTTACCGGCGCGGCCGCGCGGCCGATGCAGCACACCGCTGCCGGCGCGGTTGACCAGTTGAACCCGGAAGAAGGTTTTGCACTTGCAATCCCGGCCGCCGCATGTTAACTCTCAAGTTAATAGTTTTCTTATTGCTACCGGGTAAGTAAACCACGGTACGCATCGGACAGGACTTGAAATGAGCATAAAGATCGGGACCACGATTCGCGCTTACCGCCTGCAAAAGGGATTGTCGCAGGGAGACATCGAAAAAAAGACCGGCCTATTGCGCTGCTATCTCTCTCGCGTGGAGAACGGTCACACCGTGCCTTCACTGGACACGTTGGCCAAGATTGCTCACGCGCTCGACCTGCCGATCGCGCAGTTTTTCGCCAGCGACACGCTTTCCCGCCAGATGAATACACAAAACCTCTCCGACGACGAGCTGCGTTTTCTCACCCAGCTCAGGCGCTACTCCACAAATTTGAATGAGAGCGACCGCAAGCTGCTGCTGGCCATGGTGAAGAAGTTCTCCGCGACGGCGACGCGGTAGTTCCACAGCGACGTCAGCCCTGCGGGGGCGGTACGTGGGCGATGTAGAACCCGAATAACACCAGGAGCAGCACCACCAATGCAACTGTCAGGCGCAGCTTGAATTGGAATTCGCCGCGCGGCGAGCCAATGCGGGGGACCATCGGAGCCGCAAAGAGCAACCCGCATAGGAAGCCGCCGATATGCGCCGAATTGTCGACCTCGACTCCAGTGAACCCGCTGCCGAAGTTGATGGATAGACCAATCACCAGATTGATCGCGGCGAAATAGATGACCGACTTGCGAAGTCTTCGGACCTCTTCCGGCGGCACAGGTAACACTTTCGACCTAAGCAGCACGATCAACGCGCCGGCAATGCCAAAGACCGCGCCCGAGGCTCCCGCTCCGGCCTGAAAGAGTAAGGCTCCCGAGGCGTCGTGAATGGGGTACATCCAGTTCTTAAGCGTTGAGAGCAGGTTCCCCGCGGCACCGGTGAGGATATACGCCGCGAACAAGCCGAACGAGCCCATCAAAGGTTCGGCAAGCAGACCCAGGTTCCACAGGCACCACATGTTTGTTGCCAGGTGGAGAATGCCCACGTGCACGAACATTGCGGTGACGATGCGCCACCACTCCCCATAAACAAGCACATTGTTTGGCCTGTCGGCGCCCCAAAACATCAATTGATCAAGGGTCGGCATCCATAGGCTGGCGCCGCGCGCCACCATGGCCAGAAACACGGCGCAATTGATCCCCAGGAGCAGATGGGTGGCAGGAGCTGCCGCCCACGCAGGACGCCTTCGCCGCGGGGGCGGAACAGAATCGCTGACAGGAGGAAGAACCTCCGGCTGGGGGGGCGAGGGATAGCTTCCCATATCACAACTCTAAAGCATTCCCGGCTGCTTGCGGCAGCGGGTTACGGCACCGGCAGAGCGAAATGTTTTGGGTCTTCAGGTTGGCCGAGACCTTCACAGGCAGACGAGTCTCGCGATGTAGTCTGGAATTTGGCCGGCGCTCTGCGGCAGATGGGAAAGGCGTTGCGAGCCCGTGCGGATTCTTAAACCAGGAGCAGAATCGTGAGTTCGGCAATGGATGCAAATGGAATGGGCGCGAAGACCATTCGCCGCGCGCTTTTGAGTGTGACCGACAAGTCCGGGCTGGTGGAATTTGCAAGCGCACTCCAGGGCTTCGGGGTAGAGCTGATTTCAACCGGCGGGACGGCGAAGGCGCTGCGCGAGGCCGGCCTGGCGGTGAAGGACATCAGCGACCTGACGGGCTTCCCGGAGATGCTCGACGGGCGCGTGAAAACGCTGCACCCGCGCGTGCATGGGGGCCTGCTCTACATTCGCGGCAATGCGGAACACGAGGCGGCGGTGGCTGCGCACGGAATCCAGCCCATTGACATGGTGGTGGTAAATCTCTACGCCTTCGAGAAGACAGCCGCACAGCCCGACGTCGCCTTCGGGCATCTCATTGAAAACATCGACATTGGTGGGCCGTCGATGGTGCGCTCCGCCGCGAAGAATTTCGAAGATGTGGCGATCGTGACCTGCGCAGCGGATTATGCGGCTCTGATTGACGAGTTGAAGGGCAATGCAGGCGCGCTCACTCGCGCAACGCGCTGGCGGTTGGCTAAACAGGCTTTCGCGCTCACCGCCGCATACGATTCGGCGATTGCGAATACTCTTGAGCGAATCGCAAATGCTCCCGCGCCCGCTGCACCTGCCTCGCCCGACACAACGCACCTGCCCGCCGCACTGCGAATAAACCTTCCGCTGGCCCAGGCGCTACGCTACGGCGAGAATCCGCATCAGCGCGCGGCGCTCTACGCCGACGGCACCGGCAGGGGCATTGCCGGTGCAACACAGTTGCAGGGCAAGGAGCTGAGTTTCAACAATCTGGTCGATCTGGACGCCTGCTGGGAGCTGGCGCAGGAATTTGAAGAACCGGCAGTGATCATCGTCAAGCACACGAACCCCTGTGGGGCTGCCACCGGCGCGACCGTCCTCGATGCCTATCAAAAAGCTTTGGCCAGCGATCCGGTGTCGGCCTATGGCGGGGTGATTGGCATCAATCGCGAGGTCGATGGAGCCGCAGCGGAGGAGATCGCCAAGCTGTTTGTGGAGGCCATTGCCACGCCGGGTTTTTCTCCCGAGGCACGGGAGCGTTTTGCTGCGAAGAAGAACCTGCGCCTCGTGGAGGTTCGCGCCGCCGAGCCACGCCCCGTGGTCAAGCACGTCTCGGGCGGACTGCTGCTGCAGGACGCCGATACCGGCCGCGTGACGGAGGCGGAGCTCAAGGTGGTCACCTGGCGCCCGCCGTCGGCCGAGGAGCTGCGCAGCCTGCTGTTTGCCTGGCGCGTGTGCAAGCATGTGAAATCGAACGCGATCGTCTACGCTCGCGACGGCCAGACGCTGAGCGTGGGAGCAGGGCAGATGAGCCGCGTTGACGCCGCGAAATTCGGCGCCATGAAAGCCGTACTGCCGCTCAAGGGCTGCATCGCTGCTTCCGACGCGTTTTTTCCCTTCCCTGACGGTCTCGAAGCCGTTGCCCAGGCCGGCGCTACCGCGGTGATTCAGCCCGGCGGCTCGGTTCGGGATGACGAAGTCATTGCTGCCGCTGACAGGTTGGGTCTGGCCATGGTCTTTACCGGAATCCGGCACTTTCGGCATTGAGCAACCCGGAGACGCCACGCAGTTTCGGCCAGCTGGGATCTGTCCGTCACGTCCCACTTTAGTTTCGCGAAAATCCCGCAATCTGCCGCGCAGGAGCGACTAATGACGGGTAAAATCGTCTGTAACAGTAGGCAGGCTCGCTCAGTTCTACTGCCGAGCCGCTTTTCCTGAGCTTTGCGGCTGAGAACTTAGGAAAATCCCCGGATGATGAAAAGAAACCTAGATATGTCGACTTTTGCGCCCCAGTTTGCAGCCGCTATTCTCTTGTTGCTGCCCGTCACTCCTGTATTTGCCCAAAACTCGCCTGCAAGTAGCCCTTCGGCCAGCCCGGCGAAGGACCAACAAACCCAGCCAAGCCTCGCCCCCGCGCAGGTTGCTCCTGTAGAGACGGCGAAGGCAGATTCAGGGTCGAAACCCGCAGTAACGGCGCCTGACGCTACTCTTTCAGAACCGAATCGCGCTCAGGCATACTATCACCTGGCCCTTGCCAGTGTGTATGAGGATGATGCGATTTCAGAGGGACGCTCGGATGAGGTGAATCAGGCCATCGAGCAGTACAAGTTGGCGCTCAATGCCGATCCCGACTCTGCCGAGCTAAGCGACGCTTTGGCGGATCTCTATTTTCGCGCCGACCGCGTGCACGACGCCGAGACCACGGCGCATGCGGTGCTGAAAACTCATCCCGACGACATCGACGCCCATCGGCTTTTGGGGCGGATCTACCTGCGCCAACTGGGCGAGGGTCAAAACGGCGGTACGTCAACCGCGAACTCCGCCAACGTGCTTGATCAGGCGATCGGGGAATTCGAAAAGATTGTCGCCCTGCAGCCCAAGAGCGTGGAAGATCACATGGTGTTGGGCCAGCTCTACACTGTCAAGCACCAGTCGGACAAGGCGGAGGCTGAGTTCAAGACTGCCCAGGCCATTGAACCCGAGTCGGAAGAGGTCGTGCTGAACCTGGCGCGCCTCTACGCCGAAAGCGGGGACGTGCAACACGCCGTGAAAGCGATCGAGGCTGTTCCCGTGGACGGTCGCACGCCCAAAATGGAGTTTACGCTGGGAGCGCTTTACGACCAACTGAAGCAGCCCAAAGACGCCATCGCTGCTTATAAGCGCGCTGACGATCTGGAACCCGGTGACCTGCAGACGATGGATGCGCTTGCCTCGGCGCTGCTCACAGACGACCAACTCGACGAGGCGCTCAAACAGTATCAGGCGCTCGCCGAAGCCGACCCAGAAAACACCGAGGCGCTGGTCCACATCGGCGAGATTGAGCGCCGCCAGGGCAAATACGAAGATGCGCTGGCCACTATTCGCAAGGCACGCAAAATCGATCCGACTTCGTTGGAAGCGGGCTTCAATGAAGGGCTGCTCCTCGACATTTTGGGCCGGTTCGACGACGCCGTTCAGACCTACCAGGAAATGGTGGATGCGACGTCACATGCGAACGGCGCGTATACCGACGAAAAGAAGAACAATCGCGCTATCTTTCTGGAGCGCCTGGGTGCGGTTTCCCTCGAAGAGAACAAGATCGATCCGGCGATCGCCGCCTACCAGAAGTTGATCGATATGGGCGGAAGCTTTGCTGCGCGCGGCTACCAGGGGCAAGTAGACGCGTACCGCGACGCCCACGAATTTGACAAGGCCATTGCCATCTCCCGTAAGGCCGTGGCCGCCGATCCGAAAGATCGCGATTTGAAGCTGATGCTCGCCGGGGAGCTGGCGGACCAGGATCATCCCGATGAAGGCCTTGCCATGGCGAAGAGCCTGCTTGATGGCGCCACGCCCGATGAACAGCGCGGTGTTTGGCTCGCTATCGCCCAAATGAACATCCGTCTGCGCCGGTGGAAGGATGCCGAAGATGCGCTTGACCAAGCCGAACCCCTGGCGACAAAGAAGGATGACCGCACTTACTTGTTCTTCCTCCGCGGCGAATGGGCTGAGCGGCAGAAGCGCCTGGATCAGGGCGAGCAGTTTTTCCGCCAGGCATTGAATCTGGATCCGGAAAACGCCATGACCCTGAACTATCTGGGTTATATGTGGGCCGACAAGGGGATCAAGCTACCCGATGCGCTCAAAATGATTCGCAAAGCCGTCGACCTTGAACCGGGAAATGGCGCGTATCTCGATTCTCTCGGCTGGGTCTACTTCAAGATGGGCGAATACGAACTGGCCGAGGACAACCTGCGGCAGGCCGTAAATCGCGACCAGACGGATCCCACCGTTCACATGCACCTGGGCGATCTTTACGAGAAGACCGGCCGCATCCGGTTGGCAGCGGCGCAGTGGCAGCTTTCTCTGGACGAATTCGCCAAGTCATCCGCTGCCGATATCGAGCCCGGCGACGTCGAGAAGGTGCAGAAAAAGCTTGAGGGCGCCCGCGTCAGGCTCGCCAAAGAGGACGGCGCAGACGGCCCGGCCAAGCCGGAATAAACCTCGGACCATCTCGGCGCCGGATTCGGATCGGCGGCACGGAACCAGAGAGAATGAAGGGGAACTGCGGCGTTCTCTTCGGCGAACGCCGCGTACCGTTGGGCGCCTCCTAGGTCACCGGCTACTGCGCGTGCGCCGCCGCGGCGGCCAAGTAAACATCCACGTTACTCTTGTCCACCAGCGAAGTGCCCGTATCGACGAATACAGGGTAGGGCGCGAATGCGTCGACACTATAGTCCTTGTTCAGTTCCGCGGGCGGATCGTGAAAGATCTCGTCGAGCGCCTTCAGACCTATGTAGCCCATGGTGAACGGCTTTTGCACGACGGTCGCATCGATGACTCCGTCCTTGATGCCCTGCAGCGTATCGGGATTTACGTCCCACGCCACAAGCTCGCGGCTGGTGTCGCCCGTCCGTTTGATCGCGTCAGCGGCCAACTTGCCTGACGCTGAGTCGAGGCACACAAAGGCGTCGATCTTCTTGGTGCCGGTCTGAGCCAGCAGCGCCTGGGTCCGATCGAAGGCAACATTCGCGTCGCCCTTGATGTCGATCACTTCAACGATGTTGATGCCCGGTTGCATTGCAAAGGCGTCCTTGAATCCCTTCAGCCGCTCTTCCGTATTGGGCTGGCCGGCAAGCGTAAAGAAGACTACGTTGCCTTTCCCGCCCAGCTTCGCGATGATCCTCCGACCGCCCAAACGCCCTGCTTCAAGGTTGTTGGTGCCGATGAAGTAGAGCCTGTGGCTGGCCGCGGCGTCGGAGTCCATGGTAATCACCGGAATGCCGGCGCTTACGGCCGCGTCGATCTCCGGCCCCAACACGGCGGCATCGGAAACCGAGACCAGAATCCCTGCAGGTTTGGCGGCGACGGCACTTTTCAGCTCCGCCAATTCGCCTTGCGGATCGTAGGTGCCGGGCCCAGCCACCTTGGCTGTCACACCGTATTGCGCCGCAGCCGCCTTGAATCCGGCGATCGCCGTCTCCCAGTAGGGCAGCGAGACGTTGGTTGCAACCAGGTAAAAAACCTCTTTTGGCGAGTGCCTTGCCCCGCAACCCGGGATCAACATCATTGCCAGCGCAGCCAGCGCCAGCGCCATCTGCTTGATCAGCTTCATTGCTACCTCCCCTTGAGGCCCGAAAGACTGTTGCGACTGGCGCACACGATTTGCACTTGCGCCAGCCCCTAAACAAAATTCCGGCTGGATAGTACTCCCGCGGAATTGGCGTTGTCCATTGGCAGGCACGCGGGTGTCTTTGGAGCGACCGCCGCCAAGGCATGGCGATTCCCATCGCAGCAACGCCTTCCCTGCCCCGCACTGTCCCCTTTTGCGGTATAACCAGACGTGAACTGAACGAATTGGAATCTCGCGCGAAAACCGGACCAAACGATGGCTCTCAACACTGCATTCTGCGCACCGCTGCCCGCTGGAATTGCCGTGAACGGAAGTGCGGACAGTCTGCTGTCGCGCAGAGTCCACCCGGAGCCGCCACACGCCTATCGCACTCCGTTTGCGCGCGACGCCGCCCGCATCCTGCACGCACGGGCTTTTCGGCGCTTGGCCGGCAAGACACAGGTCTTCACGCGGCTGCCCACTGAAGGGCTTTCCGACCATTTCCGCAGCCGCTTGACGCATACCCTCGAAGTCGCTCAAATCTCGCGCACAGTGGCGGCGGCTCTGGGACTTAATGTGGAACTGGCAGAAGCCCTGGCTCTGGCGCACGACATCGGGCATCCCCCTTTTGGCCACGCCGGCGAAAAAGCGCTCGACCGCGCGCTCCGCATTCATGGCCTCAGCTTCGACCACAACCTCCATGCGCTGCGCATTGTCACCTGGTTTGAGGAGCGCTATCCGGCCTTTCGCGGGCTCAATTTAACGCTTGCCGTCCGCGAAGGCATCGTGAAACATTCGCGCGACTACTCCGAGAAAGACCATCCCGAGCTGGCAGAGTATTTTCTTAATCGATTTCCACCGCTTGAGGCGCAGCTGATCGATCTTGCGGACGAGATCGCCTATCTCACCGCTGATCTCGACGATGGGCTGGACTCCGGCGTCCTTGCGCTCGATCAGCTCCGCGCATCAGCGCCGCTCTTCCGCGGCTTTCACGATGCCGCGCTCCAGAGCTTTCCCAATGCTCCGGCACGGCTGGCGGTGTACGAGTCCCTGCGACGTCAGTTGAACGCGTGGGTCACCGATCTGATTGACGAAGTACGCAAGCTCGTGAACGTGCTCGGCGCCACTATGCTCGATGACATCCGGAGTGCTCCGCAAAGGCTCGCGTCACTCAGCGCGCAGATGGAATCTGAGCGCACCGCGGTCAAGGAATTCCTTTACGCGAACCTCTACAACACGCCCGCCCAGGAACAAGAGCACGCCCGTGCGGAAGAGGTAGTCATCGAGATCTTCGAAGAACTCATGGCCGAACCCGGCCTCATGCCCCTGGACCACCAGGCGCAGATTCCCACGGAGGGACTGGCCCGCACTGTGGCCGACTACATTGCCGGAATGACCGACAGCTACATTGTGCAGTTGTGGTCGCGGAGCGGTGGGCGCTGAGTCACTGCACTTTGCCTTGCGGACGGATTCGACGGAGGTCGAGCGCGCACAGCACGGCATTCTGCGCATGCATACGCAGATTGTCGGCTGCGGCCCACAGCCATAGTCGCGAAGCCAGATTGGAGTTGCGGCCTGCGGCTTCCGGACGCAGCCGAACCAGGATGTCGTTCTGCCCAGTGGCGGCGAGGTTTGACGGCGAATCCGTATCTTCGAGCACCAAATCGACGTGCTCGCCGGTCAATGCATCTTCAAGGGCGCCAATCTCGACCGCCCGTTCCAGTTCTACGGCAATGGAGAATGTGTGGCCGTGGAAGACGGGGGCATGGATCACCTGCACGGCCAGCGACGGGCCGCGCCCGCCGGTTATCACCTGGTAGTGGCGGCGAATGCGCGCTTCCAAATCCGGCAGACTCACGGTGGAGCTTTCACCCATGCCGCAAAGCAGGTTGTACGCCACCTGCGAGTCGTAAATTGCTCGAGGTAAGGACTGGAAGCTGAGCAGGCTCACCGTCTGCTGGTGCAGCTCGTCCATGGCCGTGCGTCCGAAATCGCTGGCCGGCTCAAGCACGGTAGCGGCGGCGAAGCGCACCGGCGCGGCTTGTTGCAACCGTTGCAGCAGCAATGCAAGTGTGACAACGGCAGGATGGGCAGGCACCACGGCCGGCGTAAAAAGATCGACGCCCGCCGCGTCCGTCTCCAGCCACGGTGCGCGAACCACCACACCAGTCTCCCGGTCCAACGCCGCTGAGAGATCCAGGACCGTCGATCCGGATCGTAAGGCCTGCTGCCAGTACCGGCGCGTCAGGCTCTCGGTGCCGCAGAAGAATGTGAAGTCAGCATGGCCGAAGGCGTCGGCGCCAATTGCCTGGATGAAAGTGACCTCATCGCCCACCTGGTCCAACTGGCCTTGCGCGGCTTCCTCGTCGAGCAGAACAAAGCTGGCCGAGGCCAGCGGCGACTCTGACAGAATCTCCTTCAACTCCCGGCCCACCAGGCTTGAAGCGCCGGCAATAGCAATTTTGTACACAGGTGTCCTTTGGCTTGGTTTGACTTATAGCTAGGGTCTTCCGGCGCCGGGTTCGGCTGCGACCGGCGAGTGAGCGGGCGGATCAAGCGGCTTTCTGCGTCGCCGCCTCGACCAGCCATATGCCGCGCGCGCCCAAATCCCCGAAAACATGTATACCAATGCGACCGGGAACATGACCACATTCGAGTAGCGCAGCGCGATGTAGGCGATCAACGCCAGCAGAACCAACAACTGGAAGGGATGGCGGCGGGAAAAATTGATCTCTTTTGCCGACCAGAAGCGCCAGGTGCTAACCATCAAAAATGCCGTCAGCCCGACAAGAATGAGCCAGGGAACGGCGACCCACCATTCCTCGACAGGATAGGCGTTGAAGAAGTGGACGGTGGCCGCCAGTAGGCCAGCCGCCGCGGGAATCGGCATGCCGACAAAGTACTTTCTGTCGGCGCGCCCAGGATTTCGCGGCTGCGCATCGGGACTGATGTTGAAACGCGCCAGGCGCGAAGCTCCGCTGAGAAGAAAGAGAAAGCAGATGAATGCGCCGGCCTGCATCAAGTGCTGCCGGAGTTCTAAACTCATCGAATCGGGGAGGAAATGGAATCCCCAGACGAACGCCAGCAGGCTTGGCGCCACGCCAAAGGTGATGACATCGGCCAGCGAATCCAGCTCTCTGCCAAAGTCGCTGGTGGTGTTGGTCAAGCGGGCGATACGGCCATCGAGCGCGTCAAAGGGAATGGCAAAGAGAATGGCGATCGCTGCCCAGTCCAGGTGCAAGTGTGCCTGGCCGCTTCCATCCAGCGCTCCAATGGTTTGGGTGATGGAAAAGTAGCCGGCCCCCAGGCTGCCTGCGGTAAATAACGAGGGGAGCAAGTACATGCCTCGCCGCAGACGCGGATGAGGCTTTCCCTTTGCCCGTTGAAAATCAAAGGAATTCACGAGCTCTCTCCCCGCGGCATTGCGGCCAGCACACTAGCTCCGCCCTTGACGCGCTCTCCCACCTTCACCCGCAGCACTGCGCTTGATGGAATGACAACATCGACTCTGGAACCGAATTTTATGAGCCCCACACGCTGCCCGCGCTCCACCGATTGGCCCTGATCGAAGCGGAAGACGATGCGCCGCGCCAGCAGCCCTGCAATCTGCTTGAAGGTGACCTCGAAACCCGCATCTTCTCCCTGGCCGCGCACCGTGACCGCGTTCTGCTCGTTGCGCTCGGCCGAGGTTGGATTCATCGCGTTGAGAAACTGGCCTTTGTGATAGCGCACCTGGCTCAGGACGCCGCCGATAGGCGCGCGGTTCACATGGACGTCAAAGACACTCAGAAAGATACTGATCCGCTGGCGAGCCCCTTCAGGAGTCATGATGGCGGTTGTTTCGGTCACCAAGCCGTCACCAGGCGAGACGATCAAGCCATCGCCAACAGGAATGGCGCGTTGAGGATCACGGAAGAACCACAGGAAAAACGCCGCGAGAAGGACCGGCGCCAGACCCCAAACCCAATATCCTGTAAGCCATTTGAGCGCTGCGGCAACCACCAGCAGACTGATTCCGTAGATGTAACCGTCGCGAACCATGGTCCCCAACGATTATACGGTGATTGAAGGGACGAACCACTGAAACAGGGTGGTGCGGGGACACGCTGAAACACCTCACACTGCCCAGCGCTTACGCTCGGCAAGTGAGCCACAAAAGCCTAATATCTCAGAACTTACGCCACGGCGAGAACGCGGCGTTCCAGCGCGAAAATCAGGTCCTTGGCGTGCAGCTTGAGCTTCTTCAAGCGCACTTCTTCCAGTTGTTCATCTTCGGAAAGGTATGGCTTTTGAAGCAACTCTTCCAAACGCTGAGCGTAGCGGCGATGTTCTGCGTGCAGGCGATCGATCTCTTCGCTCAGCATGGAACCTTGAACTTCGTCCATCAAGCACCCCCGGTTCGGCGGTTTGGTTAGAGGATACCTGGCCGCCGTTTTTATTAGAACATTTACATATATCGCCGTTTCGGGTGAATCGGCAAGCAAGAAATCCGCTGAAGGTAACATCACCCTGTGAATATCAAGGGGAATGTTGGTTGGAGGCCTCGTCAGCGACAGCTCAGGTAAAATGAAGCCGCATGAGCACCGCATCTTCAATAGGATCAACGTAGTAAGCCCTGCGAAGACCGATTTGGCCAAAGCCGGCGCACCGGTAAAAGGCCAGTGCCGGACGGTTCGACGCACGCACCTCGAGGCCAATTTCAAAGCCACCTGCCGCGCGCAGATTATTCACGAGGGCCTCGAGGAGCATGCGGCCCAGACCGCGTCGCTGGCCCCCGGCGGCCACGGCAATCGATTCCAGTTCCGCCTGGGGAGGCAATAAGCTGGCCACGGTAAAGCCCTGGACGCTCTTGGGCCGGAGCCCGGCGGCGACCAGGGCGATGCGGTGGGGCGTCGATTCGGGGTTCAGGGCGTCCAGGTAGGCCGCCTCTGGCCAATGGGGCGCCTCCGGCAGACTCGCGGCAATTTCCACCACTCGAGTCAGGTCGGCCGCGGTCATGGGCCGGATCTGCACGTTCTCTGCGAGGGGCTTCATGCACGTTATGACCCCGCCACCACGGGTTTGCCCTCGACTTCCGCGCCAAAGATCTCCGCATCGGACCGCCGCAGGTAATGGCCGTCGAGCAGCGCCAGATCGGCGAAAACACCGGCAGTAAGGCGCGCCTCGCCGAGGCGGAGGGCATCCGCCGCAACCGGTGCCGGCACCGGTATCAGTTGCGCGCTTGGCCACGCAGCCGCCAGCACCACCGCTGCGCCGTCGTCGCACACTGCCACACGAACCGGTGTGGGATGGATCGCCGCAAGTTCGCGGGGGCCGGCAAGAATTTCGTTCGCTTTCGAGCCCATTTGCTCCAGCCTCAGGAAGACTTCGCCCCGGTGCGCATCGAGCGCCGACGATGGCACGCCAGACTTACGCGAAAGGACTTCGAGCCTTGAGAATGCGACCACGGGAATCTCCGTCCCCTCGGCCAGGCCTTTCACTGCGCTCAGCCCTACGCGAACGCCCGTAAAGCTCCCTGGCCCGTTGACGACGACGATCCCCCCCAGGCCCCGAAGCTCTATTCCGGCCGATTTAAGCAACTCGGCCACTGCAGCCACGAGCGTTGCGGAGTAGGTCCTGCCTGCCAACTCGATTTGTCCGAGGATTTCGAGGTCCCGACCGGCCAGCCGTCCCAGCGCGACCGAACCCGATGGCCCGCATGTGTCGATAGCGAGAATTGGCTGTCCAAAGGACACAAAGCCTCCTCACACCGCGGCGAGGGCCTGATCGAGGTCAGCGATCAGGTCTTCCTTGTCCTCGATGCCGATCGAAAGGCGGATCCGCCCCTCGTTGATCCCCATCGAGCGGCGCACTTCCTCACTCACCGAGCCGTGCGTCGTAGTGGCTGAGTGCGACGCAAGCGACTCGACCCCGCCCAGCGATTCCGCATTGATGAAGATCTTGATCGCCTTGAGGAACCGCGCCGCTTCCTCGCGCGACTTGAGCTCGAAGCTCATCATCGACCCGAAGCCCTTCTGCTGTTTCACCGCCAAATCGTACTGCGGGTGAGCCTTCAGCCCAGGATAAGCCAGCTTGCTCACCTTCGGATGCGTGGAGAGGAACTCCGCCACCGCGCGGCCGTTCGCCTCATGCTGCTGGATGCGCAATGGCAATGTCTTGATGCCGCGCAGCACAAGGAAGCATTCAAAGGGAGACAGCACTCCGCCGGCGGCCTTCTGGATGAGCAGAAAGCGCTCCTTGTGCTCGGGCTTTGACCCGATCAGCGCTCCGCCCAGGCCGTCGGAGTGGCCGTTCAGGTATTTCGTGGTCGAATGCATTACGATGTCGGCACCGAGTTCGAGCGGGCGTTGCAGCGCGGGCGACAGGAAGGTGTTGTCCACGCTCACTTCAACGCCCCGCGCGTGCGCAATTCGGCTGACGGCCGCAATGTCGGTAAGCACCATGAGCGGGTTGCTCGGCGTTTCAATGTGCACGAGCTTCGTGTTTGGCTTTATCGCCGCTTCTACGGCGGCCAGGTCGCTCGTGTCGACATACTCGATCTGGATGCCGTAGCCGCTCACGATCTGATCGAAGAGGCGTACTGTGCCGGCATACACGTCGCGCGAGCAGATAATATGATCACCCGCGCGCAGCATCGCCACCATCGCGGAGATCGCGGCCATTCCCGTGGTGAATGCATGCCCGCTCGTGCCGCCCTCCAGCGTGGCGAGCGCCGTCTCAAGGCGGTCGCGCGTTGGGTTGCCGGCGCGCGAGTAATCCCAGCCGCGGTCGCTGCCGATGCCGGTGAGTTCAAAGGTCGAGGAAAGATAGACGGGCACATTCACCGCTCCCGTGAGGGGGTCAGGGTGCTGCCCGGCATGGACGGCAAGTGTTGAGTACTTGTATGGGGACATGACGTAGCTGTCAGCTCCTAGTGTAGTGTCTCATGCAGTTCGTCTTTTATTGAGAGCGGTGCGAGCGCGGGTCACCTTCTCCAGGATGTCTGTGGCCTTGGCGGTCCAGATGAAAGGCTTGGGGTTTTGATTGTGGCCGTCGA
>Ga0224555_1000502_pt1 | contig 59566 bp, 51 predicted proteins | sample 714S23034metaG_FD_180687 | JGI IMG/M metagenome (GOLD analysis project Ga0224555, IMG submission 180687) | Peat soil microbial communities from Stordalen Mire, Sweden - 717 S2 30-34 | ecosystem: Environmental > Terrestrial > Soil > Wetlands > Peat | place: Sweden: Norrbotten County, Stordalen... | reverse complement strand
AGGAGCAGAACCTCTTCCGTAGCGAGGAGGCTGCGCGGGAGTTTGCGCGCGCGCTGGCCGGGGTCTCTCCGGACCTGGTGTTCAAGATTGAGCCGATGCCATTGCAGCATGTGTGGAACTGAGGCTGCGCATTGAAAAAGCAGATTCCTCCGCTGCGCTGCGGAATGACAAGCAACAGGGCTGCGGAGTGACAAGAGGGAAAGTGCAGGGGGGGATTCAGGATGGTTCCCCACAGGAATTTGGCGGGTTGGGCTGTTGCGCGGGGCGAGGACGTGAGACATTGGAGGAGACAAAAGGACGCATGAAGCGGTGGAGATGAAATTTCTGTACAACTGAAGTGCTGCTGGAAGGTCTGATCTTCTCAAGAAGGAGCAGGGACGCGAACCGGTATGGCTGAGCGGCTGAGCACGAAGAGCGGCACGAATGCTGGACGGAGAGTTGAACGACAAGGCTAAACAACAAGGCTGGACAACAGGGCTGAACAACAGAGCGGGACAACAGAACCTGGAACTCAATCGGAGCTTGGAGGGTAGGCTATGACGGAGACCATGTGGCGGTGTGACCAGGTTCGGGCCGGACAGTTGTACAACCGGGTGATGTTCAACACGCGCGAAGAGGCCGAGGAGTTTATGACCCGGATGCGGCAGATGGAGCCGGACCAGGCGATCTCGGTGGAAGAGATTGAGGCGCGGAAGGTGTGGAACTGAAGGGCTGGCAGGGCCGGAAGCTGAGCTTGAAGCAAAGGTAAAAAAAGGCGCGGCTTCGGCCGCGCTTTTTTTTGAGCATGAGCAAGGAGAGGATGATGGCTATACCAAGAGACCCGAACCGCATGCCTCCGCCGATGCATCCCGGAGAGATTCTTCGCGAGGAGTTCATGGTGCCGATGGGCTTATCAGCGAATGCGCTGGCGATGGCGTTGCGCGTTCCGGCGACGCGCATCTCGCAGATCGTACATGAGCGGCGCGGGATCACGGCGGACACCGCGTACCGGCTTGCAACCTACTTTGGTACTTCGGCGGAGCTGTGGATGAATCTGCAGACGACGTATGAGCTATCGACGCTGCAACGCACGACGCTTCCCTCCATACGGAGAGAGGTGCAACGCCAGGTGGCGTAGCGGTCGATAGCTTGCAGGGAGAGACCGTCGTGCGGATGAGGTCCGACGGGAGCATTGAAGGTTGCGCGAAGGCCAGAAGGGTTTCTAGATGGCGACACAGACGAAGGACTACTACAGCACGCTGGGAGTGAAGCGGGGGGCGACGGCGGAGGAGATCCGCAAGGCGTTCCGCAAGCTGGCGCGCCGGTACCACCCGGACGTGAACCCGAACGACAAGCGGGCGGAGGAGAAGTTCAAGGAGATCTCCCAGGCCAACGACGTGTTGAGCGACGAGAAGAAGCGGAAGATCTACGATCAGGTGGGATTTTATTCGGACAATATCGATCCGGCGGCGGCGGAGGCGGCGGCGCGGGGAGGGTACGGCGGGGGATTTGCGGGGGGTGGATTTCCGGGCGGAGCGCGGGCCGGCGGTCGAGGCGGGCAGGAGGTTCCGTTCGACTTTGGGGGATTCGATTTTTCGGACTTTCAGGGCAGCGGTGGACACGCGCGCCCTGGAACTCAGGAGCAGGCGGGCGGCGGGTTTGGCGGGAGCTTCAAGGACATCTTTGGCGGGATGTTCAGCGGTGGACACAAGGCGGCGCGCGGGCCGCGGCCGGGGACCGACCTGGAATATCAGGTGAGCGTGGACTTCTGGTCGGCGGTGCGCGGCGGAGTGGCGCGGCTGGAGATTCAGAGGCAGGAGACGTGCCCGGCGTGCAAGGGCAAGTCGGCGACGGGCGGCGGCAGTGAGTGCCCGGAGTGCCACGGCACGGGCCAGGTGACGCAGATGGGCGGGCGGATGAAGTTCAACATCCAGTGCCCGCGATGCGGCGGGACGGGCAAGCAGCAGAGCGGCTGCCCGACGTGCAATGGCGAGGGTGTGATGGCGCGACGCGAGCCGCTGGAGTTCCGCATCAAGGCGGGAACGCGCGATGGGCAGAGGATAAGGCTGGCGGGCAGAGGGAACGCAGGGACGGACGGCGGCGCGGCGGGAGATTTGTTCCTGATTGTGAAGGTGGGGACGCACCCGGTGTTTACGCGGGTGGCGGACGACATTTATGTGACGGTGCCGGTGACGATGACGGAGGCTGCGCTGGGGGCGAAGATCGACGTGCCGACGATCGATACACATGACGGCGGCGGGCGGACTCAGTTGAAGATTCCGCCGGGGACGCAGACCGGGCAGAAGCTGCGGTTGAGGGAGAAGGGCGTGCCCAGCGCGTCGCACGAGGGGATGCGCGGCGACGAGATTGTGGAGGTGAAGATCGTGGTGCCGCATGTGCAGGACGAGCGGTCGAAGGAGATATTGAGGGAGCTGGCGAAGCTGAATCCGGAGGACCCAAGGGCGGAGCTGCTGGGCGAGGTGTAGAACAAGGCAAAGGCTTAACACCGATGACACCGATGAAACCGATCAATACGAATAAAGCGATGGAAGAAGAAGACGACTGCATGAGGGCTGAGTACGACTTCAGCAATGGTGTGCGCGGCAATCACGCGGCGGCTTATGCTAAGGGCATTGAGGTGAGGGTTGACGGCGAGCCTCGCGTTGTTATGGTGACCCTCGATCCCGATGTGGCTGGCGTTTTTTCTAATTCTCAATCAGTCAACGAGGCTCTGCGGTTACTGATTCAGGTAGCGAAGAGGGCGCTGGATTTTCAGAAGGCGAGTTAAGGGCGGCGATGGCGACGAAGCGGAAGAAGCAAGGCGCGTACATGATCTCGGCGGTGGCGGAGATGTATGAGATCCATCCGCAGACGCTGCGGCTGTATGAGCGCGAGGGGCTGCTGCTGCCCAGCCGGAGCGAGGGCAACACGCGGCTGTATACCGACGAGGACCTGGAACGGCTGGAGTTCATCCTGAACCTGGCGCGCGACCTGGGTGTGAATATCGCGGGGATCGCGATTGTGCTGCAGATGCGAGAGCGGATGGAGGAGATGAACCGGCAGATGCAGGGGTTCGTGGACTACGTGCGGACGGAGATGCTGAGCCGGATCCAACAGCAGCAGCCCAGCGCAGGGCTGGTTCCGATGCCGCGGCCGGTAATTGTGCCGCAGCGAGCGGCGGCGGGGAAGGTTGTGGCTTTGCCGGGGAAGGCCGCGGCGCTGAAGGGCGCGATTGTGGGTGGGAAGAGCGCGGGGAAAGCGGCGAAGGGGAAGACGAAGGAATAGGCCGGGCTTTCAGCCCTCTGTGATTTGTCCGGGCCGTATACCTGGGGCTGCGCCCCAGGCTGGTATTGGTCGCGCCGTTGGCGCTATTTTTTGATCGGCGGACCTGAAGTTGGCCGTCATCTTTTTCCGCTATGCGGGACGCACTACACTGGATGCGCGGGTGAATACGCCTGAAGGGTGCGATGAGTTTGTTTTTGCGAATTTTGTACTACGGTGCGCTGGCGGGGACGGGGACGTCGGCGATCTACTGCGCGATGGTGCTGGTGGGGACGCTGCGATTTGCACGGAGGAAGCGGCGGGAGGAGCGGACGCCGGTGGAGTACATGCCACCGGTGAGCGTGCTGAAGCCGCTGCACGGCGCGGAGCCGGACCTGGAAGAAAATCTGCGGGGATTTTTCGCGCTGGACTATCCAGAGTATGAGTTGCTGTTCTGCGCGCGACACGCGGACGATGCGGGATTGCAGATGGCGCGGCGGATTGCTGCGGAGCATCCGGAGGTTCGGGCGCGTTTCCTGACCTGCGGCGAGCCGCAGTTTCCCAATGCGAAGATGTGGTCGATGGCCATGCTGGCGCGGGCGGCGAGCTACGAGACGCTGGTGACGAGCGATGCGGATGCGCGCGTGTCGCCGGATTACCTGCGGCGGATGGTGCAGGAGCTGGCCGATCCGGGCCGCGAACTGGCTTCGTGCCTGTATGTGGGACGGACGACCGGCGGGTTGGCCGCGCAACTGGACGCGGTGGGCAAGAGCGTGGAGATGACGGGCGGAATCCTTGTCGCCGATATGATCGAGGGCGGGACGCGGTTTGCGCTGGGAGTGAGCATGGTGCTGCGGCGGGGCGCGTTCGAGAAGGCCGGAGGGGTCGAGGACCTGGGGCAGTACTACGCCGAGGACTTTGTGCTGGGACAGCGGCTGGCGGAGGCGGGGTTCGGCGTGAGAATGGCGAACTATGTGGTGCGGCTGATGGTGCTGCCACAGGGGCTGAGGGCGTCGTTCCGCGACCAGTTGCGATGGATGAAGAGCACCCGGCGGTCGCGGCCGGCGGGACACCTGGGAACGGGGCTGACGTATGCGGTGCCGTTCGGACTGCTGGGGCTGGGGTGGGGGTTGCTGGCGGGGCATCCGTTGGCGGGCGCGCTGTGGCTTCTGGGGACGTGCGTGAATCGCTGGGCGATGGCTGCGGGAGTGCTCGCGGCGATTGAGGACGAGCAGGCGGCGTGGCCTACGCTGATCTATCCGCTGAGGGACCTGCTGGGATTTTCGGTTTGGGTGGCGAGCTACATGGGAAGCACGATGGTGTATCACGGAGGATCGTACTCGCTGGGCGTGGGCGGGCGGTTCGAGCCGGTGGAGCGGAAGTAGTTGTCAGTTGCAGGTTGCAGGTTGTGAGTTGTTTGAATTGCTACGCTTAGACAACTGGCAACTAACAACCTGTAACCGTCTTTAACGGTTGGTGAGGATGGATTTGCCGCCGGCGGAGGCGAGGGTGCGGACCGGGCCGAAGGGGCTGAGGCTCATGATGCGGGCCTCGGGGGTGTAGGTGAGGAGGAAGATTCGGCGGGGGCCAGACCAGAGGCGGTCGAGCGAGGCGTCGTCGTCGAAGACGGCGGGGGCGTCTGGCCAGAAGCTGCCGTACCAGGTGCCATTGACGCGGCCATTGACGAAGTGGACAGGCTGGCGGGTGTAGAAGAGCAGGGTGGAGCCGGAGGTGAGCTCGCCGTCGATCATAATGAGGTCGGAGGACGAGTTGCAGGTTGCAGGTTGCAGGTTGCAGGTTGACCGCTGGGCTTGCAGGATAGCTTCCGCGAGACCTTTGGAACCCATGGTGGGATAGAAGCGGACCAGGCCCTCGTGCATGCAGAGTAGGAGGCAGGCGGCGGCGGCGGCGACTATGAGGTTGGCGGCGTAGGTGCGGGCCGGACCGTTGCGGCGGGGGCGGCGCAGCAGGTAGGCGAGGGGGCCAAGGACGATGCAACTGAGGCCGACGAAGACGAGTGGGGCGCGGAAGAGGCCCATGGCGCGGCCGGTGAGGTCGAAGAGATGGGCAAGGGAGAGGTTGTAGTCGCCGCCCTGAGAGAGGAGGGTCGCGATGTCGGTGTGGGGATCGGCGTGGGGCGCGGTGATGGCGAAGAAGAGCGCGACGGCGGCGAGGAGCGAGCAGAGCGGGCCGAGAAGCCAGCGGTGAGCGATGAGGGCGCTGCGCGCGGCGGGGCCGGAGGGGTCGCGGTCGGCGCGGGCGAGGAGGCCACCGGCCATCAGCGCGAGGGCGGGGAGGGCGGGCAGCGAGTAGTACTCCTGGCGCGCGGAGAAGGTGAAGAAGACGAGGACGAGGCCGGCCCAGAGGAGGAGGGTGAGGGCGGCTTCGCGGTCGATCCCACCCATGTCGCGATGAGACCGCGCCATGGATGGGGCACCCGGTAGACTCTGGTCTCCCACCCATTGCGATGAAGCTGCGATGGATGGGGCACCCGACCCCACCTTAGCCGCGATGAGACTGCGGCGAAGATGGGGCACCCGGATCTTCGAGTTTCGGAGGTCGCGGATGTGGCCCCGGATTGCGGCGGGGAGGAAGGCCGTCCAGGGAAAGAGCCAGAGGGCGGCGAGGAGCCAGAAGAGGAGGACGGGGACCTGACCGTAGTCGTGCGGGATGCGGCGCTGCAGGAAACGGGCGATGTGCTCGTTGTAGAGATAGAACCAGGCCCAGCCTGCGCGGGCGGGCAGGCCGAGGCCGGCGGGCAGCGCGATGGCTGGATTGCGCAGCGCGGCGAGGATGTGCCAGGGGGCGGCGATCAGGAGGAAGAGAAGCGTGGATGGGATGAGGTGAAGCTTCAAGAGCAGGCGGAGCTGGCGGGTGAGGGCGAGATAGAGCAGGACAAAGGCGATGGGGAATAGGACGCCGATGAGTCCCTTGGTGAGGAGGTTGAGGGCGGTGACGGCGGCGAAGATCAAGCAAGGAACCAGGGCGGATCGGGCCTCTACGATCCCACCCATGTCGCGATGAGACTGCGCCATGGATGGGGCACCCGGGCCTTCGCGGTTGGCGTGGATGCGGTCGAGGGCGATGAGGAAGGCATGGACGGCGAGGGTCATCCAGAGGCAGATGACGATGTCCGGGATGAAGAAGCGGGTGTAGAGGAAGGGGCCGATGCAGGTGGCGAGGGCGAGGGCGGAGTAGAGAGCGCCGCGGTCGGGGTGAGCGGCGGGAGAGACGGCACTGAAGAGGCGGAGGCCGAGGGCGTAGGTGGCGAGCAGAAGGGCGAGGGTGAGGAGAGCGAGGGGAAGGCGGGCGGCCCAGTCGTAGGGCCCGAAGAGGTGCATGGAGCCGGCGGCGAGCCAGTACATGAGGGGCGGCTTGTCGAAGAAACGGATGCCGTCGATATACGGGGTGACGTAGTCGTGGCGCAGGAGCATCTGGCGGGCGATCTCGATGTAGATGGAGTCGACGTCGTCGAGCAGGCCGGGGGTAAAGAGACAGCCGATGTGCAGGATGAACCATGCGAGGACAATCATCGCGATGGAGCGCGGGCGCCAACGGGTGGGCGCGGGCGGGGCGAGCCGATCTGCTAGCGGCTGGAGCGGCTGGCCGGGGGATGGATTGGCGGATTGGAGCGGGGGCTGAATCACGGCTGGCTCGGCGGTTCTTTCTGCGGAGTGAGATTGGTTTCGAGCGGACGGGCTGAATCGATGAACAAAGGGCGATCGGTGAGGAGGGCCTTGCCGGAGGTCTCCTGGAGGAGGATTGCGCGCGGGCCGAGGAGGCGATCGATGTCGTCGCGGCGTTCCAGCGGGACGAAGAGGAGTTTGCGCGGGCCGGAGCCCCACTGGGCGAGAAGCTGGGCGGGGGTTAGGAAGAGGGACTGCGCGTCGGGGAAGGAGGAGCCGAAGAGCATGGAGGAGGAGCGGCCATCGACCAGGAGCGCGGGACGGTCGAGGGGGCGATTCAAGTAGAAGGGGATGGATGAGCCGTAGGCCTGGTCGCCGTAGAGGAGGAGGGTGTTATCGCGGGAGATGGCGCCGGAGGATTCTAGCTGCTGGATCTTTGCGGCGAAGTTCTGCGAGGAGAGCATGGGGGCGAAGCGGACCAGCGCGATGTGCGCGGCGATGAGGAAGGCTGCGGAGGTGAGCGCGATGGCGGTGGTGGCGGCGACGTGGCGACGGCGGGCGCGGAGGTTCCACGCGATGGCTGGGCCGATGGCAAAGGCGGCGAGGGCGAGCGAGGCGGGCAGGCGGAGCGCGGCGAAGCTGGGGGCGGTCAGGTCGAAGAGCGAGGACATGGAGAGGGTGTAGTCGCCGACTCCGCGATGGGCGAGGAGTTCTCCGATGTCTGGCACGAAGGCGAGATGGCGCGAGGTATAGAGGCCGTAGGCGAGGGCCGCGGCGACGGCGAGGCCGATGGCGGTGAAGGCGGCATGGGCGAAGGTGATCCAGCGGCGGGAGGATTTTTCTGCGTCGTAGGTGAGTTCGGCGCGGGCGAGGGCGGCGGCGAGGAGCATCAGGAGCGGGAGGTACGCGGGGAAGGTGTAGTACTCCTGATTGGTGGAGAGGGAGAAGAAGAGGAGGACGAGGGCTGAGAAGAGGGTGAGGAGGAGGGTGGTGCGTAGAGATGGGGTGAGGTCATGAAAGCGTCCGCCAAGTTGGGAGATGCCGCGAGCTGAATACGGAGATTCTGACCCTTTGACAAGCTCAGGGTCAGAATGACGCTTCCATTTATTTCGGAACTCGGCAACGGCCACGGGGAGGAAGAGGCTCATGGGGAAGAGCCAGACGAGGTGGAGGCTCCAGTAGAGGTAGCTGGGGAGCTTGTTGTAGTCGCGCGGGATGCGGCGGCCGAGGAAGCGGAGGACGTGCTCGTTGATGAAGTAGAACCAGAAGAAGCCGTGGCCGTCGGCGGCTCCGGTGTTGCGCAGGCCGGCGAGGATGTGCCATGGGGCGGCGATGGCGAGGAAGAGGAGCGCGCCGGTGAAGGGCTTGAGGCGGCGCCAGTTGCGTAGTTCGCCGGTGAGGGCGAGGAAGAGGGCGGCGGTGGCGACGAGGAAGACGATGGCGACCAGGCCCTTGGTGAGGACGGCGAGGGCGAGGGCGGTCCACATAGCGTAGGGGTAGAGACGGGACTGCGCGGAGCTTTGTGGCGCTCCATCCCACATCTCAGAATCGAGATGTGGGGCACCCGCAGGTGAAGCAGATCCCTCCGCTTCGCTACGGGATGACAAACCTGGGGCGCTGCGGGATGACAAACCTGGGGCGCTACGGGATGACAACGACGGGGAAGCTGGATTGAGGGATTGGAGGAGGCAGTAGAGGGATGTGGCGAGGAGGAGGGAGAGGAGGACGTCTGGGATGAAGACGCGGGTGAAGAGGAAGACACCGGCGGAGGTGAGGAGCCCGAGTCCAGTGTAGAGGGCGGCGCGCTCGCCAAAGGACTGACGCGCCCAGCGGACGCCGAGGAGCATCAGGAAGAGGACGCAGAGGGCCTGGGGAAGGTGCACGGCGAAGGCGTTAACGCCGAATGCGCGCAGGCTGGCGGCGACGATCCAGTAGGGGAGGGGGGCTTTCTCCAGATAGCGGACGTTGTTGACGCGCAGGGTGACCCAGTCGCCGGAGAGGGCCATCTGGCGAGCGGCGTTGGCGTGGGTTCCGTCGGCGTCGTCCAGGACGGGCGGGGCGAAGAGCGAGGCGAAGAAGAGAATGAGCCAGAGCGCTCCCAGAAGAGAGAGGACGCGGGCGTGGCTGGAGGGGGCGGCGGCGCGGTGGGTGGTTGCGGGTTCGGCGGAGGCGGTGGTTGACATGAGAATTACTTGCTCTAACAGCATACGTTGTGGAATGTTGCGGGTGGGGTATTGTGGCAGGGGAAGAGGAATTTTTATTTTGCGGTTTGGACGTGAATTTGAGCCGGTGCGTTCTGTTGGAATGAACAGACAAAGGAAAATACAGGGGTCCTTCGCTACGCTCAGGATGACGACCTTAAACTGAATGATGAACTGAATCGGAATGAGGATAGGCTTGGGGAGAGGGTTGAAGGATGCTGACGTTTGCGGCGATTGACATTGGTTCCAACTCGGTTCGGCTGAAGATTGCGTCGGTGGAGCAGCACCGGCTGAGGACGCTGCACGAGGACCGCGAGGTGGTGCGGCTGGGGGAGAGCGTCTTTCAGACAGGGGTGATCTCTCCGGAGGCGATGGCGAACACGATCCGCGCGCTGAAGCGGTTTCAGAAGGCGGTGCAACTGCATGTGGCGGACCGGGTGCGGGTGGTGGCGACCAGCGCGATGCGGGACGCGCGGAATGCGGCGGCGTTTACGGCGTGGGTGAAGTCGGCGACAGGATGGAATGTGGAGGTGATCTCGGGGCTGGAGGAGGGCCGGCTGATTCACCTGGGAGTGGTGACGCACGAGGTGGGAGCGCGGGGGCGGTGTCTGCTGATCGACCTGGGCGGGGGGAGCTGCGAGATTACATTCTCCGATGAGGGACGCATCCGCGAGATGGTGAGCCTGCCGCTGGGCGCGGTGCGATTGCAGCAGGAGTTTCTGCACGGCGATCCGCCGGCGAAGGAAGATGTGGCGCGGCTGAAGCAATATATCGGCCGCGAGCTTCGGAAGGCGGAGCGCAGGCTGGGGAATCCGCGGGTGGGGCTGGTGATTGCGACCTCGGGGACGGCGGCGGCGCTGGCCGAGGCGAGCGTGGCGCTGGCACGCAAGCTGCCAGTGCGGAAGGCGGCGCCGAAGAGATTTGTGCGCATCAAGCCGAGCGTGGCGAAGACGGCGGAGGTGCGCCGGCTGACGGAGCGGCTGGCGAAGATGAACAACGCGCAGCGGGCGTCGATTCCGGGGATCGGGACGCGGCGGTCGGAGATTGTGATTGGCGGGGCGATGGTCTACACGAGCCTGCTGGAGCGGATGGGGCTGAAGGGGTTTCGCTACTCTCCGCTGGGGCTGAAGGACGGGATCCTGGCGCAGATGCTGGCGGATGTGGACCTGCGCGCGTCGGTGCACAGGAAGATTGAGAGCGAGCGGTGGGAGGGCGTGCTGGAGGTGTGCAAGCGATACGGCGTGGATACGAAGAAGGCCGAGCCGGTGCGCCAGCACGCGGTGCAACTTTATGACGAGCTGGCGCGGGTGCATGAGCTTCCGGTGGAGTACAGGCTGTGGCTGGAGTCCGCGGCCATGATGCAGGACGTGGGCAAGTACATGAACCACCAGGGGCACAACAGGCACACACAGTACATTGTGGCGAACTCGGAGATCTTTGGATTCTCGCCGGAGCAGCGGGCGGTGGTGGGAGCGATTGCGCGCTATATGGGCAAGAGCCGCCCGGATGCGGTGGATCGCGTGATGCGCGCGGTGCCCATCGAGCAGCATGGCAATGTGATGCGTTCGGTGGTGTTGCTGCGGCTGGCTCTGGCTCTGAACCAGGACCGCGTCAGCGCGGCGGTGCGGATGCGGGCGCGGGTCTACCCCAAGCGGGTGCTGCTGGAGCTGGCGCCGGGACGCGGCGGAGCGGAGCTGGAGGCGTGGTCGCTGCGCAAAGAGGCGGACTACTTCCGGGAGGTCTTTCGGCGGGACCTGGCGGTGGAGGTGGCGTAGAGCGCGCGGACGGTGCGCGGATCGAGCAGCCAGTGCAGCGCGGCCGGGCCTCGGGCCAGGTTGACGCGCGCCAGCGAGCCCTTGCGCAGACGCACACAGGCCGCCCCGGCGCAGGCGTCCAGGCCGCTGGCGGGACAGTTCGCGGCGGGAACGAGGAGCGAGCCGAGGAAGGCGTTGAGGTTGGGATTGTGGCCGACGACGAGCAGGTTCTCGTGGCCGGAGAGCTCGCGCAGGAGCTTCTGGAACTGGGCGAAGGTGGCGTCGGGCGCGAGCGCGGCGGAGGAGAGGATTTTGGCCTCGTAGCCCATCTCGGTGCCGACGAGCGAGGCGGTCTGCATGGAACGCTTCAGCGGGCTGGAGACGATGAGGTCGAACTGGAGCTTCATGGTGTTGAGGACATGGGCGAGCTGTAGGCAGTGGCGCTTGCCGTCCTTGTCCAGGGGACGCTTGTGGTCGAGGACCGGATTGGCGCGCTTTACGCCGGCGCTGGCGTGACGCAGGATGTAGAGGTTCATAGGGCTAGCGATATTGTAGGCCAGGTTCAAGGTTCAAGGTTTGAGGTTCAAGGTTCGAGGGGTGACGGGTGAGGGGTGGTCTGGCCGGAAGGGCAGGGTGCGCTTTGCGTGGGGAGCCGTGGGGATGAGATTGGGGGGAGGGGAATTGCTGTGACGGATGGAAGGAATGGTGCGCCCGGAGAGATTCGAACTCCCGACCCTTTGGTTCGTAGCCAAATACTCTATCCAACTGAGCTACGGGCGCACATTGCGGCGAGGAGATGGTCCGGCTGCAACTCTTCAAGGATAGAGGATTGCAGGCAGGAGAGCAACCCGGCGATGGAGGTTACGGGCAGAGCGCAATCCGGCGATGGAGGGGTACGGGCGTAGAGCAACCCGGCAATGGAGGGTTGCAGGCATAGAGCGACCCTGCGGCGAGCGGGCCAGGGCATAGAACGACCCTGCGGCGAGCGCGAGCTGCGGTGGCCGGCTGACGGGCTAGCTGCCCTTCTCGGTCGCTTCCTTGACCATGCGGGTGGCGATCTGGCTGAACTCCTCGTGTCGTGGCGCGGGAGGTGTCTTTGGTTTGGGCTGCTTCTTCTTTTCTTTTCTGCCTTTGTCTTTGTTTCCCATGGCGACAGTCTAACGCCGATGCACCTTTAAGCAAAACAGGACAAATGCAGGGATTCTTCCCCTTCGCAAGCTCAGGGTCAGAATGACAATCAAAAACAAACAAAGGCAAAGGAAGAAGCAGATTCCTCCGCTACGCTGCGGAATGACAAGCAAAAACAAACAAAGGCAAAGGAAGAAGCAGATTCCTCCGCTGCGCTGCGGAATGACAAGCAGAGGGGGCTGCGGAATGACAAGCAGAGGGGGCTGCGGAATGACAAACAGAGCAGACAACGGCGGGGAGTGGATTCGGAAGTTGGCCGGCTGACGGCGGGAGATGGATGCGTGTAGGATGGAACGGCTTTGGGGTTGCGCTTGTTACGGAATTCGACGGAGGAGAAACGCGATGGATGGGATGAATCAGAGTGAGATGAATCGGGATGGAATGAGCCGGCGGGATTTTGCGGGGCTGGTGGCAGGGCTGCTGGCGGTTGCGGGCGGGTTTTCGGCGCAGGCCGAGGGGCAGGCTGCCGGGGCGGCTGGGCAGGGGAGCGCAGCGGCTGTGGCTGGCTCTGGGCAAGCTGTGGCGGGGGCGCGGCCGGCGGTGGCGATGCGGGAGCTGGGGTCGGGGGTCTTCAAGCCGCAGGCGGAACACGGGATGCAGGGCGGGCACGAGTCGCACTCATTTTTGACCGGGATGCTGAAGGCGGGCAACATCCGCCTGGAGATGCATGAGTCTGTGCAGCAGGCGGGGGCGCCGCATGAGGCGGTTGGGACGCACAAGCACAGCGAGATATGGCTGATGCAACGGGGCGTGGCGACGCTTTATCTGAACGGAACCGAGCACAGGATGGAGGCAGGCGATGTAGGGCTGTGCTGCGCGGGCGACGAACACTGGATCGCCAACGCCGGGGATTCGGAGCTGGCTTACTTTGTGGTGACTGTGGGATCGCCGGAGTAGAGCGGCCTACATCATGGACTGGACGCCTTTGACGGCGCCGGAGACGGCTTCGGAGGCTTTGTCGACGGCATCGGCGACCTGGCCGCGGGTGCGCTTGAAGGTCTTCTGTGCTTCCTTGCTGAGGGATTCGGCCTGCTCCTTGAGGTAGGAGGCGGCGTCCTCGAGATAGTCGACGCCGTCGTCGAAGTTGCGGCGCAACTGGCGGCGGGTCTTGACTCCTGGTTGGGGGGCGTAGAGAAGCGCGACGGCCGCACCGGCGGCAACGCCCAGGCCAAACGCGATCCAGATTCCTTTTGCACTCATTGCGGTCTCCTCGGCGGGAAGGTTCCGGTCGCCTGAGGGTAAGATTCGGTGGGGTGCGGATTGGTTGCGTCTTCAAGACAAATGCTAATTGACCCACGATTATTGAAATTGGGGGATAGACGGAAGTGGCTGTTGGGTGGATAGAATACATCCAAGAAGAGAGAAAGACGGGGCGGGCGACTTGAACGAGCCACAGATGAGCAAGATGTATCTGGCGATGCTGCAGGAGTGGTGTGCCATGCAGTTTCACAGGGTGTGGCGCAGGGGCGTGATGCGGTCGGGGATGGTGACGGGGCTGATTCTAGCCGTGCTGGTGGGAGGATTAAGCTTTGCCTACCGCGAACGGGGACGGGGGAACCTGCACAAACTGGAGGAAAAGATTGCGACCGACCGGCAGATTGTTCCGGTGGCCCTGCCGGGCGGGCAGGAGGCAATCGAGCTGACGCGGATGCGGCTGATGGGGGGCACGATGCCGGAGTTCCTGTCGGTGACGATGCTGCCGGGCCGGGGGATGAACGTGCTGCAGATCGAGGCGTATATCCCGGGCAAGGGCGAGGTGAACCTGCTGGCATCGCCGCCGGTTGAGGGCGCGGAGAGCGCGATGACGGGGACGGGCGAGGATGCGGACGGAAAGGCGAGCCTGACGATGGGCGGAGCTTTCGAGGTGCCGTGGGCGGGGCGGATCGAGGGAGTGGCGTCGCAGGTTGCGGGGGGACGGGTGAGCGCGGTGTGGCGCGGGCATACGATGACGCTGCCCGGCAGCGCGGAAGCGGTGGCGCATGACGGGCTGCTGCTGGCCAACGCGGCGGACTCCGCGGACACGACGGCGCTACCCGATGGAGGACAGGCGCAGGCGGTCTTCCATGCGGGGGACTTTAGGGCGCACTGGCCGTCGAAGACGGACGTTACGGTGACTGTGCTGCTGGGCAGCCAGTGGATTGAGTTGACGGTGGTGATGCGCAACACGGGCGATGCAGCCGAGCCGGTGGGCATCGGATGGCATCCCCGGTTTGCAATCTTCGACGGAAACCGGGAACAGTTGCGGCTTCGGCTTCCGGGCGAGATGCGGGAGGAGGTGCGCGACCGAGAGAGCGGGTTGCCCACGGGCGTTCTTCTGCCTGTGAACGGAACGCCGTACGACTTTACCGGGCGCGGCGGGGCGGCGCTGGGGAAGATGGACCTGGATGACAGCTTCGTGGCGCTGCACAGGGACTTGATGGACAACTCGGCGGTGGCAGAGCTGAGCGACCCGGCGAACGACTACGGAGTGCGGCTGACGGCCCTGAGCCCTACGATCAAGGCGTTTCGGGTGATTGCGCCGGCGGACGCGGACTATGTGTCGATTGGACCGCAGTTCAACTACGACGATCCTTTCGGGCGGGAGTGGTCGAAGGACACGGACACGGGGATGGTGGTGCTGCAACCGGGGCAGTCGACGCAGTGGGAGGTGCGGCTTGAGCTGTACTCGCTGGCGGGCAACCAGAACGCGAAGTAGGGGGTGGACGCGCGGGCGATGGAGTGGGCGCGGCGGTTTGACCCTTCGCAAACAAGACCCGTAGAGTGGAAGAGGGGCGCCTGCGCTTGCGTGATAGCGGGTGCGGTGAAACTGATCGAGTGGAAGGGATTGAATTGAATTCGACTGAGAGTGCGGGAACGAACGAGACCGAGACAAAAGAGACGGTGACAGACCAGACGGCGCCGGAGAAGACGGCAGCGGAGAATGCTGGGGACGGGCAGACGGAGGCCGGAGTTGTTGCGGGCCATACGCATGAGCACGAGCACGATCATGAACACGAGCATGATCATGAACACGAGCATGATCATGAACACGAGCACAGCCATGAGCACGGGCCATCGCTGAATCCGCTGTTAACGCGCGAGATTGCGGTGGAGGTTCCGGCGGACGAGGTCTCGAAGGCCTACCGGACATCGATCAAGCGGTATCAGAAGCTGGCGAGGGTTCCGGGCTTCCGCGCGGGCAAGGTGCCGGAGTCACTGGTGCGGTCGAAGTTCGCGCGGGAGCTGCGCGAGGAGGTGCTGCAGGCGCTGGTGTCGGAGCGCTTCCGGAAGGCGATTACGGAGCAGAAGCTGCGGCCGATCTCGGAGCCGCAACTGCTGGACCTGCAACTGAATGATGGCGAGCCGCTGCGCTTCAAGGCGGCGTTCGAGGTGCTGCCGGAGTTCGACGTGGCGGGATACGAGACGGTGCGCGTGGAGCGGCCCAAGAGCGAGCTGACGGAGGAGGAGTACGAGGGCGAGCTGGATTACATCCTGGACAGCCAGGCAACGGTGGAGACGGTGGAGGAGGAGCGCGCGCTGGTGGAAGGGGACTGGGCGGAGATCCAATTCCGCGGCGAGATCAAGCCACTGGCCGAGACGGTGACCGAGGAGGGCGTGACGGCGACCACTCCGGCGGAAGCGCCGATCACGGGCGAGGACGTGCTGATCGAGATTGGCGGCAAGAACACGCTGGCGGCGTTCAACGATGCGTTGCGCGGGTCGAAGGTTGGGCAGGAGCTGAAGTTCGAGGTGGAGTATCCCGCGGATTTCGACGAGAAGAAGCTGGCGGGGCAGACCGTGGGCTACGACGTGACGGTGAAGGCGATCAAGCGCAAGACGTATCCGGAGCGCGACGCGGAGCTGGCCAAGCAGCTCGGCAACAGCGAGAGCTGGGAGGAGTTCGAGCGGCAGTTGCGGGAGCGCGTGGGGCGGCGCAAGCGCGAGTCGATGGAGACGGGCGCGAGGAACAAGATGATCGATGAGGTGATTGCGCGAACCAGCTTCCCGGTGCCGGAGTCGCTTGTGCAGCAGCGGGTGGACGCGCGGCTGGAGCGCGGATTGCGCGCGCTGGCACAGCAGGGGATGAAGGCGGAAGACATGCGCAAGCTGGACTTTGTGCGCCTGCGCGCGGCGCAGCGGGACGAAGCGGAGCGCGAGGTGAGGGCTTCGCTGATTGTGGACCGGATCGCCGAGGCAGAGAATGTCTCGGTGAGCGATGAGGAGCTGAACGGCGAGGTGATGGCGCTCGCGATGCAGACGCGCGAGCCGTACGAGACGCTGCGCGAGCGGCTGGCGAAGGACGGCGGGATAGAGCGGCTGCGCGAGGAGATGCGGCGGGAGAAGACGAGCCGCGTGCTCTACGAAAAGCTGGCGAGCTGAGCAATCCGGTGGCGAGGTAGTTCGGGATGAAGCTGGTGACGTTTGTGGAGGGCGGCAAGGAACCGAGGCCGGGGTTGGTGGTCGAGGGCGGAGTCGTCGATCTGGGCGCGGAGGGGTTCGAGGACGCGATTGCGTTTCTTGGCGCTTCGAGGAGCGTGCAGGCGGATGTGGCGCGGGCTGCCGTTCAATCGAGAGCGAGGATTGCGCTGGATGGGGTGCGGCTGCTGGCTCCGGTGCCGAATCCGCCTCGCATCTTCGGCATTGGGGTGAACTACGCCGAGCACGCGGCCGAATCGGGGACAAAGATGCGCGATGTGCCGACGGTGTTTATTGTGCTGTCGTCGGCAGTAGTGGGGCCGGGCGCGGATGTGGTGTTGCCGCCGAACAGCTCGATGGTGGACTACGAGGCGGAGCTGGCGGTGGTGATCGGGAAGGCGGGGCACAGGATCGCGGCGAGCCAGTGGGAGGAACACGTCTTCGGGTACACGATGATGAACGATGTGAGCGCGCGCGACGTGCAGCGGGCGACGAGTCAGTGGTCGCTGGGAAAGAGCTTCCCGACGTTTGCGCCGATGGGGCCGTGGGTGGTGAGCAGAGACGAGATTACCGATCCGCATCGGTTGGGGATTTCGTTGACGATTGGCGGGGAGCGGTTGCAGGACTCGAACACGAGCCAGATGATCTACAAGATTCCGGCGCTGATCGAGTACCTGTCGGGGATTGTGCCGCTCGAGGTTGGGGACGTGATCAGCACGGGAACGCCCGCCGGGGTGGGGATGGGACGGACACCGCAGCGCTGGCTGAAGGCTGGGGAAGAGATGATACTTGCGATTGATGGGATTGGGGAGCTGCGGAATCCGGTGGTGGGGGAGTAGAGGGCTCGGCGTTGGGGTAGAACAGACAACGGCAGAAGCAGATTCCTCCGCTGCGCTGCGGAATGACAAACAAGAGAGCAGACAGCGGCAGAAGCAGATTCCTCCGCTGCGCTGCGGAATGACAAACAAGAGAACAGACAGCGGCGAAATACGGAGATTCTGGGTGCGCCAGAATGACGACTCCTGGGGTTTCGCCGGGACGACGAACTTCAGTGGATTGCGTTCAGGACGATGGGCGCGTGCGCGGCCAGCGGGTGGCGAGTTGGGTGACGGCGTAGGCGGCCAGGAGGGTGAGGAGCGGATCGATGTTGAGTCGGTAACGGAACTCGGCGTGGGTGATGTAGTAGGGAAGCGGGAAGAGAAGCAGGGGGAGGGCCATGAGGACGGCAAAGGCCCTCATGCGGTTGCGGTAGAGGAAGACAAGGCCGGTGAAGCCGAGGATGGTGGTGAGGAGCGCGTGAAGTTCATAGATGCGCGGGCCGCCCACGCTGCCCGTTCCCGACCAGAAGCGGAAACAGCGGCGGAGGCTGAGACGAAGGAAGACTGCGGGGTGGGTGCGTATGTATTGCAAGGCCTGGGCGGATTTATCGCGGGTGTAGGCGACCTCACCCTTGGCGACGTAGCTGGCCAATTCGGACTTGTTGTACATGGGGAAGAGCGACTCGTCGAGGAAGCCGGTTGCGCCGGGGCGATTTCCCATCCATAGCTCAAAGCCGGCGGTGCTGCGCAGGGGAATGAATGCGTGGAAGCGGCAGGCGTTGCGGATGGGCCAGACAGAAAAGAGCAGAAGAAGCGCGAGCAGGCCGACGAGCGGAGCTACGCGAGCGACGCGGCGCGTCTGCCAGGCTGCCCATGCCATGATGGCCAGGAGCGTGGGCAGAAGGGCGGGATTGATGAGGGCGATGATTGCGGCGGACGATCCGAGGAGGAGCCAGGCGGCGATGGTGGGGCTGCGGCGGCAGCGGAGCGCGAGCAGGATGATGGCGGGAAGCGCGCAGGCGGAGAGGCTGGTCTCCCAGAAGATGGCGGGAATCCAGAGCAGGGGAAGCGAGACGGCCCAGAATGCGCCGGCGAGGATGGCTGTGCGGTCGTCGAGCGACTGGCGACAGATGCGCATCATCAGCCAGATGGTGACGAGGCTGACGAGAATCTGCAGGGCGATGATGGCGATCTCGGAGGCGAAGGAGTATGTGCCGAAGACGAAAAATACGGCGGCGATGAGGAGGGGATAGCCGGGCGCGACCAATGCCGTGGGGCCGGTGGGGACGCCGAAGGGAGAGCTGAAGCCGTGGCCGTGGAGGAGCGAGCTGGCCAGCAGGCCCATCTCGTAGGGGTGGGAGAAGAGCCAGTTGTGGGGACGGGTGAAGGCGACATTCGCCAGAACCAGGAGGCGGCCAAGCAACGCCACGCAAAGGATGACAATGAGGGAACGGAGGCGCGCGCGCGAGTCTGGAGTGGAAGATGCTGCGCGGAGGTTCAGAGGCGGGTGATCTGTCATGGCATGGAGGGGCGCTGGAGCGACAGAGCGATGGTATCAGACAGAAACTCTCCCAGGACCTAGGATGCGGGCCTGGGAGAGTCGATGGAGGTTGACGCGACGATTTGTGAGCCGGGTTCCCGGCGATCTGGCTGTCAGGTGGTGCTGTTGGAGATGAGGTGGGCGACGGTGAGGTCGCCAGCGATTATGGTGAAGATCTGGGCGATGCTGCTGGTTGGCCGCGAGGCAGAGACGCAGGCGCTGGTGCCGCCGGTCGCGGTGTAGTCGGAGAAGAAGTTCTGCGGCGCGGATGCGATGCCCTGCATGGTCTGGCATGGGGTGATGGTTGGGCTGGTGTCCTGGCCGCAACCCGACGACTCCGCGCCATAGGCGACCGAGTAGACCCTGGTTGGAATGGCCCCATTGCCATACAAATTGGCCGTCGCCACATTCTTGCCGGCGGTGACTGCCTGGGCGCATTGCTGCTTGGTGGAAGGGTAGGTCCCGCCAGTCCCAGCCGAGCCCATTGCTCCGCTGTCCGTGGTTCCTGCATCGCCATCGCTGATGATGATCAGCACGTTCTGGGAGCCGGGAAAGGCAGCCTGTTCGGCGACGAGCGCGGACTGCGCGGCATAGATTGCGCCAGCGTAGTAGGTTCCCTCGCCGCCCGGGTCGCCCATCGCGGTGCAACCGCTCTTGCCGCCCACGGCCTTTACCAAGTTGTTGTTGGTGGAGGAGGTGTTCAAGGTCGTCGCGGTGTCGGAGGTCTTGTAATCGCTGGAGAAGCCCACGTCCTCATAGGTAGAGCTGGACAATGGGGTGTATGTGGTCGCGCCCGCGGTGGGGAAGGTGTAGGGTTCTTTTGTGGCGTTGGTGCTGCTGCAGTCGTAAGCATCCGCGACGTTAGATGTTGACACGTTTGGGAACTGGAAGAGTGCGATCCTGTCCACCGAGCCGGCCACGTTGCCGGCGCCGAGGGTGCCGGCGGTGACCGTGCCGCAGGATGACAAGGCGCCGCTGCATGGCGAGAGGGCCTGAATGAGGACGCGGACGCCTTGCAAGGCGCAGGCCATTCTTGAGGTGCTGCATTGACTGTCGGAGTCGGTATCGGTCATGGATGACGTGGCGTCGACGATGATGGCGACATTATATGGGGAGACCGAGGAGCCTGTACCCCTGGCGGCGGCGGTGGCGGTTGCGGTGAGAGTCGTCGACGACTTACCGCCGAAGAGCCCGCCGAAGAGGATGGGCACGGTGATCTGCTGCTTGACCTGGATGGCGTTCGCGTTGGCAGGAGCGACACACACGATCCCCTCGTTAGTCAGGGTGGTGAGGCACTCCAGCTTGGGCCAGCCGGAGACCATGGACACGTTTTTCAAAGTGCCATTGATGTTCTCATCTCCGGACGATGAGGCGTAGCTTGCCGCGGCGGTTGCCGCAGTGGCGTTGGGCAGGGCCTGGGCCCCGGCCAGCGCGGCCGCATTGGTGGCAGACTGGAGCGCGTGTTGCTGAGAATAGGTACTGCCCACACTGAGCGCGAGCGCGACTATCCCCATGAAGACGATCACCATGAGAGCCATGACCGGGAGCATCTGCGCGCGTTGGTCCTGAATCAAGCGGACGATAAAAGAATGGTTGTTGCGTTTCATTGGACAACCTCCGTCATGGATGCGGTGAGGGTACAGTTGAGAAGGGCGTTGGACCCGTAAAACTTAGCCGTGAGCTCACAGGGATATGTGAGGGTGACCGTAACGGGTTTGGTAAAAGCAGTCGCCAGAGAACCAGCCGCCCCGGTGGATTGCGAGGTGCTGGAGCAGGACGTTCCTGAATATGTGGTGCCATTGATCACCGTGGAGAAGGTCAGGCTGGCCGGCTTGAGGGTGGGCGCCGTTGCTTCCACCTGCGTGACCACCAGGGCGCAGGGGTCGTAGTTGGGAGCGGCGAGCGCCGCCCTGCTGAGGGAGAGCAGCGTGGATGCGCTGTTGGCAGCATTGTTCAACTGGTTATAGTTGATGAAGGCGATCCCTAAGGCAACGAAGCCGGTCAATAAGATAAACAGCGGCGGCAGACACAGGGCGAACTCGACGAGCGACTGGCCACCCTCGTTGCCGAAGCGAAGGCGGACGCGGATGCGCCTGCGTTTGGAGCAGGCATCCTGCGCGACTTCCGGCGACGCTGCGGAATGGTTGGATAACTGCAAACAGACCACCTCGTTAGGGGCATCATACGAAGGGGGTATGGCCCCGATAATCCCTATTTAGTGTTATTAACCAAACGGTCAACATGGCCGTGCGGATGCAGATGCGGCCTGAGCGGCTGCGAAAAAAATTGGTTTTGGCATGACGAGCAAAAGGCCCGGGGCTAAAGCCCCTTGATTCTACGAGACTTATTCAGGGGGGCTGAAGCCCCCTGCTCCCTCCGAAAAGCAAAAACGGGAGTTTTTCCGCAGCCTGCTATGCGGGAGATTTCTTTGGTGGAAGGAGTCTTCCTGGCAGGGCAAACGCCCGATATAGTGTGTGGGGCCTTGTGCGAAGCGGCGCATCCATCCCGCTGAGCGCGGGAGCGAGGAGGCGGGCTGCGTTCGGGGGCGCACTGCCGGTCCGCCGACCGACGATGCGGCGAAGAGCGGGCGATGAGCGTGGAACCCAAGGGGAGAGCGAGACGAGGATGAAGAACCTGAGAGACGAGAGCGGACAGACGGTGGTGTTCGTTGCCTTCTTCATGGCGGCGCTTGCGCTGGGCTTCGTTGCGTTCGCTCTGGACGTGGGGGCGTTGTTCCGGGAGAAGAGGATGGCGCAGTCGGCGGCGCAGGCGGCCGCAGTGGCCGCGGCGGAAGAGGCCGGCTACGGCAATACCACGAATGAACAGGCTGTGGCCAATGCGATGGCCACGCTGAACGGCTTCAACACGACGCTGGCGACGAATCCCGCGACGGTGACGCTGACGAAACCGACGACGGGGAACTTTACCGGGAGCTATGTGCAGGCAACGGTCAGAATGCCGATCCATACCACCTTTCTGGGCGCGATCTCTCACGGGATGATTACGGTGCCGGTGTCCGCCACGGCGATCGCGGGCGGTGGAATATCCACACAGACGTGTGTATGCGTAACAGGCAATTTCAGCATTTCAGGCGGCTCGACGCTGAGCGCGCCGGGCTGCGGGGTCTTCGACAACTCATCCAGCTCCAGCTCGATTGAGATGAGCGGCGGCTCGACGCTGAATGCTTCATCGCTGGGCGGCGCGGCGACAGGGTGGTACCCCTGCAACCTCGGCATCAGCGGCGGCTGCGACGATAGCGGCGACACCATCAATGTGCCAACAGCCGGCATTGTGCAGGGGGTCAGCACGTCCTGCACTCCGACGCTGCCTGCGGCACCCAGCTATTCCAGTTGCGCGACGGACCCCGGCGGCAGTTACGGCACCTTTACCTGGGGCCCAGCGACGGCCAGCAGCACGATCTGTTACAAGGCGCTGACGGTGGGGGCGAACGGCTCGACGTGCACGCTGAAGCCAGGCATCTACGTGATCACGACCGGGGCGTTGCACTTTGAAAGCGGGGCCGGCGGCTATTCCAACCAGGGAGGGAACGGGGTTTTTTTCTATCTGACGGGGACGGCGTCGCTGGTGATCGACAACGGTGCGAATGTGAACCTGGTATCGGGCGGGGCCACGGAGAGCGGAGGAGGGACGGCGCCGGTGGTCGGAGCGTACGACGGGGTGGTGGTGTTTCAGGACCCGAGCGACACGTCGGCGATGACGCTCTCCGGAGGATCCAGCTCCTACATGAACGGGGCAGTCATCGCGCCCAGTGCGGCGCTGACGATCAGCGGAGGAAGTGGCGTGACGGTGATGCAAGGGGGAATCTCGGCGAGTTCGCTGACCATCAGCGGAGGCGGGACGGTGAAAGCGATTCTGGACACGAATGAGGGCAGTTTGGCGGTGTACTCGTCAAAGCCCAAGTTGGTGCAGTAAGAGATGAGAGAGATGAGCCAAGCCAAAGCAGGCTGTTTGCGGGGACGGTGGAGACCGATGGCGGCGCGATGCCGCGGCCTGGGCGGCGAGAGCGGAAACGCACTGGTGGAACTGGCCCTTGTGTTTGCGCTGCTCGGGATCCCGATGCTGCTGGGGACCGTCGAGATGGGATATGTGGTTTACGATTCGATGGAGATATCCAATGCAGCGAACGCAGGCGCACTCTACGGGATGCAGAACGCAACCGACGCGGCGAGCAGCGCCGGGATCACAACGGCAGCGCAGGCCGAAGCGCCGGAGTTCGGCAGCAGCCTGACGGTGACTCCGACGACGTTTTATGTGTGCACCAGCGCGGTGGGCGGGATCGAATACAGCACCGGCAGTTATACCCAGGCGCAGGCTTCGGCGAAGTGCACCGGGACGGGTAATCACGCTCTGGAGTTCATCCAGGTGCTGACCAGCGCCGCGGCGACGCCTCCGGTGCATTGCCCTGGACTGGCCAAGACATTCACGCTGGGCGGGACGTCGGTGATGGAAGTGGAGCAGTAGCCATGGTCATCAAGAATGCATTTCGGCGGCAGGCGAATGAGGCAGGGAGACGCTGTGCCGCGCGATTGCGAACCTTGTTGCGGCGCGGCCGTCAACTGCCCGCGGCGGAGGACGGAAGCAGAGACGCGGCGGGAGGCGCGGAGGGGTCGGCGTTGATTGAGACGGCAGCGAGCCTTCCAGTGCTGTTCGTGTTCCTCTTCTGCTTCATGGAACTCTGCATGGCGTTTTACTCGTACGACACAATCAGCGAATCGGCGCGGGAAGGGACGCGCTATGCGATGCTGCTGAGTTCCACCTGCACAAACTCCAGCGGGGCCTCCTGCACGGCCACGGCAGCACAGATCAATACCTATGTGTCTGGGCTTGGCTGGCCGAACCTGGCAGGCGGAACGATGACCGTGAGTACAACCTATAAGACACCCGCCGGCGGGGTGGGCACGAACATTGTGAGCGACTTCGTGGTGGTGCAGATCACGTATGTCTTCCCGATCACGATGCCGTTCGTGCCGAAGAACTCCATCACCCTGAAGAGCGCATCACAGATGCCGATCATCCAATAGAGCATTTCTCCTGATCCTACCCCCCGGATGAGTTCCTCGAAAGCCGTTTTTCTTGAGGAAAAACGGCACAAGATGCTCGTCTTCGGCGTACACCATCAGGAGAAATGCTCTAGGCGCGACAAGACCGTGCGGTCTACCGCGCCTCCATAAGCAACCAGACAAACCATCCAGTGCAGTGACTGCTGCGTTCCTTTCTGTTTGAGAAAGGAAGCGGCGGGATTGCGCGCGGTGGACGGGGATGCAATGGCGCAGGACGGGGGGGGATTTGTTTTCATCTCGACGGTTTAGATAAATGCCCTAGATACAAATAGATACGAAGATGCCTGGCGAACTTAAGTGTTACCTGATGACACTTCTTGGGGATTTCATATCTTGCATGACGGCCCTACTCTCGGCTTATCCCCAGGGACTCGCAAGGCCGGAGTGCCGCGGAAAACCGAACGAGGAGAAAGAACGAATGACGAACATGAAGCAGCTTCTGAAGAACCTGATGACGGAAGATTCGGGTCAGGATCTGATTGAGTATGCGTTGGTCGCGGCCCTGGTAGGACTGGGTGCTGTTGCCTCCATCACTGCTCTGAAGAACTCGATCTCGAACACGTTCAACAGCGTGGGCAGCCAGCTGACGAACGCCACCGCCTAAAACCGGACAGGGCTTATGTGAGCGTTAGACGTCGACGCTCACATAAGCTGCTTTCCACCAAAAAAACGGTTTCCGTCAGACAGGCGAAACGAAATCAACCGGCGATGGACGCCGCCTTCGCAAGCCGGAAGTTCGACGGAACACAAACTGAAAGGGAAAAAATGAAAAACATCAAACAGCTTCTGAAGAACTTGATGACGGAAGATTCGGGCCAGGACCTGATCGAGTACGCGTTGGTAGCGGCCTTGGTCGGATTGGGCGCGGTCGCCTCCATCACCGCCCTCAAGAACTCGATTTCAAACACCTTCAACAGCGTGGGCAGCCAACTCACCAACGCCACCGCTTAACCGGACACAGCTTGTGAGAGTGTTTGACGTCGACGCTCCAACAAGCAACCTCACACGCAATAGGACCCGTCGTCAGATTGGCTCAACGAGATTGTCCTGCGATTGGCGTCGCACTCGCAGGAAAGAGATCGACAAAATAAACAGAAAGGGCAAAAACATGGCAAACGTAAAGCAGCTTATCAAAGAGCTGGTGAAGGAGGATTCAGGACAGGACTTGATCGAGTACGCGTTGGTATCGGCCCTGGTCGGGCTTGGCTCGGTCGCCGCAATCAGCGGACTCGACAACTCCCTGAAGAACACCTTCAACGGGATCGGCAGCGCGCTCACCAACTCCACCGCCTAAACCTGGAGCCGGCTTATGTGAGCGGTCGATGCCGAGTGCTCACATAAGCTGCTTCCGACTCAATCGGGCCTGCCATCCGATTGACACAACGATCATGTATTGCGAGTCCATTGGGAACGCCGCACTCGCAGCAATAAAGAGAAAGCCAACAGAGAACCGGGCAAAGAGGGGAAAAACAGATGAAGAATGTGAAGCAGTTGCTCATGAGGCTGGTTGCAGAGGACTCCGGTCAGGACCTGATCGAGTACGCGTTGGTAGCGGCCCTGGTCGGACTTGGATCCGTGGCCTCGATCGGCAGTCTCACCAATTCTCTGCAGAACACGTTTAACGGGATTGGCAGCGCGCTGACCAACGCGGTCGCCTAAGCTCGGCAACGCAAAGGGGAATGCGCCGGGAAAGCCGGAATCGAAGGAATGCACGGTACCAACGAAACTTAGCGCATGACCCATAACGAATTTTGCAGTTGGATATTGAACCGATCTGGACCTATTCAGGGACGACTTATTCAGGAACGCATGATGACACTTTTTCAATCGGGACTGACATATCCGGCAACCGCCAGCGCTTGCGCCATCGTGGGCTCCGTCTTCGATGTGAAGAGCCGGCGTGTGCCCAACGTTGTCACGTTCCCGGCATTCCTGATTGGACTATTTCTTCATCTGCTATTGGGCGGATGGCGGCAGATGCTGAGCGCCCTGGCCGCGGGAGTGATCTGCGGGCTGGTGTTTCTGGTGTTCTATCTGGCGGGCGGCATGGGCGCCGGGGACGTGAAGCTGATCATGGCGGTGGGATGCATCGCGGGCATGACGCACATTGCGACCATCCTGGCGCTGACGGCGATCTCCGGAGGAGTGATGGCGGTTTGCCTGGCCCTGTACCGCGGAAAGCTGCAAGAGACTCTATTGAATGTTGGCGAGCTGTTTACGCACCACCGGAGCAAGGGGTTGCAACCGCATCCGGACCTCAACATCTCGAATGCGCAGACCCTGCGGCTGCCCTATGCGTTGGCGATCGCCGGCGGGTGCATATTAACGCTGTATTTTCAGGTTGCATAAGAGGGATGCAGTGAAATGAACCGTCGACTCACGTCCGCATTCATCATCGCGCTACTGGTCTCGGGCGTCTTTACGCTGTGGTTGAGCGCGAAGTTCTCGAAGAAAAGCGGACCTGCGCCCCCGCCGGCGAAGAGCCAGTATGTAGCGGCGGCGGCGAACCTGGAGGCGGACCAGGTGATACGCGCGGAGAACCTGCGTTTGATCGACTGGCCGGTATCGGTGCCGTTGAACGGTGCATTCACCGCGCCAAGCTCTCTGATTGGGCGCATCGTGCTGTATCCGCTGTCGGAAGGGGAACCGATACTGGAGCGGCAGTTGTCCAGTCCCGGATCCGGCATCGGCATCACGGCGAAGATCCCGAACGGGATGCGGCTGATCGCTCTGCGCACCGACGAGGTAGTTGGGGTGGCGGGATTTCTGCTTCCCGGCACGCACGTCGACGTTCTGGTGACGCTGCACACGACCAGCTCGCCGGACCCATTGACGTTCACGGTGCTGCAGGACGCGGAGGTGCTGTCGGCCGGGCAGAAGACCGAGCCCGATCCCGAAGGCAAAGCGACCGTTTCGACGGTGGTGACACTGCTAGTAAAGCCGGAAGACGCGGAACGCGTGGTACTGGCAAGCAACCAGGGCACGGTGCATTTTGTGCTGAGAAACGGGGTTGACCGCGAGGAGTTCAAGGGGCCACCTGCGCTGCTGGCGCAACTGTCCGGAATCGCGCCCCCAGTGGTGAAGGAAGCCCCCAAGCCGGAACTACTGGTGGTGAAGACGTATTCGGTTGAGACGATTATGGGCAAATCACAGAGGATGGACGATTTCCAGTGAGACTGCAAATGTTCAAGGACAAAAAAAATCCGGCATTCTGGATTGCGCGAGCAGGAGTTGCGGCGGCGGTCGCACTGTCGACGGTGGCGCTGTCTGCGGTCTGCGGCGCGCAATCCGCGACGGTCTCCGAGGTGGCTGCTGTCTCCAACATCGCGGGGTCGCCCATTCCGGGCGCGTCGGGCAGCATCAGCCGGGTCACGTCCGGGGCCGAGATGCTTCATGTGACGGTGGGGCACTCCCTGTTTCTGAATACAAAGAGCCGGCTGCGCCGGGTGTATGTTTCCGATCCCAGCATACTGAACTCGGTGACGCTGAGTCCGAACCAGATTGTAGTGACGGCGATGACCTCCGGGACCAGTTCGCTGGTGATTCTCGACGAGGTAGGTCAGGCTCAGTCCTATGTTGTCTCCTCCGACCTGGATGTCGCGGGGCTGCGCACAGCCATGTCCGAGGCGATGCACGGCGACACGGTGAACATCGAGGGAAGCGGGGACCGCGTAACCCTGAGCGGCAAGGTGGGCAGCGACGCGCAAGCCGATACTGCGTACAAGCTGGCCGGGCTGTATTCAAAAGAAGTGGCGAATGCGCTGACGGTAGCGCCCGAGCATCCGAAACAGGTGCGGCTGAAGGTGCGGATCCTGGAAGTGGACCGCAGCAAGGCCAACCAATACGGCATCAATCTATTCAACCCTGGCGGCAACACCAGCTTCCTGGCATCGACAACGACAACGCAGTACGCCTCGACCGCAACGTATGCCGCAAATGGCACCAGCAGCGGCGTGCTGACGACCTCGAATCCGCTGAATTTCATGCTGTATAGCACAAAATTAAACCTCGGCGCGACCGTGCAGGACCTCGAAAGCAAACAGATACTGCAGATACTCGCTGAACCCACGATCACAACCATCAGCGGCGTGAAGGCCGATTTTCTCTCCGGCGGCGAGTTCCCCTTCCCGGTCATACAGCCCGGCGGAGCCGGCAGCTCGCCCGTCGTCACGATCATGTTCCGTGAGTACGGGGTGAAGGTGGAATTCACGCCTACCGTGAACGCCGACGGAACAATTCGACTGAAGGTGGCCCCGGAAGTCAGTTCTCTGGACTATACCAACTCCGTTACGATCGGCGGATTCACGATACCGGCACTGGCCACGCGCAGGGCCGAGACCGAGGTGGAGCTGCACAGCGACCAGAGCTTTGCCATCTCCGGGCTGCTGGACCAGCGGACCACGGACATCATGAGCAAGACGCCGGGTGCTGCCAACATACCTATTCTGGGAGCTCTCTTCAAATCGAAGAATGTCAGCCACTCAAACACTGAGCTGGTGGTGATCGTTACACCAACACTGGTGAACCCGCTGACCGACACGGTGGAACCCATCCAGCCGGACCTTCCGATACCGCCCCTGAATTCGGGTAAATTCGACAAGTCGCTGGGGAAGGACCTGAATCATCATCCAACGGCGCCGCCGATCAATCCAGAGCAGCCCGCTGTGAGCTACCCGGCGCCGGCAGCTACTCCATCGCCGGCACCAGCAGCAACACCATCGCCCGCTGCGGTAGCGGCGCCCGTGGCCGATACGGCCCAGAATGCCCCGCCAACGCAGGCCCCGCACGGACCAGCAGCGTCCCCTGCGGCCAAACCGGCGAATGGCAGTGCAGGGAGCACGGCATCGAAGGGTGCTAGCGGGCAACCTGCCACGCGTGAGAGTGGCGTCGGCGTTGCAGGCGCGCCAGCCTCCGGCCTTGCCGCGCCGCCGGTGGTCGCCTCCTCCGAGATGCCTCGGAGATATGTCTTCGACAACCCCGCAGCAATACCGTCAACAAGCGGGAAGCCGGCTGCGGCGCCGGATGCAGTGTCGCGGTCGATGGTGCAGGTGATGACGCTTTCAAACACGGACGACGCTGAATCCATGGCTGCCGCACTGAAGCGCCACGGATATAACGTCGCAGTCAATCACGATCCCCAGGACTCACTTCTGCACCTGGAAGTGGGGCCCTTCACAAGCAGGAGCGATGCCGAAGCAATGCGTCAACGGCTACTGAGCGACGGCTACAATGCGACGGTGCGATAGGTTGCAACGGCAGTAATTCGCGGCACTTTGTCGCGCAAACAGAAGTACCGAACGGCAATGAGGAACCAGGCAGTGACACCAGTTCAATACAATTCCGGGCTACTGAGCGTAGCGCTGATCAGCGTCAGTCTCGACACGCAACTGGCCGATGAGATTGCCGAATCCGTATTGAAGATGTCGTGGGCCGTGCATCGCGCGGATTGCGAGGGGTACATCTCGGCGGTGAAGCGCCCACCGTTTTCGCAGCAAGTGAAGTCTTCACCTGCCTGCATCGCGGTGATCGACTTCGACAAGGACGTCGAACAGGCGGTCGCGTCCGCGGCGTATATACAGGAAATATTCTCAGGCAAGGCGGCGATCGTGGCCCTGTCGGAAAGCCGGGACCCGGATTTACTGTTGCGCGCGATGCGCGCCGGGTGCGGCGAATTCATTGACGGGGAATTCGACGAAGCTACATTTTCCGAGATGCTGGTGCGACTGTATCAGCAGTGGTCCGCGAAGTCCGCGCGGAACACCGTGCAGGGAGACGTTGTGACATTTTTCGGGGCCAAAGGCGGAGTGGGGACGACTACGCTGGCCGTGCATCTGGCCATGTATCTGGTGCTGTGCCATCAGAAGAAGACCTTATTGATCGACAACCATCCGCAGCTTGGCCACGCATGCATCTATCTAGGCATCGATGGCAGCCGGTACCACTTCAATGAGCTGGTGCGGAACCTGAGCCGGTTGGACAGCGATCTGTTGCGCGGCTACATTGCGACCCATTCCAGCGGCCTCGAGGTGCTGGCCTCGCCCGACGTATGCGGCGGCCAGAAGACACTGGACCCCAGCTCGATCGCCCAAACGCTCGACTTTCTGCGCGGGGAATACGACTACGTCATCGTGGACGGCCCGTCATTGCTGGACGAAACAAATCTCGCGGTGATCGACGCCTCCAACCATCTCTACCTGGTGGCCACGCCTGAGATCGCAGCGATCCGCGACCTGTCGCGATATGTGGACAGCCTGTCGCAGGGCGAGCACGACATAGATAAGGTGAAGGTGGTGATCAACCGGTTCTCCGCCCAGCACGCGTTGACGGTGGAGCAGATCGAGAAAGCGATCCGTCTGCCGGTCACCATCAAGCTGCCCAACGGTTACGCGGAGGTGACGCGGTCGGCGATTCTGGGCGAGCCGATCAACCCGAAGCAGAAGTCAGACTTTTCGGGGCAGATCGTGAAGTGGGCCAATACCCTGGTGGGCAGTGACATGCCGGTGGAAGAAGCCGCGCCCAAGAAGTCCATGTTCTCTCTTTGGAAGTGATTGTCAACCAGCGTTCCACGTAGAACCAGGGTGTAGCCGATATGTCCGATGCAAATGCAGTTTCGTCGAGTTCGAGCCAATCCAATGAGCGCACAGGGCGCATTGTGCGAACGGTGGGCGACAGCGTACAGCAGCAGATCAAGACGTCGGTCCACAAGGAACTGATCAAGCGAGTCGACCTGGACAAACTGGCCGGGATGCAGGAGACGCTGGCCGCGCAGCAACAGTTATTCCTCGTCATCCAGCAGATCATCGGCGAGCAGGGCGTACCGCTCAGCGCCAGCGAGCGGGACCACCTGGCGCAGGAGGTGGTGGACGAAGTATTCGGGCTGGGGCCACTGGAACCGCTTCTGAAGGACGACAGCATCAGCGATATTCTGGTGAACACCTATAACTCGATCTACGTCGAGCGGCGCGGAGTGCTGGAGAAGACGACCCTCACATTCCAGGACGACCGGCATCTGTTACATATCATCGACAAGATCGTGTCCGCGGTGGGGCGCCGGGTGGACGAATCGTCACCCATGGTGGATGCGCGCCTGCCCGATGGGTCCCGCGTGAACGCAATCATTCCTCCGCTGGCTGTGGACGGGCCGATCCTGTCCATCCGGCGTTTTGGCAGCCACCCCCTGGAAGCGGAGGACCTTCTGCGCAACCAGATGTTGACCCCGCCCATGCTGGAGCTGCTGCGCGGGGCGGTGAAAGCCAGAATGAATATCGTGGTTTCTGGAGGGACGGGCTCTGGCAAGACGACGCTGCTGAATGTACTCTCCGGGTTCATCTCCGATCGGGAACGGATCATCACCATCGAAGACTCGGCTGAATTGCAGATGAAGCAGGACCATGTGGTGCGGCTGGAGACCAAGCCACCCAACGTCGAGGGGAAGGGCGGGGTGAAGCAGAGAGAGCTGGTGATCAACGCGTTGCGCATGCGTCCCGACCGGGTGGTGATCGGCGAGGTGCGCGGGGCCGAGGCTCTGGACATGCTGCAGGCGATGAATACCGGCCACGACGGATCGCTCACAACGATCCACGCAAACACGCCACGGGACGCGCTGGCCCGTCTTGAGACGATGGCCATGATGAGCGAAGTGCGACTGGCGGAGAAGGCGGTGCGGTCTCAGATCGCCTCGGCCGTGCACCTGATTGTGCAGGCGTCGCGCATGAGCGACGGCACGCGGCGGATCACACATATTACGGAGCTGACGGGATCGTTCTCCGACGTCATCAGCATGCAGGACATCTTTCTCTTCGAGAAAAAAGGGATCGGCCCGAACGGAAAGGTCAAGGGGCGGTTTATCTCGACGGGAATCGTTCCCAAGTGCGTCGAGAAGATGACCGCCGCAGGAATACCCGCACCCACAGGCATGAACGATCATTTAGTTGAAATCTAGAGTGGGAGGGCCGTTGAGCAATAGAGAGGAAGGAGGCCAATGATTCTATTTATCGCATTTGTTGTGATGTTGACGATCAGTTTTGCAGTCATGGCCGTCCTTTCGGGCTCTTCGCAGAGCGAGAAAGCGGCCGAGAAGCGGCTTGCAACTATCACTGCGCCCAAAGCTGGAGCAAGTGCAAACGAGGTGCAGATGCAAGAGATTCTGAAGGCGAACCCGGCGAACAAGTTTGGCTGGCTGGATGACATTCTGGAAAAATACCCGATCGTGCACAAACTGGAAGCCAGGATCGTTCAATCGAACAGCACGATGTCCGTGGGCACGCTTCTGGTGACCAGCGTGGGCATGGCCGTCGTGGGATTTATCGTTGCCTGCCTGATTTTTTCCCTTTTTGCCATTCAGGTTCTGGCGGCATTAGTGATTGGCTATATCCCGTTTGCGGTGATCTCGATCAAGCGCTCGCGCCGGATGGCTGCGTTCAATGCGGGGCTGCCGGATGCGATCGACATGATGGGGCGCGCGCTGCGCGCGGGACACTCGATGGTGGCATCCATCAACACGGTCGCCGAGCAAAGCGCGGAACCGGTAAAAACGGAGTTTCGCGAGGTCTTCAAGCAGCAGAACTTCGGAATGCCATTACGCGATGCATTGAACCAGATGCTGGACCACGTGCCCTCGCAAGATCTGAAGGTGCTGGTCACCGGCATCCTGGTGCAGAAGGAGACGGGCGGAAATCTGGCGGAAATCCTGGACCGCACGGCATCCGTGATCCGCGAGCGACTGCGCATCCAGGGCGAGATCCGAACGCATACCGCGCAGGGCCGGCTGACGGGATGGATTCTGTGCTCGCTTCCGATTGTGATGCTGTTCATGATCAATTTCATCAATCCGGGCTACTCGAACATTCTGATCGACACACCCATCGGTCATAAGCTGATTTATCTGGGAGTGGGGCTACTGTTCACCGGAGCCATGGCGATTCGACAGATCATCAACGGGATTGAGGTATAGGGACAATGAATGTCATCCTCTATGTACTGTTGGCGCTGATCACGTTTTGCGTGGTTGCGCTTCTGCTGACTCCGGATCTGTTCCGTCCGTCGCCCGAGGCGCAGCGCATCCTGGACATTGTGACGAGCACGCGGGAGGATCGGCGCACGATCGGCGACAAAGAGCGGATCCAGGACAAACTGGTCGGGATCGCGACCAAATTGCGTGTTCGCGTGGGGCTGGCCGAAGACCCAAAGCTGAAGGAAAGGCTGGTTGCGGCCGGCATCCACTCCAGCAACAGTGTCGACATATTTTTTGCGGCCCAGTTTCTAGTGCCTCTGGTTGGAGCGGTACTGGGCAGTCTTCTGCACTCTGCCTCGCTCTTTTGGGTTGTGGCGCTCGGAGCGGTGGGCTATCTGGTGCCGGACATGTGGCTGAAGCGGAAGACGGCGAGCCGGAGAAACCGCATCCGCAAGAGCCTTCCGGACGCGCTGGACCTGATGGTGATCTGTGTCGATGCGGGGCTGGGACTGGACCAGGCGCTGCTTCGTATCGGGGAGGAGCTAGGCGCGAGCCATCCGGACATCGCCGAGGAGTTCGTGCAGGTGAACCTGGAACAGCGAGCCGGCCGGCCGAGGCTGGAAGCCTGGAAGAACCTGGCCGACCGGTCGGAGATCGAGGAGTTTACCTCCTTTGTGAGCATGCTTACGCAGACGGACCGGTTCGGTACGCCGATCATCCGTGCGTTGAGCCGCTTCTCCGAAGACATACGATCGAAGCGGAGGCAGCGGGCGGAAGAGGCCGCGGCCAAGACCAAGATCAAGATCATATTTCCGCTGGTGTTGTGTATCTTCCCCTGCATCTTTATCGTGCTGCTGGCCCCGGCTCTGTTGAGCATCTCGAGCGGACTGGGCGGGGGCGCAGGGATTGGCCAATAACCCAGAATGAATCCCCATTCCTTTCCGTCATGAACTGATGGAGGAGCTGGTTCTTATGGAAGCGAAGACCTGCGTTGGAGGGGCGGTCCGCATACGGAAACAATGTGCCGGGGGAGGGTTTGAGACGATGGCTTCCGGCGTAGCCAGAGTAGTAAACACGATTGTGGTTGATTGGGAACATGGTAAGTCGTAGAGTTTTCTAGGAACGGCGGGATTATTCTGTCGGGATACAGCGTGCATGGATCGAGACATTGCGGTGCGCCTGGGATGCCGAAGGTCAACGGAAAGGAGGAACTGTATGAATCCGATTCAAATCGCAGCTATCGTGCTGGCGGTCATCGTATTGGGAATCATTATCTACCGCAGGAAGAAGAGATCCAGCTAGTTGACGACCGGCGAGGCCGTACGATTTCTAGAACCGGTCTCATAAACTATCTGCATCACCACACAGAGTTCATGAGCCTCGCCTTGTTGGCGGGTCTCCTATTCGGCTCAATAAGCTCGTGGGCACATTATGAGACCAGTTCCATGCTCAGAGTGATGAATACAACTCGGAGCTGCATAGTGGGCGATGCCGTCGAGCTGGCGGACACAAGCTTGAAGCGGATGTTCGGCCTTCTGGGAAGGCGCGGACTGGACGCTGGGGGGGGGTTGTGGATCAAACCCTCTTCCGGTGTTCATACTTTTGGCATGGCCTTCACAATCGATGTGGTGGGTTTGGACAGCGATCTGCGGGTGATCAAGCTGTGGCGCAGCCTGGCGCCTTTCCGGCTGACCTCGGTGAGCTTCAAGCTGAGGAGCGTGCTGGAGTTGCCGAGCGGAGTGATCTCGCATTCGCAGATGCAACTGGGCGATCAACTGCAATTTTCTTCCTCCTCCGAAGCAGTCTCCGCGGTGGGCAACGAAATAACCTAGGAAAAACCTTCCGTAGAGCATTCAGCAAAATCAAAATATCCTCAGGAACGAAAGCCTCTTTTATGCAGGGCGCGCTTTCGGCATCCATTCGTCTACGCTCGGGACAGGCTCTGAAGCCGTGCCTTCAATCAAGGCAAGCGGGATACGGAGATCCCGATTGCGCCAGGATGAGATGCGAGCGGGAGATCTGCATATAGATGCAGCCTGGATCTGCATGAATATGCAACCTTGTAGCATGGATAGGTGAGTTGGTCTTCGATGGGTCTGCGTATGGTACGCGGCCAGGCCAACAACTGCTTGCCAAGGTGTTTGCGATGCTACCCGCTGAACTGATTTCTCTTGAAGACCGTTATGGCGCCCACAACTATGCACCGCTGGACGTGGTGATCGAGCGCGCCTCTGGGGCCTGGGTGTACGACACAGAAGGCCGCCGCTACCTGGATTTTCTGGCTGCCTACTCCGCGGTGAACCAGGGACACTGCCATCCTGCGATCTTTGCGGCGATGCTTGCGCAGGCGAAGAAGGTGACGCTGACCTCGCGCGCGTTCCGCAACGACCAGCTTCCACTGCTCTATCGCGACCTGCATGAGATGACCGGCTACGAGATGGCGCTGCCGATGAACTCCGGCGCGGAGGCGGTGGAGACGGCGCTGAAGGCCGCGCGCAAGTGGGGCGAGGTGGTGAAAGGCATTGCGGCGGGCGAGGCGGAGATCGTGGTTGCCGCCAACAACTTTCATGGGCGCACGATCGCCATCGTCGGATTCTCATCCGACGAGCAGTATCGCCGCGGCTTTGGGCCGTTCCCGGCGGGCTTCCGCGAGGTGCCGTTCGGCGACATCGAGGCGCTGCGGGGCGCGATTACGGCGAATACCTGCGCATTTCTGGTGGAGCCGATCCAGGGCGAGGCGGGGATTCTTGTTCCGCCGGAGGGCTACCTGAGGGAGGCTGCGGCGATCTGCCGCGAGCGGAATGTGCTGCTGATGGCCGACGAGATCCAGTCCGGCCTGGGGCGCACGGGCAAGCTGTTCGCCTCGATGCACGAGGGAGTCACGCCCGACGTTATGATCATCGGCAAGGCGCTCTCCGGCGGCTTCTATCCGGTGTCGGCGGTGCTCAGCTCGCGTGAGGTGCTGGGCGTCTTCTCTCCCGGCGACCACGGAAGCACCTTCGGGGGCAACCCACTGGCCTGCGCCATTGCGCGCGCCGCATTGCGCGTGATCGTCGATGAGGACCTGCCCGGGCGCTCGGCTGAGCTGGGCGAGTTCGCGCTGAATTATATGAGAGGGCTGCGCAGCCCGTACATCGTCGAGGTGCGCGGCAAAGGGCTATGGATCGGGATCGAACTGAACCGCCCGGCGCGTCCATTCTGCGAGGCGCTGAAGCAGCGCGGCGTGCTGTGCAAGGAGACGCACGAATGCGTCATTCGCCTGGCGCCGCCGCTGATCATCTCGAAGGCGGACCTGGAATGGGGACTGGAACAGATTCGCGCAGTTCTGGAAGAGGGCACGGATGCGCACAGCGAAGCGGTCGCTGAACTGGCCGGGACAACTGCATCGGGCAAATAGAGCATTTCTCCTGACACTACGCATCGGGGATGTTCTATGAGTTCCGTTTTTCTTGAGGAAAAACGGCGCGATCCGTTCGGCTTCGCTATGCCTCATCAGGAGAAATGCTCTAACGCGACCGGGCGCGCAGCCCGCGGCCGTTGACCCCGCGCAGCGCGCACAAGTACACTCTAAAAGGCAGTCAGCGGAACACTCCGCCGGCTCGCGCCGGGTGAGCGTGCATCGCCGCTGCCCCCTCGTTCAATGGTAGGACAGTCGGCTCTGAACCGATCAATCGGGGTTCGAATCCCTGGGGGGCAACCAATCTGAAGGGATAGCTGAATGGGTTGGGTTGCGGGACGGGTGCGTGCGGTGGTGGTGGGGCGGGGGACTTTGGCGGGCAGTTCCCATGGAACGAGAGCCTGTGTGGCGCATTGCGCGGCGCAGCCCGGTTGAGGCTATATCTTTTGCGGGAACAAAAAAAATTGTTGACGCGTCGAGTGTACTAGCTGTTATAGTACAGGTGTGATTCCGTTCCGAGTCCAGTTTCGCGGTGGCATTTCGCTGTTCGAGCAGATCGTCTACGCCTCGAAGAAGGCGATGGTCTCTGGACAGATGCGTCCGGGCGATGCGTTTCCCTCGGTGCGCACGCTGAGCAAAGAGCTGAAGATCAATCCCAACACAGCGCACAAGATAGTGGCGCACCTGGTGAGCGAGGGACTGCTGGAGACGCGGCCGGGAATCGGGACGGTGGTGGCTGCGCTGCCGGATTCGACGAGGAAAGAGCGCGCGAAACTGTTGGGGCACGAGATTGAAGAACTGGTGGTGGAGGCCAAGCGGCTGGGAATCGGGAGCGAAGAGATGCTGGCGTCGATCTCCGCGCATTGGCAACGACTGAGCGGCAAGGACACGGAAACAGCAGGCAGGCCCACCGATGGAGGACGCAGAGAGCGATGAGCACAACGATCCAGACGCACGATCTCTCGATGAGATATGGCCAGACCGAGGCTCTGCACGAGATCAACCTCACGGTGCCGGAGGGAGCGATCTACGCGCTGGTCGGGCCCAACGGCGCGGGCAAGACCACGATGATTAAGCTGCTGATGAACATTCTTCGTCCCACGGTGGGAGGCGCAGAGGCGCTGGGCGTCGACACGCAGAGGCTGGCGGGCGAGGTCTTCAATCGCATTGGATACGTCTCGGAGAACCAGGAGATGCCCGACGCAATGACGGTCGAGGCGCTGATGGATTTCATGCGGCCGTTCTATCCGCGGTGGGACCGCGAGCTGGAGCGACAACTGGTGCGGCAGTTCGATCTACCGATGAAGCGCAAGCTCAAGCATCTGTCGCGCGGGATGCGGATGAAGGCGGCGTTCGCAAGCTCGCTGGCCTACCGGCCGGAGCTGATTGTGCTGGATGAGCCGTTCACGGGGCTCGATCCGCTGGTTCGCGATGAGCTGATCGAGAGCCTGCTGGAGCGCGCGCCGGAGACGACGATTTTTTTGTCGTCCCATGATTTGGCGGAGATTGAGAGCTTCGCCAGCCATGTGGGCTACCTGGAAGACGGGCGAATGCTTTTTTCGGAGGAGATGACGGTGCTTGCGGGGCGGTTTCGCGAGGTGACGATTACGCTGTCCGCTCCGGCGCCGCTGCCGCCGAAGCTGCCGAGCGCGTGGCTGCTGGCGGAGACGGTGGATTGCGTGGTGCGGTTTGTACACAGCGAATACTGGGGCGAGGCCAGCGAACGCGAGGTGGCGGACTTGTTCCCCGGGGCGCGCGATGTGGAGTGGGAGTCGATGCCGCTGAGGTCGATCTTCCTGGCGATTGCGAAGACGGGACGAACACAGAACCACGCGGCGCAGACGACGGCAGGCGATGGGAGGCCGAAGGCATGAAGCAGATTCTGCATATATTTCGCAAGGACACGCGGCGGTTCTGGCTGGAGATTCTTCTCTCGCTGGCCATAATGACGGCGTTGGTTTGCGTGTATCCACTGCAATGGTCGGGGCCGCCAGTCACGGTCTGGGCATCGGACAATGCGCGCAACATAGAGCTTGAAGTGCTGGTACGCGGTCTGGTTGCGCTTGTCATGGCGAGTTGGGCGATTCTGATCGCGCGCGTCATTCACGCGGAGAGTCTGGTGGGCGAACGCCAGTTCTGGCTCACGCGTCCGTATGAATGGAAGAAGCTGCTTGCGGCGAAGCTGCTATTTTTGCTGATGTTTCTTTATCTTCCTCTGCTAGCGGCGCAGTACGTTCTGCTTGCAGAGGCTGGATTGGCTTCGTTTGCTTCGCTGTCTGGGCTGTTCTTCAATCTGTTTCTGATCACGGGAATTATCGTACTGCCGCTGATTGCGATTGCCACGGTTACGGCCAACTTCTTCGCCATGGCAATCACGCTCTTCGGTGTCGTTCTTGCTCTGTTCGGGGCGATCGTCGCTCTGTTTATTCACACTGAATTCGGCAATACTGCCTGGGCACTGATGTTTCTCGCAATCGGCGATCCGTTCTCCTCCAGGCAGGCAGCGACGATTGGCTCGCATCACGCGCAGCCGTGGATTGCACTGCTGTTGCTGACGATCTGCGGTGCGGTCGTGATGCTGCAGTACTCTCTGCGCCGGACGAGAGTGAGCCGAGCGATTCTGCTTGCGCTACCTGTCGTGCTGGGAGTTGCCGCAGTGGTTGCGCATCAGCGAACACTCTCGGGTCAGGCTTTGATGGATCGCATGTATCCGGCGTTGGCCGCTGGGAATATGGCTCCGGTGCAGTTTTCATTTGCGCCGATTGAGAACCATACATTCTATGTATCGCGTGGAGAGAACCCGGTGGGGATAACACTCCCGATTCGCGTATCTGGTATTGCGGATGGGGTTGCGGTCTTTGCCGAGAACGAGCGGGTCACAATCGAGGCTGTCGACGGATATAGCTGGAGCACAGAGGTGACCGATTACAACCCGCAGAGGCTCGGTGCTGCCAATAGGGGAATGCGCGTCGGATTCTTCATGCCACACACAATCTATGACCGGTTCAAGAGCAGCCCGGTGACGCTGCGAGTGACGTTCGGGATTACGCAGTTGCAGGCGACGGGGTCTGAGCACATAGCGATGCCGACGCATGACGTTGCGGTGCCCGGCTTCGGCGTCTGTGGCGGGCCTTATGTCGGATACGGCTTGATCAAATGCAGATCCGCTCTGCGTAAGCCACCGCTGACCTACGTCAGTGCAGACTGGTCGTCTACGCCCTGCCCCGCGTCGCAGACTGCGATGGAAGAGGTGCGAGGCGAATTCTGGGTGGGGGAGATTGGGCGGAATGCGGCTGAGTTTGGGGTCTCTCCCATCGCGTTTTCGGGAGTCACTTTCATGCCGGATCTGAACAATGCGACTGGGGGAAAGTACCTGTGCCCGGGCGCGCCGATCACGTTTACGCAGTACAGACTCGCAGGTCGAATGCAGACGAGCCTTGTCGTTGCGAATCTGCAATTGCCTGAAGATTAGGATTCATTCGGGATTGGCGAAGGAAATTATAACTATGTCTGTTGCAAAGGATGAAATCATGTTGAAGCGTATCCATATTGAAGAGGCGCTCGTCTTCGCCGCAAAACCGAATCGCCGCAGCAAGCTTCTGCTGCTAGCCGTTGCATGCGCGTGTGCATGGATGACTTTCGTTCCCACAGTGCTTGCGCAGGCCGGCGCGCCAACCCCGCCGCCAACGGCTACGGACCACAACGCGGCGCCGGGCAGAGTTCTGGCGTTCGATGTGGTTTCCATCAAGCCGATTGCGCCGGGCGGGCGTCCCACCCACGGGATTATAGGCGTTATGAACCATCCCGACGGACTTGAGGCCGACTATGTGGGCTTGCGCAGCCTCATCCAGTATGCCTACGGGTACAAGCGCTTTCCCCATCCAGATGACCAGATAACGGGGGTGCCGGATTGGGCAAAATCGCAGGTCTACGACATCAACGCGAAGATGAGCGCAGACGATTTTGCCGAGTTCCAAAAGCTGGATAAGGACGGGCAGGAGCAGTGGCTAAAGGCAATGATGCAGGCGATGCTGGCCGACCGCTTCCAACTCAAGATTCACCAGGGGACCAAGCAGGCCCCCATCTTCAATCTGGTCGTCGCCAAGAGCAGCTCGAAACTGAGAGACGCAGCCACCGACTCGAGTACCGAACTGGAGAAGGACAAAGACGGCAAGCCAAGGACCGGCTTGCACTGGTTGAAAGACACCAGCGTAGCGCAGAGCTATTCCATGGCGTCGCTGGCGGACCTTCTGTCCGAGCCCTTTGCCGGGATCGGACGGCCCGTGGTGGACAAAACCGGACTGACCGGCACCTACAACTTCACGCTCAACTGGTCGGTCTATTCGGCCCGGCCGCCGATGCCAAGTCCGGCATCCGGGGAAGCGGCCGCGCCGGACGACTCACCCTCCATCTTCACCGCGTTGGGAGAGCTTGGGCTGAAGCTCCAGCCGGCTACGGGCATGGTCGACACGATCGTAATCGACCACGTCGAAAAGCCTTCGGAGAATTAAGGAGATGGTTGCGATGGAGAGAGGACGCGATGCGGAGCGCGGGCTTGCACTGGTTGTCTGCGGGAAGGATTGTTGACGTACGATGTCCATCGTACTAAGGTGTTGGAGTGACGGAAAGAAAAAATATATGCGATGTAGACCTATCCATTTGCTGGGGTTGAACGTCTCAACTGAGGATCTTCCTTCGAGTCCAAAGAATGGACAAATTGCATTGCCGACAGTCAGCAAGATAGAGAAAGCACAAAATGGCGAACGGGAACCGCGTAGTCAGACTGAATTGTTGTAGGGAGTTGGCGCTGCTCACGGTTGCATGGGGGACGCTGGGCGTGCCGATGGCTTTCTCGCAGACGAGTGCGTCTCCATCCCCCGCCACCCTACCTGCCACACCCCCTACGTCAGCCACACCAGCCGCAGCCGATCCCACGCTGGGCATTACTTTTGATGTTGTCTCCATCAAGCACACAGAGCAAGGACCTAGCCGCGTCACGAATCCTGGCGATGGAGATGGCATCACCATCACAAACTCCACTCTCTTGGAGATTATTCGCTGGAACTTCAATGTAGGCACGCTGCGTGGTGACCAGATTCAAGGCGCTCCCGGATGGTTTTCCAGCCCCGACGAAAACTACGAGATCCAGGCCAAGATCGCCGAGTCCGACATCGCCACTTGGCAGAAGCTCGACGACGAAGCCCGCCGGCTGGTCTTCCGCAAGGTGCTGGCCGATCGCTTCAAGTTCGCCAGCCACTTTGTGGATGTAGAGGTGCCCGTCTACAACCTGGTGATCGCCAAAGGCGGACTGAAGATGAAGGAGGCCAAGCCGGGCGAGATCAGCCCCTGGAAGTTCCATGAAGCCGGCGACCCCAGCACGCCCTACTCGGGTCGCGGCATGACGCAGCGCCAGACACCGGACGGCTGGATCACCGTCTATCAGCGGTTTGACATGGAGACCTTCGCAACATCCGACACATTCGCCTACACGGTCGGTCGCCCGGTGATCAACAAGACCGGCCTTACCGGGGTCTACAACTTTTCGCTGGATTTCTCTTACCAGCCGCTCTCCGCCTCTCCCTCAGCAGAGGGTGGCGCACCCGAACCGAGCAGCCCCGACATCTTCACCGCGCTGAAGACGATCGGGCTCAAGCTCGAACCCGGCCGAGGTAAGGTAAGCCATCTCGTTGTCGATCACCTCGAGCGGCCTTCGGAGGATTGAGCAAAGAGAGAAGCAGATTCCTCCGCTGCGCTGCGGAATGACAAACAAAAAAGCGGAATGACAAACAAAAAAGCGGAATGACAAACAAAAAAACGGAATGACAAACAAAAAAACAGAATGATAAACAAAAAAGCGTAATGGCAACAAAGGGAGCTGCAGGGCGCAGAGAACGAAGACGACGAGGAATAAATCAGTATCGATTCAAACGAAGCTGGATTGGCAAACGTCTGAGAATAGAACTCTAACTTTCACCGTGATTTTTCTTTCATAACGAACTTTTGTGGAACCTTCCGGGCTGTCTGTGCGTACTTGCAGAGAGCGATCTCAATACAACAACTCAATACAACAACTCAATACAGCGACTCTGGACAAGGAATGGTGCGAGCAATGACCGAGCGCAAACCGCGCAGGCCTGGAACCGGTGGAAGACTACTGCTTTTCTGCGCGATCGCGTGGCTGAGCGGACTGGCTCTGGCGATGGTTTCGGAGTACCACGGACAGGTCACCTTCGGAGGGCTGCCGCTTCCAGGCTCGACGGTGACGGTGACAGCCACGCAGGGAGACAAGACGGCGGTTGCGATCACGGACTCGCAGGGCTTCTATTCCTTTCCCGACCTCGCCGATGGGAAGTGGACAATCGCGATCGAGATGACGGGGTTTGCGCCGGTGAAGCAGGAGGTGACGGTGGCGCCCAATGCGGCGGCCGGCGCGTTCGAGATGAAGCTGCTGTCGCTGGAGCAGATGCGGGCATCGGCCAAGCCGGTGAAGGAAGAGGGGGCGCCGGCGGCGAGCACGAGTGTCGCGGCGTCGTCAACCCAGGTCTCAGAATCGAGACCTGGGGCACCCGCGAGCCAGAGCGCGCCAACAGCGAATACGGCTGCGGCCGCGGCCGCGGGTACGGCGGCAACGACGAAGAAGAAGGGTGCGGCTGCAACGACGCAGGAGGCGAATGCGGATGCACCGGCGGCCCCGATGGCGTCTCCCGAGCCGGACGCTACTGCGCAACAGGCCAACGATGGGTTGCTCATCAATGGAAGCCAGAGCAATGCGGCCACATCGCAGTACTCGATGTCGCAGGCATTCGGCAATAACCGCAACGGCGGACGGTCGCTGTACAACGGCGGACTGAGCCTGGTGCTGAGCAACTCGGCGCTGGATGCCAAGCCATACTCCCTGACCGGGCTGGACATGCCGCAGCAGTCGTTCAACAACTTCACGGCGGGGGCGAGCTTTGGCGGGCCGCTGAATATTAAACACCTGATGCCGCGCGGGCCCTACTTCAACATCTTGTACAGCCGGACGCAGAACAGCACGAATACGGCGCAGCCAGCGCTGGTGCCGACCGCGGCCGAGCGGGCGGGGAATTTTTCCGGTTTGGCGATCTTCAATCCGGCCACGGGAACTCAATACACGGGCAATGTGCCGATCAGCGCGCAGGCGCAGGCGCTGCTGAATTTCTATCCGCTTCCACTGCCCAGCCTGGCGGGAAATACGCAGTACAACTACCAGGTCCCGCTGACCAGCGACAGCCATCAGGATACGGTGCAGACCACCCTGAGCAGGTCGATCGGAAATAAGAATTACATATATGGAGGGTTCAACTTCACAAGCTCCAGGTCTGGCAACACAAACCTGTTCGGCTTTCACGATTCGACCGACCTGCTGAACCTCGGCGTCAATGCCACTTGGTACCATCGCTTCACGCAGCGGGTGTGGATGACTACTACCTATTCGTTCAGCCGATCGCGGAGCCAGGTGACTCCCTTCTTTGCCAACCGGGAGAATGTGGAGGGCAATGCCGGGATTGCGAATGGTGCGAACAACACTGCGACGAATTGGGGGCCACCGAGTCTGAGCTTTTCCAGCAGCATTGCGGGCCTGTCCGATGCGACGAGTTCCTACAATCGCCCTGAGACGAATTCACTCTCCTACAACGTGGAGTGGTACCACCAGCGCCACGACATCAAGTTCGGCGGGGACTTTCGCAGGCAGGAGTTTAATTACCTGATGCAGGCGAACCCGGAGGGATCGCTTGGCTTTACCGGAACGGCGACGCAGTCGAGCACAGGCGCGGGCGGCTCCGATTTTGCGGACTTCCTGTTGGGGATTCCCGACACCAGCAACATCGCGTATGGCAACGCGGACAAGTACCTTCGCCAATCGGTCTACGATCTATATGCGCGCGACGACTTCCGTGTGAACTCGGAGTTCAGCGTGAACTGGGGGATTCGCTGGGAGTATGGAGCGCCGGTTACGGAGTTGAAGGGACGGCTGGTGAATCTGGACATTGGGCCGGGATTTACCGCGGAGCAGGCGGTGTTGGGCAGCAGTCCGACAGGTCCGCTGACCGGGCAAAGCTATCCAACCTCGCTGGTCCGTCCAGACAAGACAGGAGTCGCGCCGAATATCGGGATTGCGTGGCGGCCAATCTCTGGGTCGTCGTTGCTGGTGCGAGCGGGCTACCAGATCAACCACGACACGTCGGTGTATCAGTCAGCCGCGTTGTTGATGGCGGAGCAGCACGGTACCACGCAGACGCCTCTTTCGACCAGCCTGAGCGTCTCCAACAGCGCAGCCTGCCGGTTTACGATGGCTAACCCGTTTTCCGTTCCGTGTTCCACCACGACGCCGGACACGTTTGCGATGGACCCGAACATCCGCGTGGGCTATGTGCAGATCTGGAACCTGTCGGTGCAGCGCGACCTGCCGGGCTCGCTGCAGATGGTGGCGAGCTATCTGGGCAACAAGGGGACGCGGGGCGTGCAGGAGTTTATGCCGAATACGGCCCCGGCTGGGGGAACGGACCCGTACGCTGCGTATCCATCGGGCTATCTCTATCGCACGTCCAATGGAAACTCGACGCGCGAGGCGGGGAGCATCGAGCTGCGGCGGCGACTGCGCAGCGGGCTGCAGGCGGGCGTGCGATACACCTATTCAAAGTCGCTGGATGACGTTTACTCGCTGGGCGGGCAGGGAGGCGTTGGCGGAGGGGCCGGCGTGGCGCAGAACTGGCTCGACCTGAGCGGTCAGCGGGGGTTGTCGAGCAGCGACCAGCGCCATGTGCTGAACGCGAATGTGCAGTACACCACAGGCATGGGGCTGGGCGGAAAGACGCTGATGAGCGGATGGAAGGGGCTGGCCTACAAAGAATGGACGGTGAGCACGACGATCACGTTGGCCAGCGGGTTGCCGGAGACGCCGATCTACGGTGGAGCGGTTGTGTCCGGTACGGGATTTACCGGGTCTATCCGGCCAAATGTCACCGGGGTGTCGCCTTATGCGGGCCTGCTTCCGGGCTACCATTTGAATCCAACTGCGTACTCTGTACCATCCGGGCAATGGGGAGATGCGCGGAGAGACTCGATCACCGGGCCAAACCAGTTCAGCCTGAATGCGACGATGGCGCGCACGTTCCGGCTGACGAAACGGTACAACCTGTCTGCGCAGATCGATGCCACGAATATACTCAACCACGTTACATATACCGGATGGAACACGACCTACATTCCCGGCAGCACGCAATTCGGCGAGCCGCTGAATACCAATTTAATGCGACAAATGTCCATCACGATGCGACTGAGGTTCTGAAGAATGCGAATGCTCTATTCCAAGCTGCTCCGATCGACTCTCGCCATTTGCTCTGTTGCACTGGCCGCGGGGGCTGGAACGCTATGTTGCGGTGCGCAGTTGACGGGGCAGAACAAGCCGGTCGGCAGCGCGGACCAGGCAGCCACAATCAAGGTGACGTCGCGGCTGATCATCGAGACCGTGGGGGTGAAGGACAAGAAGGGGAATCCCATCGGCGGGTTGAGCGCGAAGGACTTCTCGATCACCGAAGACGGCGTGGCGCAGAAGATCAGCTTCTGCGAACACCAGGTGTTGACGGAGGATGCCACGCCGCTGGGGGTAACTCCTGCCGGCGAAGAGAACGTCAAGATCTACAACCGGCTGGCGCGGACCCAGATTGCGCCGGAGTCGGCGGGGGAGATCCGATACAAGGACCACCGACTGCTGGCGCTGTACTTCGATATGACGACGATGCCACAGTCGGACCAGATGCGCGCGCTGGAGGCCGCGCAGAAGTTCATCCGGACGCAGATGACATCGGCGGACCTTGTGGCTATATTGCGATACTCCGGAAGCTCCGTCGATATACTGCAGGACTTCACAGCCGACCGAAACCATTTGCTGAGCATTCTGGAGACGATGGTGGTGGGAGAAGGCCAGGAGGGCGCGGAGGTGGCCAACGACGACAGCTCCTCCGATACCGGCGCGGCCTTCGGGCAGGACGACAGCGAGTTCAACATCTTTACCACGGACCGCCAACTGGCCGCGTTGCAGACGGCTGCCGAGGCGCTGGGACGGTTGAATGAGAAGAAGTCGCTGATCTACTTTGCCAGCGGCCTGAACCTGAATGGGCTGGACAACCAGGCGCAACTGGTGGCCACCGAGCAGGCGGCGATCCGCGCAGGCGTGTCGTTCTGGCCGATCGACGCTCGCGGGCTGGTGGCGTCGGGGCCGCTGGGCGATGCGACGCAAGGCTCGCAGGGCGGCTCGGCGATGTATACCGGGGGAGCCGCGTCGGCGATGATGAGCCGCTTTGCGCGCTCGCAGGACACGCTGTTTGCGCTGGCCGGAGATACCGGGGGAAAGGCGCTGCTGGACAACAACGACCTGGGCCGGGGGATTGTGAATGCGCAGCACGCGCAATCGGATTACTACATTCTGGGCTACTACACGAGCAATACGGCGGTGAACGGGAAGTTCCGCAAGGTGAAGGTTACGTTGAACTCGGAGATGGCCGCCAATCTGGACTTCCGGCAGGGGTACTTCGGAGAGAAGGAGTGGGGCAAGTTTACGACCGCGGACAAAGAGCGCCAACTGGAGGATGCGCTGATGCAGGGTGATCCGTGGACGGAACTCACGATTGCGGTGGAGATCAATTACTTCCAGTTGAACAAAGCGGAGTATTTCGTTCCGGTGTTTGTGAAGGTTCCCGGGCGTGAGCTTGCGCTGGCGAAACGAGGGGGCGCCGACCGGACGCATATCGACCTTGTGGGGGAGATCAAGGACGACTACGGCGGGACGACGCAGACCAATATCCGCGACCACTTCGATGCAAAGCTGAGCGACGCCACGGCGACGGAGTGGGCCAAGCGCCCGGTTGTGTTCTCGTCCGGATATACGCTGTTGCCGGGCAAGTACACGATCAAAGTGCTTGCGCGGGATGACGAGACGGGCAGGATTGGGACGTTCCAGACCAGCTTTGTGGTTCCCAACCTGAGTAAGGAGACGAAGCGTGTGCCGATCAGCTCGGTTGTGCTGTCGGGCCAGCGGCAGCCGTATGCAAACGCGATTTATAACGTTGCCAATGGGAAGGAGCAAGCCAAGCAGACAGCCGTGGACCCGCTGGTGCAGAACGGGCAGCAGCTGGTGCCGAGCGTGACCCGTGTGTTCAGCAAGGGGCGCAGCCTGTATGTGTTCCTGCAGGCCTACGAGCAAGGGGCGGCGACCGCTCAGCCGCTGATGGGTTATGTGAGCTTCTATCAGGGGCAGACGAAGGTGTACGAGACGCAGCTCGTGGAGGTGTCGCCCAATCCGAATACACGACTGGAGACTGCGCCACTCAATTTCACGGTTGATCTGAGCCAGCTTCAGCCGGGCAAGTACGACTGTCAGGTGACCGTACTCGATCCAACCGGAGCGAAGGGAGCATTCTGGCAGGCGCCGATCCTGCTGGTGCCGTAATGCCATATCTACTTGCGCTGTAAGCCCGACCCCATAAAACTGCGCTGGGCCCTTGCTCTGGATCTGCTAGGCGTACTCTGTGGCGTCAGCGGATAGAGCAGGGCGGGAACCATCCTGCTGGCAACGAGCGCCGTTGCGATTGTGCTCGCGCTGCACCTTGCGCAGCGGTCACACGGCCTCGCTAAAGTTCAGGGCATTCACCCCAGCTTTCCGTCGTTCATCCGAATCGCTTACGCATGGCTGGCGGTAGCAGGTGGCATGGGCATCTGGGCGGCCTTTGCGGACCAACATGGCGGAATCTGGGGCGCATCGCGCCATGCCCTAACGGTCGGCTTCGCAGCGACCATGGTTTTCTCCATCGGGCCACGCATCCTGCCCCACTTTGCCGGTGTCCGCGCCATCTTCAGCAATACGAAGGCATCCTTCCGTTTGCGTGGAAGGTGCTGCCCCTCTCCGGCATCTTGGAACTCAGCGCCGTTCTCTTATTCGCGGCCAATATCACTCTCGCCCTCCTGCTCGGCCACTCCGTATTTGCAGCAGATGGTCCGCACGAACATGTTGTGGCGTAGCGCCATCCAGAAATCTACAGCCAGAAAGCAACTTTCACTGCACCAGATGTGTAATTCTCAATCCGAACAGAGTTTCCAGCTTGACCGTGCATATTGACTGGCAAATCCATTCGTATCGTGTCACGATATAGTTGAATCAGGATTTGCCGAGCGTGTCGCGTGCCAAGCATTGCAGATCTATAAATAAGTCGATGAGGCAGGATCTTTCTGTGACTAAAGTCCCTGCATTGCTTTTGACAGCACGCTATCTTGGTTCTGCCGCATCTCCCCAATGGGATCGATCAATGCACTTCACCTTCTTCAACGAGGACAAATTATGAACTACAAGCGGTATTGGTGGGCGCTGGCGATTGTCATCGTCGGTTCGTTTATGGTTCTGGGCGGCGAGGGCCGCAAGATGATCGGCGGAGCGCCGCCCCTTGCCGATGTCTACACCACGGACGGACAGCTTCTCTTCACCGGCAGTTCCATCACGGATGGACAGGGCGTGTGGCAGTCCATCGGCGGGCAGGAGATCGGCACCGTCTGGGGCCATGGGGCGTACGTTGCTCCCGACTGGAGCGCCGATTGGCTGCATCGCGAATCCGAGTTCCTACTCAACAGATGGGCGATCCGCGACGGCGCGCCCGACTTTGCCGCGCTCAATCTGGATCAGCAGGCCATACTCAAGGCGCGGCTGATTCGCGATATGCGAACCAATACCTACGACGCATCGACCAATCGCGTCACCATCGACGCCGATCGCGCGGCTTCTTTCACGCAGCTTGCAGCCTATTATTCCAATGTCTTCGCCAGCGGACGCTCCGAGTATGCCATTCCGCGCGGCGCTTTGACCAACCTTCAGAAGCAGCGCCAGCTTGCGGCATTCTTCTGGTGGACATCATGGGCGGCCAGCACCCAGCGGCCCGACTCGACCACCACCTATACCAACAACTGGCCACATGAGCCACTGATTGCCAATGAACTCACCTCTGGCGCGTTGCTCTGGAGCATTCTTAGCATTGTCGGTCTGCTGGCCGGAATCGGCGGCATGGTCTGGTGGTACGCATCGCAGGAGAAGGCCCTTGTTCACGGCCCCTATCCGGCAACAGATCCCTTCCTGGCAGTGAAGGCGACACCCTCGCAACGCGCCACGATGAAGTACTTCTTCGTGGTCGTGATCCTGTGGGGCGTGCAGATTGCGATGGGCATCCTGACCGCTCACTATGCAGTTGAAGGGAGCGGATTTTATGGCTTCCCACTGGACCGCTATCTGCCCTATGCAGTGACCCGAACGTGGCATCTACAACTCGCTATCTTTTGGATCGCCACATCGTGGCTGGCAACGGGCCTCTATGTTGGTCCGGCAGTGACCGGACACGAGCCGAAGTATCAACGGCTCGGCGTCAATGTGCTCTTTGGCGCATTGATTCTTGTAGTCGGCGGCTCACTCGCCGGCGAGTGGATGGGCATCCAGCAGCGACTGGGCAATATGTGGTTCTGGTTCGGAAGCCAGGGGTACGAATACGTCGATCTTGGAAGATTCTGGCAGATATTACTCTTCATCGGTCTGGTTCTCTGGCTGGCGTTGATGGTGGCTGCGCTCAAGCCTGCGCTGGTTCGCAAGAGCGAGGACCGCGCCCTGCTCACACTCTTTCTCATCTCCAGCATCGCGATCCCGCTCTTCTATGCCGCTGGCCTCATGTACGGGCAACGCAGCAATCTCGTCACCGCCGAGTACTGGCGCTGGTGGGTTGTTCATCTCTGGGTCGAAGGCTTCTTTGAAGTATTTGCAACCGTGGTGATCGCGTTTCTCTTCACGCGACTCAAGCTGATCGAGATTCGCACTGCAACCAAGGCCGCTCTTTTTTCGACGACGATATTCCTTTCCGGCGGAATCATCGGCACCTTCCATCACCTGTACTTTGCAGGCGCAACTCCGGCGGTGATCGCTCTGGGCGCAATCTTCAGCGCGTTCGAGGTTGTGCCGCTCACGCTGGTCGGGTACGAGGCGTGGGAGAACATTCGTCTTGCACAGCCGATGCAGAAGGCGCCATGGATCGCGAACTACAAGTGGCCGATCTATTTCTTCGTCTCGGTCGCCTTCTGGAACCTGGTTGGAGCGGGCCTCTTCGGCTTCCTCATCAATCCACCGGTCGCGCTTTACTATGTGCAGGGGTTGAACCTCACTCCCCTTCACGGGCACACTGCGCTCTTCGGCGTGTACGGAATGCTCGGGCTGGGGCTCACGCTCTTCTGCATGAGGGCGATGGGGCCGGAACGACCGTGGAAGGAGGGGGCGCTCAAGTTTTCCTTCTGGTCTCTCAATATCGGCTTGAGCCTCATGGTTCTCCTCAGCCTGTTGCCGGTCGGCCTTCTCCAGGCGTGGGCATCGATCCAGTACGGCACCTGGTACGCGCGTTCTGCGGAGTTTCTGCAAACGGGACACATGCAGGCTCTACGCTGGATGCGTGTCCCCGGCGATGTTCTGTTTGCCGCTGGAGCCGCGCTCTTCGCTTGGTTCATCCTCGGCTTGCTGACCGGCCATTCCTACGACGATACAAAGTCCACTGAAGGAGATACATCGTTGCACGATATGAACAATCGGCTCGCGTAGGCAGCATATAGCCGTAATGCACCTGTACCAGCGCGGCGCCTTTCATGGAACACTCCCCACGAAGGCGCCGCGTGCAACCGCATCGACAAGGAGAGCCAAATGAAACGCTACTATAGTGAAGGTGAGGCACTTACCAGGCTTCCCGAATTGGATCAGCCATTGCTTCAATCCAATCTACCCGCAGAGATCGAGAATCTACGACTCGCAGACTCGTGGCAACGAGGGACAGGGCGGAGCTCCAAGACACTGTTGAATTCTCCAGCTTGTGGCATTTTGCTAATCGCCATGAAGCAGAACACGGAGACGAAAGAACATCGCGTAGATGGAAGGATCACGATTCACACCCTCGTCGGCCATATAAGGTTGAGGTTGCCCAATCAAATGGTTGAACTTCCTGCAGGCCATCTGCTGATGCTCGATCGCGGTATTGCGCATGACGTTCAGGCGGTGGATGAGAGTGTCTTCCTGCTCACTATGTGCTGGCATGGTGGCGCCGCCAGAACAGCTCCTGACAACGTATAGGAGGCGCGCGCATTGCGGCTTGCCGCGTGCAACAGAATCCAACAAGTAGCTTCACTCAAAGGAGAAGTTCATGGACTACACATTCCTGGCCAACCTGCAGACGGAGTTTGCGCTGCCTGAAAAAGGCATCCTGAGCCGCGTGCTGCACAAGGACGAACACGCCAACGTCACGCTCTTCGGATTCTCCGCTGGAGAGGAACTCTCTGGGCACTCATCGCCGACTCCGGCTGTTCTCTACTTCATCGAAGGAGAGGCAGAAGTCCAGTTGGGAGAGGATAAGGTCAACGCCCAGCCAGGCTCATTCGTCTACATGCCTCCCATGCTACCTCACGGCATCTCCGCTAAAACGGCGGTTCGAATGCTGCTCGTTCAGATGAAGGCTCCTGCGCGCTAACCTGAGCGCGTCGTTCGCCGCGCCTCACGAGTCTTGCCGTGGCGCGCGTTGAAAGCTGCGGCTCCGCTCCGATTCTCGCTCGACCGCACGCCTCCGTCCCGACAATAACTCCTGCGCGCTGATGCTCCCGCAGATGCGTCCGCTCTCGCGATCGATCACAGGCATGTTCATCACCCGCGTGGTTGCCATCTCCTCTGCAACGGCGCGGCAGGTCTCATCCGCATAGGCGAAGATGTCGGGCAGCGTCGCTTGCAGGAGGCTCATCGCGAAGTCTTCGATGGACCCTGGCAGTTCCGTCATCACCTCCGCAACGATCACCGTTTCTAACGGGTCAACACCATACTCGCGCGACAGGTGATAGCCACGACGGCTGAGCTTTTCCGTCAGGATCGATCGCGGCATAATCAGCGACGTCACAAGATAGGACGCAGTACACGCAAGCGCCAGCGGCAGCAGGGCCGGCAAAGCATGGGTCAACTCCAGCGAGAACAGAATTGCCGTCAGCGGCACGCCCAGCGAGCCGGAGAGCATCGCCCCCATCGCCATCAACGCCCACAGAGCCTGTGTCTCGCCCGACATGTGCGCCAGCCGCGCCAGCGTCTCGCCAATGGCCGCGCCGATCATCAGCAACGGTGCCAGCACGCCGCCCGACGTTCCCGAACTCAGCGAAAAGGCCCACATCAGCGACTTGGCTACCAACAGTCCGAGTAGTAGACCCAGTGGCGCATTTCCGCGCAGCAGTTCTGCGATATTGTCGTACCCAACGCCGAGTCCGCGCGGAAAGAAGAATCCCCCCACTCCGATCCCGATCCCACCGATCGCAGGCCACCACATCCAATGCACACGCAGCCGACCGCAGAGATGCTCGAATGCGTCCTCGAAGCCATACATCATGCGGCTCAGCCCAGCCGCCGCGAAGCCGACCAGTATCCCCAATGGGCCAGCAACCAGCATCGTCGGCCATAAGTGAATCGCCGTGTGCATCTCCACCGGGAAGAGCGGGCCAGCTCCAAGCCAACTGATGCGCAACGCGCCCGCCATGATGCTGGCCACCGCCACCGGAATCAGCGAGCGCGGTCGCCACTCGAAGAGCAGCAGCTCGACGGCCAGAAGAATTGCAGCCATCGGTGCCGCAAACGTCGCCGACATTCCCGCCGCCGCGCCTGCTACCAGTAGCGTAGTTCGTTCTGCATCGGTCAGATGAAGCCACTGCGCCACCAGCGAGCCGAACGCTCCGCCGGTCATAATGATCGGCCCTTCCGCGCCAAACGGACCACCTGAGCCAATCGCGATCGCGGCCGAAAGAGGCTTTAATATCGCGACCAAGGGGTCTATACGCGCGCCTCGTAGCAGGATCGCCTCAATTGCCTCTGGGATTCCGTGACCGCGAATCTTGTCCGATCCATAGTGCGCGATGAATCCCACCAGAAGCCCGCCAATAATGGGAACCAGCGGCATGATCCATGGAGAGAGGGGCGAACCGGCAGGCCCAACCATCGCCAGGCTCAGCCGATGGTAGTAGAACAGGTTTGTCATGAGAGCAATCGCCCTCAGGAGCAGGACAGCCAAAGCTGCCGCGCCTATACCAATAAAGAGCGCTACCCCACTCAGCAGCCATACCCTGCGATTCACCGTAAAGTCGCACAGTGCGGATGGTTGTGATCTCATCGAGTCTTCGAACCAGCAGAATCTTGCGCGGACATCCCGATGCGCTTCAACGCCTTCGCTAGGCGCGGTGCCATCTCTTTCAGCTCCCGTGCATGATCTCCAGCAAGCCTGTCCAGAAGCCGCTCGCCCTTGCGCGTCACTTGTAATATTGCCCGTCGCCGGTCTCTCGTATCCACAGTTCGTGTCAGCAGCCCTTCGCGTTCCGACCGGTTGACCAGCTCCACCACGCTGTGGTGCCGCAGACTGAGCCGTTCTGCTGCATACGCGATCGTCACAGCCTCGCCCTCTGGCGCGCCCGCCACTTGCAACAGGAGCTGGTGCTGCTGCGGCTGTAGTCCTACAGCTACCGCCGCGCGTTCGCTGAAGTGAAGAAACTGACGCAATTCATAACGAAACTCAGCCAGAGTCCTAAACAGCAATTGCGGATCGGGTGCCTTTGATCGGGTCCTCATATATATATCGTTACACGATATAGAAGCTCCTGCAAACTCCTTGTACATCCCGATCGCCGGTAAACACCATGAACTTCGCTTTCGGTCTACTGCATGTTCGATAGGATGCCTGAGTGGCCATCGCTCTCCGCCCGCAGTGACTTAAGTCCTACACGGAGCTTCTCTCTTTTGGGTATCGTGGACAGTAGAAGGATGCCATGTCTACCGGAACCGCGTTTCCACTCGCAGCAACCACATCCGAAAGACTCCCCGCGAAACAGAGAAAGCCTCTCGTACGCCGCATTTTGCGTGACCGCTCGCAGCAGGTCCGCCGCTCGGTGCAGCTCGCGTTTCTTATGTTGAATGCGTGGATCGCGGTGGAGTTCCTGATGTGGGTGCGCTACTTTGAGAGTCAGGGCCAGACTCGCTATGTTGAACGCCCGGCGGGGGTGGATGGATGGCTTCCCATTGCAGGCCTGATGAATCTGAAGTACTTTATTGTGACCCATCATGTCCCGGCGGTCCATCCCGCGGCGATGGTACTGGTCGCCATATTTCTGCTATCGAGCCTGCTGCTGAAAAAGACGTTCTGCTCCTGGCTCTGCCCCGTGGGCACGATCTCCGAGGGCCTGTGGAAGCTCGGCCGCAAACTTTTTTACCGCAACTTCACTGTGCCCCGTTGGCTCGATCTCCCCCTGCGCAGCCTGAAATATCTGCTGATGGCCTTCTTCGTCTTCATTGTGATCAGCATGTCGGCAGAGGCCCTGAACGACTTCCTGATTGCGCCCTTTGGCATCATTGCAGACGTCAAGATGCTCAACTTCTTCCGCGAAATTAGCCTGCTTGGGATGGCAGTCCTTGCGTTGCTAATGTTGCTCTCTGTCGTTATCCAGAACTTCTGGTGCCGGTTTCTCTGTCCCTATGGGGCGTTGATGGGCATCGTCTCCACGTTGAGTCCGGTGAAGATTCGTCGCGATGCGCAGGCCTGCATCGACTGCGGCAAGTGCAATAAGGCCTGCCCATCCAGCCTTCCGGTGGACCAGCTGCTACAGATTCGGTCCGTGGAGTGCACCAGTTGCATGGAGTGCGTCGCGGTCTGTCCGGCAGAGAACGCGCTGCAGCTCTCCCTGCCGCCGCGCAGGCACAACGACCGCGCTGAGTCTGTGAGAAGTGCATCTGCCGCTCGCTGGCGATATCGCGCGCTCGATCCACGGCAAGTTGCGGCGATTCTGGCGATCATCTTCTTCGGACTGATCGGGATGGCTCGCGCAACCGGACACTGGCAAACCCATGTTTCGCGCGATATGTATATGCAATTGGTGCCCCATGCGGATGAATACGGCCATTAGATCCATCCAGCTAAGGCATTGGCGTCAGAAGCGCACTGAGACCCTTCTTGTCCTTCACTACAATTTCGCGGGCATCCACATCCAGCAGGCCTTCAGCCTGCAGCCGCATCAGGTTGCGCGAGATTAGTTCGCGCACGGTTCCAAGCTGGTTGGCCAACTCCTGGTGGCTGGCGGGCAGCAGGAATTCGATGCCGCGCCCGGTCTGCTTGCCTTCGCTCTCCGCGAGACGCAGCAGGGTAGAAATAAGCCGCTGACGGATGGTGGTGAATGAAAGCTCCTCGATGATGCCGACCAGCCGCCGCAGGCGAGCACCCACTACGGCCAACACCTTGAGCGCAACTGCGGGGTGCTCCATGCAGTAAGCCTGAAAGTCGCGCCGCGGGATGAAGGCAATCTCAGCGTCTTCAACGGCCATCGCGGACGCGGGGTATGGCCCGCCGTCAAAGACTGGCAACTCGGCGACAGACTCGCCGGGATGGTTTATGGCCAACACCTGTTCGCGGCCGCCAAGCGATGTCTTGAAGATGCGAATCTTGCCACGCGCGATGATGTGCAGGCCATGGCAGAGCTCACCCTCGGTGAAGAGCAGTTCCCCGGCGCGAAACGGCTTGCGCACGGTGCGGGCAGCCAGCAGTTGTATCTCTGCCGGGGTCAGGTTTGACAGTAGCGCGGTCTTTCCCAGGACAGCCGCCAGACCCATGCGTTCAGTGCTCATGTAGGAAAGTCTAGCAGCGCGCGTTGGTGTGTGTTGAGACAACGAGGCTAATGACGCGATGCCCGGAGAGGCAATCTACTCCGGGCATCGACGATCATGCATCGCACCATTACGCAAGCATCGCGGCAAGGTCTGCATCCGCCGTAGTGATGGCCATCAGGTTGAACTTCTCATTCAGCAGCGCAAGCACGCCAGGCGAGAGGAACGCAGGAAGCGTTGGCCCGATGCGCATGTTGCGCACGCCCAGGTGGAGCAGCGTAAGCAGCACAGCGACGGCCTTCTGCTCGTACCACGACAGCACCAGCGACAGCGGTAGATCATTCACGCCACAATCGAAGGCCTTGGCCAGCGCGAGTGCAATCTGTAGCGCCGAGTAGGTATCGTTGCATTGTCCAACGTCGAGCAGCCGAGGCAGTCCGCCGATCTCGCCAAAGTCAAGCTTGTTGAAGCGGAACTTGCCGCATGCCAGGGTCAGGATGAGGCAGTCCTTCGGAATCGACTCAGCCAGCTCCGTATAGTAGCTACGCCCGGGACGTGCCCCGTCGCAACCGCCAATGAGGAAGAAGTGGCGAATCGCACCGGCCTTCACCGCATCGATCACGCGGTTGGCCACGCTGAGCACTGCATTGTGTCCGAAGCCGACCGTAATCTCCTCGCCAGAGCCGTCTTCCGCGTAGCCCGGAGCAAGCAGGGCCGCCGCAATCACCGCGCTGTAGTCCTGATCCGCGATGTGCTGCACCCCCGGCCATGCCACCGCACCCGAAGTAAAGATGCGCTGCTTGTAGGCAATCGCAGGCTGCTGAATGCAGTTGGAGGTCATCAGTATTGCGCCGGGAAATTCGGCAAACTCATCGGCCTGATCGGTCCATGCACCACCGTAGTTCCCCGCCAGATGCTCATATGCCTTGAGCTTCGGATAGCCGTGTGCGGGCAGCATCTCGCCGTGCGTGTAAACCTGAATGCCGAGCCCCTTCGTCTGTTCCAGCAACGCATAAAGATCGTGCAGATCGTGCCCCGAGACCAGAATCGCCTTTCCCTTGCGCGCATGAAGCCGAACCTTCGTTGGCTGTGGATGGCCAAACGTTTCAGTATGCGCCTTGTCCAGAATCTCCATAACGCGGTAGTTCAATTCGCCGACAGCGAGCGCAGTGGCAAGAAGCTCTTCGACCGTGGGTGCAGAATGGGTGAGGAAGTCGAGGATCTCGTGAATCTTCGCAAACGTCAGCGGATCGCCCGCGCCCAGCGCCAGTGCATGCACTGCGTAAGCCGCCACTCCCTTGATTCCGTAGAGCACCAGTTCCTGCAGGTTGGATATCTCTTTTCCATCTGTCAGAAACCGCGCGGGAAGAAGAACCTGCTTGCCCTGTGCGAGTAATCCATCCAGCGTTGAAGCAGGGATCCATGCAGCCGCACCACCAAGCTCGACCGGCACAACGCCCGCCTCGACCGCCGCGCGCTCATACAGATCGCGCGCCGCATCGCGCGTCGCAATCGCCTTAGCAATCAGCCCCACCAGCCGCTCTGGATCGAAGTTGACGTTGGTCATCGTAGCGAAGACCGCCTGAATCGTAAACGCATCGATCTCTGGGTCGGATGCGCCCTGCTGTCGCGCGCGATACGCGTACATGGAGATACCCTTGACGGCATGAATCAACAGATCCTGAAGTGTTGCCGTGGTCTCGTCTTTGCCACAGACACCAATCGTCTGACAGCCTACGCCCTGGGAAGTCTGTTCACACTGGTAGCAAAACATCGTGTATACCGTCCTGATCTAAATTGAGCAGCAACCCGATCCTATGGACGGCATGGTGCGATTACAGCGACTTAAGTCACTCGGAAGCATGGGAACAGCGATTCCATTTCAACTTTGCACGGAGTGACTAAAGTCGCTGCAATCCAAACCGGTGCTCTCTATGGTGATTACAAGGGAGACCATCATGACAGACCCCACACAGACCGTTCGCGAGATTGCACTGGAACAACCGACCTCGATCCGGGTATTCGAGCACTATGGGATTGGCTACTGCTGCGGTGGGCGCAAGCCGCTCGCCGAGGCATGCGCAGCCAGCAATCTTGAAGTGGAGGCGGTGCTTGCCGCATTGGAGAATGCAGCCAAGAGTTCAGTTTCAACAACGGAAGAGTGGTCGCAAGTCTCACTGGAGAAGCTGAGCGGGCACATCGTAGCCACGCATCACGCGTACGTGAAGAGCGAACTGCCCCGGCTGGCTGTTTTGGCACAGAAGGTGGTTCTTCGCCACGGCGATACGCAGGCCGAGCTTCCGCTGATCCAGACCAAACTCGCGCAACTGGACGAGGAACTGAGTCAGCACCTGTTGAAGGAAGAGGCCGTTCTGTTTCCCTACGTGGTCAAGCTGGAGCGTGCATTAAAGACCGGCAGCGCGATGCCGCATGGATGCTTTGGCACAGTGGCCAACCCGATCGCCATGATGACGGCGGAGCACGATGCGGCCCACGCGCTCATCGCCGACATTCACCAGCTCAGCAATCATTACGTCACCCCAGTCGGCGCATGCCCCACATATCACGCGTTCTACGACGGCCTGAAGGAGTTCGAGCAGGATCTTTGCCAGCACATTCACCTGGAAAACGACATTCTGTTTCCCCGTGCGATTCAACTGGAGACAGGGCCCCCCAAACCAACAGATAGCTGGAAAACCGCCTGTGGTAGTTCGATCCCAGCGGAAGTCGTGAATAAGTTGAGCTAATAGTGCAGTGAATCAGCCCCCGAGCGATTTCGCAGGGAATTGAATAAGCTCAGTCCAATACGCGGGAAGAGGCACTGGTGAGACGATTAGAGCATTTTCGGTAATGGTGTAGTCCGTTGTGGAGCGAGCAACAGCAGATTCCTCCGCTTCGCTACGGAATGACAAACAAAATTGGTCTATAGCAATTCCGAAAATGCTCTAGTGCAAACACGCCAAAAAAGGACTTAAAATCCGCAGACCGTAACAGGTCGTGGGAGTTCAAGTCTCCCTCCGGGCACCATGGGACCATCGTTCAACGACAGCTTACTGCCACAAAACAAAACCATCGGGCCTAGATCCACTTCTTCCACAGCAGCCAGACCTTCACGGTCTGGGTAAGGCCTGCGTAGGCAAGCAGCGTCAGCAGCAGGAGGGGCCAGTAGAGCGCAGGCAGGTGTATGAGGCCCAGCGAAGAGGCCAGCGGGGAGAACGGAAGCCACGCTCCGAAGGCCATGATGGCCACTGTGGTAAGGGTCAGCGACCAGCTAGCGCGGCTCTGCAGGAACGGAATCTTGTTGGTGCGAATGATGTGGATGATGAGCGTCTGCGTCATCAGCGACTCGACGAACCAGCCTGTCTGAAACAGCGGAGCGTTGGACGGGTGCCAACACTTGAAGATGTGGAGCATGACGAAGAAGGTGGTGTAGTCGAAGATCGAGCTGATGGGCCCGACGAAGAGAATGAACCGCCGGATCTCCGCGATGTTCCAGGGCCGCGGCTTGGCCACCAGCTCGTCGTCCACCGCGTCGGTGGGAATCGGAATCTGAGAGATGTCGTAGAGCATGTTGTTGGTCAGAATCTGGATTGGCAACATCGGAATAAATGGCAGAAACGCGCTCGCTCCCAGCACGCTGAACATGTTTCCGAAGTTGGAGCTGGCCCCCATGCGAATGT
>Ga0224555_1000501_pt1 | contig 59586 bp, 53 predicted proteins | sample 714S23034metaG_FD_180687 | JGI IMG/M metagenome (GOLD analysis project Ga0224555, IMG submission 180687) | Peat soil microbial communities from Stordalen Mire, Sweden - 717 S2 30-34 | ecosystem: Environmental > Terrestrial > Soil > Wetlands > Peat | place: Sweden: Norrbotten County, Stordalen... | reverse complement strand
GGCTGGGGCTATCTGGCTGGGGCTATCTGGCCTTGGGGTATCTGCACAGCGCGTCATGCAATACCCGCGAGAGTGAAAGCTTAACGATTCAGGGCGAGGTTGAGGACGGTTTCGGCTACGTGGTCGTAGCTGTGGCGGAGGACGTCGCCCTCGTGGACGAAGTTGCCGGTGATGGGCTCGACGCCGAGGGAACGGATGCGGTCGAGGTCGGCCTCGATGGGGGACTGGTCGAAGCTGGCGTACTGCGCGAGGGTTACAGGGCCGATGGGCGCGGTGTTGATCAGTGCGTAGTCGAAGATCTGCGCGCCGGCGTGGTCGAGGATTTTTTCGATGTGCTGGGAGGCGGTGAGGCCGAGGCTCTCGTTGGCCTGCGTCATGAGGTTGCAGATGTAGACGCGCGTGGCGTGGGAGGCGGCGAGGGCCTGGGGGATTCCGCGGATAAGGAGGTTGGTAATGAGCGAGGTGTAGAGCGAGCCGGGGCCGAGGGTGATGAGGTCGGCGGCGGCGATGGCGTCGAGGGTCTCAGGGAGTGGGCCGGCGTCGGCGGGGGAGAGCATGAGTTCGGTGATGGAGCGCTGGGAGGCGGTGATGTTGGTTTCGCCGTGGACGATGGAGCCGTCGTCCATGCGCGCGGAGAGCGTGGCGTTGGCGGTGGTGCAGGGATAGATGCGGCCGCAGGTGGCGAGGATCTGGGAGCTGGTCTGGACGGCCTGCGCGAAGTCTCCGGTGATGCCGGTGAGTGCGGCGAGGAAGAGGTTGCCAAAGCTGTGGCCCTGGAGGCCGCCCTGCGGGAAGCGGTACTGGAAGAGGCGCGAGAGCATGAGTTCGTCCTGGGAGAGAGCGACGAGGCAGTTGCGAATGTCGCCGGGCGGGAGCATGTGGAGGTCTTCGCGCAAGCGCCCGGAGGAGCCGCCGTCGTCGGTGACGGTGACGATGGCGGAGAGCTCGCGGATGAGGCAGGGGAGGTCTTTGGAGCTGGGGGCGGCGAGCGCGGAAGCGCATGCAGGCGCGGCGACGAAGCGCTTGAGGCCGCGCAGGAGCGTGGAGAGGCCGGTTCCGCCGCCGATGGCGACGACGCGAAGCTGTCGGGGAGTGATCATGGGTCAGTTAACAGTGTAGTGCGTAGGGCTGTGCGGGGAGTTCGTGCAGGCCCACTCATCAGGGAACGGCGGCGAAGATGGGGCATACGGATTGTTGCCGGGCGCTAACTTCAGGCTTCGGGGTAGAGGAGTTCGGTGAAGCGGGGGTCGTCGGCGACGCCGTCGAAGTCGGAGTCGAGGCGGGCCTGGAGACGATTTTGCCCGTTGAGGCGGATGGCTTCGGAGAGATGCTCGATGCAGCCGTCGGCGTCGCCGGTCATGCTGGCGAGCAGGGCGAGGCCGTAGAAGGCGTAGTCGGCGGACTGCTCCTCGAGGAGAATGGCCTGAAAGTGCTGGCGGGCGTCTTCGTAGTTGCCCTGGTTGAGCAGGGAGATGGCGTAGTCGTAGCGCTCTTCGTGGGTCTGGAAGGTGGTGGTGCCTTTATAAATCTGGCCGACGCAGGCGGCGATATACATGCGGATACGGTCGGCGAGGTCCTGAGGGGCGGCATCGAGCATCCTGGCGAAGGCATCGTGGGCTTTCTCATACTTGCCGGCCTGCATGAGCTTCAGCGCGCTCTCGTAGAGGGTGAGCGTGGACTTGCGGGCGGCGTCGCTGGAGGCCTGTGCATTTCCGGGGAGCGGGTGGTGCGTCTTGCGAACAGTCGTCGTCTTGGCGGCTTTGGATTCGGAGGTGGATGTTACCGATTTCGGGGCCATATTGTTTCTCGGGGTAGACGGCTGGAGTCCTGGAACTGCAGTTCGGTAGATGGGATCTCGTCTGGGTTTATACGAGGCTTAGAGGGTTGCGGTCAAATCGAGCGTACTGGATACGTTATCAGATCGGGGATCGGGCATAGAGTACCGGGTTGAGAGTGGGGTCGTTGTACATCTTGAGTTGGCGGTAAAGCTTGAAACGGCGGCGACCGGCGAGGACGTCAGACCATAGATCGTCGAGGCAGCCTGCGAGATCAGTACGCTGTTCATTCAGCACGAGAAGGCGGCCCTGGTTGCGGTCCTGGTGTTCGGGGGTGGAGCGGTGGAGCTGCTCTTCGGTGTGGAAGATCTTGAGGGCGAGGATGGAGAGGCGGTCGATGATGAGGCCGGGGGACTCGGAGTTGAACGGGGGGGAGGGGTGGTTGGGCGCCAGGACGGGCACCAGTTTCAGGAGGGCAATGTCGATCTGCTCGGCGAGGTCGTTGCGAAGCTGGTTGAGGCGGTCGATGTCGTGCTTGACCTGGACGATGGTGGCGTCGGAGGCGTGGGGGTCGCGTGCATCGTCTTCGCGGTGCCAGAGTTCAAAGTTGGCGCGGTGCTGGTCGAGGATGAGCTGGTCGAAGGGTGAGACGGGGAGAGGTCCGGGACTCGCCGGGTCGTGACCGTGGGCGGTGAATTGGTCGTGAAGGGCGACGATGTGAGAAGCGTTGAGCATGGGTTGGTGATAGCAAGGATAACGGAGGCGGGGCTCGGACGGTAGGGGGTGGCAAACGAAGCAGATTCCCTACGCGCAGGACAGAAAGAAAAGCGAGAGCAACGACAAGGACTTCCCGGCTTGCGTGCGGGGAGGGTGGAGGTGACACTAGAGGGCATGGGAAAGAAGAAGACGCGGCGGGGCTGGTGTATCGGCTGGGCAGCCTCGGCGATATGCTGATCTCGCTGCCGGCGCTGCACCTGGTGGCGCGGGCGTTTCCGGATGCCGAGCGGCGGATGCTGACCAATATTCCGATGAGTTCGAAGGCTCCGGCGGCGGCGGCGATTCTCGAGGGGTCGGGACTGGTGCATGGGTATATGCGGTACGCGGTGGGAACGCGGAGTGTGGGTGAGTTGCTGGGGTTGTGGTGGACGATTGCGCGCTGGCGGCCGGAGGTGCTGGTGTATCTCGCAGGGGCGCGTGGGGTGAAGGCGGCGCGGCGCGATGAGGCCTTCTTTCGGATGTGCGGCGTGCGGAGGATTGTCGGGGTTCCGCTGACCGAGGGGATGCAGAGGAATTTTTATGGCGTGGCGACCGGCGGGCGCGACCACGCGATGGGCGATGCCAACCTGGAGCCGGAGGCGGCACGGCTGGTGCGGTGTATCGGCGAGTTGGGTGCTATGGGAGAGATGGCTGATCCGGGGAGATTGAGCGATCCGGCTAGCTGGGACCTGCACCTGACGGCGGCAGAGCATGAGAGCGCGTCGAGAGCGATTGGAGATGAGGCGCTGCGGGTGGAGTCGATTGCGGTGAGCGTTGGGACGAAGGTGCAGGCGAAGGATTGGGGCAGGGAGAACTGGCGGGCCTTGCTGGGGAGGATTGCGGCGGAGTTTCCCGGAAGGGCTCTGTTGCTGGCGGGTGCGTCGGAGGAGAGCGAGGCGAGTGAGTTTGCGGCGGAGGATTGGCGGGCGAACGGCGGTGGGCCGGTGGTGAATCTGTACGGGAAGTTGACGCCGAGAGAGAGTGCGGCGGCGTTTGCTCAGGCGCGGTTGTTTGTGGGGCATGATAGTGGGCCGATGCATTTGGCTGCGGCGGTGGGGACTCCAGTGGTGGCGATCTTCGCGGCAAGGAATATTCCAAGACAGTGGTTTCCGTTTGGGAAGCAGCATCGGGTGGTGTATCACCGGGTGGAGTGCTGGGGGTGTGGGCTGGAGACTTGTATTGAGCAGCAGAAGAAGTGCTTGATGTCGATTACGGTGGGTGAGGTGATGGGAGTTCTCAGTTCTCAGTTCTCAGTTGTCAGTGAAGGCTAGGGCGGGGCGAATTGGAACGAAGAACTAACAACTTCGCGGGTGCGATGATGGTTCGGGAGAGATGAGACGACGATGCTGCCGGAGACACATGCAGTTCTGGGATTATTGGAGGGTGGTTTTGGCCATCTGAAGGTGCTGGTGGTTGGGGATTTAATGCTCGACCGCTACATCCTGGGGGAGGTCGATCGGATTTCGCCGGAGGCGCCGGTGCCCGTGCTGCGGCATGCGCTGCACTATGAGCGCGCGGGTGGGGCGGCCAATGTTGCGATGAATCTGGTGGGGCTGGGCTGCCAGGCGGTGCTGGCGGGGTTCTGGGGTGAGGATAAGGATAAAGACGAGCTGGCGGCGCTGCTGGAGGCGGCGGGGATCGATACGGTGGGGGTGGTGACGACGAAGCTGCCGACGATCTCGAAGACACGGATTGTGGGGCGGCAGCAGCAGTTGTTGCGGCTGGATATTGAGAGCAAGGACGCGCCAGGTGCGGAGGATCAGCAGCGGCTGCAGGGGCGCGCGGAGCAGCTGGTGGGCAAGGTGCACGCGGTGGTGCTGTCGGACTATGCGAAGGGCGCGGTGTCGGCGGAGCTTTGCGCGGCGGTGATTGGCGCGGCGCGGGCGGCGGGGATTCCGGTGCTGGCTGATCCGAAGACTCCGGACTTCAGCAAGTACGCGGGCGCGACGATAGTGTGTCCGAATTTGAATGAGCTGGCCGTTGCGACGGGCGTGGGGACGCATGAGCTGGAGGCGTTGCTGAAGGCTGGCGAGGCGCAGCGTGTTAAGCACGAGCTGAAGTATCTGGCGGTGACGATGAGCGAAAAGGGGATTCGCGTGCTGTGGGAGGGCGGCACGTATCATTCGCCGGCGCGGGCGCGCGAGGTGTTTGATGTGTCGGGCGCGGGCGATACGGTGATTGCTACGCTTGCTGCGACGCTCGCGGGTGGGCTGAAGATTGAGACGGCGGTGGAGCTGGCGAATCTGGCGGCGGGGATCGTCGTCGGCAAGATGGGGACAGTGCCGATTGCGCAGCATGAGCTGGTGGCGGCGCTGACGCCGTCAAGCGGGATTCGCGGCGGAGAGAAGGTGCTCGATGGAGAGCGGCTGGCCAAACGTGTGGCGGAGTGGCGCGCAGCGGGCGAGACGATTGTGTTTACCAACGGCTGCTTCGATCTGCTGCATGTGGGGCATGTGACGCTGCTGGAGGACTGCCACAGGTTCGGGTCGAAGCTGGTGCTGGGGCTGAACTCGGATGCGTCGGTGCGCCGGCTGAAGGGGCCGACGCGGCCGGTGGTCGGCGAGAAGGAACGCACGCGGGTGATGGCGGCGCTGGCGGCGGTCGATGCAGTGGTGCTGTTCGAGGAGGACACGCCGATCGAGCTGATTCGCGCGGTGAAGCCGGATGTGCTGGTGAAGGGTGGGGATTATTCCGTCGAGACCGTGGTGGGCCATGAGGACGTGATCGCCGCAGGTGGGCGCGTGGAGATTGTGCCCACGGCGGAAGGGTTTTCGACGACGAATATCGTGAGGAGGCTGAGAGAGTAGAGGGGAGAGCTTGCTGGGGGGTGCGGTTGGGGCCGGTCTTGTAGCGCGACGGGCGAAAGGCAAATACAGGGGTCTCTCCACGGCGCATCGCGAAAAGACGCGATGCTCCGGCCGGAGGACAGCTTGTGGGTGAGGTTTGGAAGTGGTGAGCGGGCTGGGGCTCGAACCCAGGACCAACGCCTTAAAAGGGCGATGCTCTACCAACTGAGCTACCCGCTCGCTCCTTGATTAAGGTAGCACGAAGGTTGCATTTCGCCGGGATGGAGGTTGTCAGGGCGCAAGACGGCAGACCTTGATGCTCCCGTTGTCATAGGGGCAGGGGTGCGCGGTGGGTGCGGTGGAGTGCAGCACCATCCAGGTGACTCCGAGGGGGCTAAGGCGCGCGTCGCGGACGGCGTCGGTCTCTATGGAGAGATTGTTTTGCGCGGCGGCACCTTGCTGCCACTGCTCGGCGAGTGAGGGCGTGATGGCAGCCTCGCCGCCGTCCTTGGAGAAGTCTGGCACGGCACTGCGCAGGGCGGTGGCGCGGAAGGTCTGGGCGTCTTCGCCGTCTTCGTTGACATACTTTGCGTCGAGCGCGAAAAGGGCGTCGCGGGGGGTATTGTCGCGAGCCCACAGGAAGGCGCGGACCCATGGGTTCCGGTTGTGCTGGGCGAGCCAGGGAAGCTCGAGATGCTGTGAGGCGGGGAAGGTGTTGCGCTGCACGTAGAACATTGTGGCGGCGAGCGCGAGAAGGACAATGGCAGGCAGCGATGCGAGAGCTGTGCGGGCGGTACTGGAGCGCAGACGCTGGCGTGCTTCAAGGGCGAGTTGGGAGAGGGTTGCGCCGAGCAGAAGCGTCATGATCGCGTAGATAGGAAGGAAGGCGCGCAGAGGCTGGAGGCGAGCGACGAGATGGGTGCGGCTGCTCTCGTGCGCGAAGAGCAGAACGACCAGAGTCGCGATGCAGCCGATTGCGATGCTGGCGCGGCAGAGGGTTGCGGCGGTGTCGCTGAGCGGGTCGGATTGTTTGCGGAAACGGCTGAGAAGGGCGGCGAGCACGGCGAGCGGACCGGCGAGGCCGAGGAGCTCGAACCACTGCCATTGGGAGAGAAACCAGTAGTAGCGGGATATTTCTGCGGCGATGAGTGCGGTGGTCTCGCTGGGCGCAAGGACGTCGAGCACGGTGGCGAGCGCGAGGGCGGCGAGGGTGAGCAGCGCCCAGGCGAGGTGTCGCTGACGCAGACGGGTGAGGCGTAGGACCAGGACGAAGGCGAAGGCGTAGGCGGCCATCAGCGGATGGAAGAGTGCGGCGAGGACGAGGCAGAGGATGCAGCAAAGGAAGGCACCCCACCCTGCGATGGTGAAGCTGTCGCGAGGATGGGGTACCCGCGTCGTCCAGTTTTCGAGTGCGAAGGCGATAGCTAGCAGCGAGAGCGGCGTGGAGAGACTGCGCGCGGTGACGTAGGGGTCCATCAGGAGCAGCGAGGTGCCGGCGATGGGGAGCGTCCAGAAGGCTGCCAGGAGGCAGAGGCCGGCGAGCTGTGCGGGTTCGCTGGCGATGGTGCGCTGAAGGATTTTCTTCGCTGCGTAGAAGGTAAGCCAGAGGCTGAGGATGTCGGCCAGCAGCAGGACCCATGCGAGGGAGAGGTGGGTGAGACGGACGGCAAAGGCCAGGGTTGGGGCAAAGATGGAGAAGTGCAGGTGCTCGCTGACAAAGACGGTGTAGTGCGGGAAGAGGGTCGGGTCGAGCGTAAGTTGCACTCCGGCGACGTAGAGTCCGCCGTCCTCGGCGAGTGGGTGATAGCCGTGGATCAGTAGCGTGGAGAGAGCGAGCGCGGTAACGATCGCCAGCCACAGGGGGCTTTGCCAAGGCCCGGATTGCGTGGAGACGGTTGCAGTAGGGCGCGTGGCGTCGTGGCGCATGCGTCTAGTTTAGCGGGCTCAGGACGATACAATAAACGTCGAACCGATGAGCAAAGACGAATCAAGGAAGTTCGGGATGGTTGGTGCATTCCGCGTGAGGCAGAGCCTGTGACGCGCGAACTCCGCATGGGGCTGCTGAAGACGCTGCCAGGGTTGCTGATCAGCGCGTTTTTTCTGTGGTGGACGTTTCGCGGCGTCAAGCTGGCGGTGCTGGAGAGCATCCGCCTGGTGGCGCCGCTTTGGATCGTGGGGTTGCTGGCGGGGACGTGTGCGAGCTATTGGCTGAGGTCGTATCGCTGGTGGCGCATGATGCGCAGTGTGGGCTCGAAGCTGAGCACCTGTTTTCGCGTGCTGATTACTTCGCTGGCGGCGAACAATATTCTGCCACTGCGGATCGGCGACGTAATGCGTGTTTTCACCTATGCGCCCGATTTGAATGCATCCCCATCGGTGATTCTGAGTACGGTGATTTTGGAGAAACTGCTCGACATCTTCACGCTGGTGCTGCTGCTGGTGGTGACGGTACACACGGGCAAAGGCCTGCCGCCGAAGACGCGTGTGCTGGTGAAGATATTGCTGGTGCTCTCGGGCGGCGGACTGATCGCGATGGTTGCGGGCGCACGCACGCTGGTGCGGCCGATCAAGGCGGTATTTGCGAAGCTGCCGGCAAAGCTAGCTAGACTTGGGAAGATCGAGCACTGGCTGCTGCTGGCGCTGGATGCGATTCGGCAGATTGGGATGGTGGGCATGGTGTGGCTGTTCTGCCTGAGTCTAGTGATCTGGTTGAGCGAGGGCCTGCTCTATCTTTCGGCGATGCGGATGATCGGGGTGACGACGGCCCTGGGTGCGCAACTCGATTGGGGAGCGCCGCTGCAAACGGTGTCACTGGCAAACTTCGCGTTCCTTGTGCCGAGTGCGCCGGGTGGTATCGGCCCCTTCGAGTGGGCGTGCCAGAATGCGCTGAAGATTCACTATGTCGCTGGCCCCGCTGCAGCGCTGTTTGGATTGCTGATTCATTTGTGGCTGCTGGTGACGATTACGGGTGTGGGCGGTGCGATGTTCTTTATGCACCGGTTGCATCAAGCGCGGCGCAAGCCGTTGCTGGAAGAGATTGAGACGCTGCCGGCAGAGCTGCCGTAAGGCGACAGTAGACATTCGAGGGTAGAGAGTAGAGAACCGCATGTATCGGATTTTGCAGTTGCAGTTGCAGACACGGATTGAAGCGCTGTTGAAGGAGCGCTACGAGATTGCGCTTGCGAATCTCGTGGTGGAGTTGCCGCCGAAGATCGAGTTCGGGGAGATGGCGCTGCCGGTCGCGTTTGAGTTGGCCAAGCGGTTGAAGAAGGCTCCGCGAGCGATTGCGCAGGAGTTGCAGACGGCGCTGGCGGCGACGCCGGGCGTTGCCGCGGTGGAGATTGCGGGCGCAGGCTATCTGAATGTGAAGCTTGACCGCGCGGGCACGGCGAAGCGCATGGCGGCGGATGAACATGCTGTTGTGGGCGGCGGTGGGTTCAGGCTGGTCGAGCATACGAGCATCAATCCGAACAAGGCCGCGCACGTTGGGCATCTGCGCAATGCGATTCTTGGCGACAGCTTTGCGCGCATGCTGAAGAAGGACGAGTACAAGCCGGGGTGGGAGACCGGGGTGCAGAACTATATCGACAACACGGGCGTGCAGGTGGCCGATATTGTGGTCGCGGTGACGGCGCTGCAGGGCATGTCGCTGGAGGATGTGCGCGGCTGGCTGATGGAGCTGATTGAGACGAATACACGGCTCGACTATGCGTGCTGGGATTTGTATGCGGCGGTTTCGCAGTGGTACGAGGCGGATTCGACGCAGGCTGTGGCGCGCAAACAGTTGCGATTGGACACGCTGCACAAGATTGAGGCTGGCGGGAATGAGACCGCGAAGATTGCGGAGCTGATTGCGACGGGGGTACTGCGACGGCATCTGGAGACCATGGAGCGGCTGGGGATCGAGTATGACTTTCTGCCGCGTGAGAGCGAGATTCTGCACCTGCATTTCTGGGAGACGGCGCGCGCGCTGATGGTCGAGAAGGGTGTGCTGTATCTCGAGACCGAGGGCAAGAATAAGGGCTGCTGGGTGATGCGGCGTGCGATCTCTGCGGCTGCCGGAGTTGAGCTGGCTGAGGGCGGTCCGGATGAGGACGCGAAGATCCTTGTCCGTTCGAATGGGACGGTGACCTATGTCGGTAAAGACATTGCGTATCACCTGTGGAAGTATGGGCTGCTGGGCAAGGACTTTGGCTATGCGAAGTTTCGCGAGTATGCGACGCATACGTGCTGGATCTCGACGGTGCATGGGGAAGGTCCGCGTCCGGATTTTGGTTTGGGCTTTGGGCATGCGGATGCGATCTATAACGTGATCGACTCGCGGCAGGATGATCCGCAGACGCAGGTGAAGGAGGCGTTGCGGTCGCTGGGGTATGTCGCGGAGTCGGACCGGTATACGCATTTGAACTATGCGTTTGTGGGGTTGACGGCGCGCACGGCCGAGGACCTCGGGTATGTGCTGAGCGAGGAAGATAAGGCCAAGAATTTTATCGAAGTGAGTGGGCGCAAGGGCTTCGGCGTGAAGGCCGATGACCTGATCGATCGCATGATTGCGGCGGCACGGTCGGAGGTGGATTCTCGGCATCCGGAGCTGGATGAGACGGAGCGGGCGGAGATTGCTGAGGCGATTGGTGTGGGTGCGCTGCGATTCTTCCTGCTGCGGTTTACGCGCAATACGATCATCGCGTTCGACTATCAGGATGCGTTGGCGTTCGACGGCGAGACGGGACCGTATGCGCAGTATGCTGCGGTGCGCGCGGCGAATATCTTCCGTAAGGCGGGCGTGTCGGAGGAGGATGCGCTGGCGGGTGTGGCATCGCTGGATTTAGCGGCGATGCTGGAAAGCGAGGAAGGCACGAGCGTGTGGGAGGTCTGGCTGACGGCGTCGCGGCTGTCGCTGGTGCTGGAGCAGGCGATTGCGACGGCAGAACCGGCGATGCTCGCGCGGTATGCATTTACGCTGGCGCAGCAGTTCAATAACTTCTATCACCGGCATCATATTTTGACGGAGACGGATGAGGCGAGGAAGACGCTGCTGCTGGCTACGGTGGCGGTGGCGCGGCGGGAGTTGGTGCGGGTGCTGGGGTGGCTGGGGATTACGGTGCCAAGCGCGATGTAAGGGCTGTGGCCCAGGGCTGAAGCCCTTACATCGTTCATGACGAGACAGCGGCTAAAGCCCGCTTCTAATCCGGAAGGGCAAGCGTACGGCACGGCTGAAGCTGTGCCCTTCCTTCCATCGCAGACGTAACGATTGTTTCTCGTATTTCTTGCGGCCACGGACCTATGTGGCGTAGCTGCGGACCCACTCGGTGATGCTGCGGACGGCGATGCCGCTGGGGCCTTTGGACTGCCAGGGCTTGACGTCGTCGATCCATGCGGTGCCGGCGATGTCGAGGTGTATCCAGGGAGTGTCGCCGACGAACTCCTTGAGGAACATGGCGGCGGTGGTGGCGCCAGCATAGCGGCTGCCGCCGGTGTTCATGATGTCGGCGATCTGCGATTTGATCTGGTCGCGGTAGTCGTCGGTGCAGGGCATGCGCCAGAACTTTTCGCCGGAGATGGCGGAGGCGTCGAGGAATTGTTGCGTGGTCGCGTCATCGTTAGAAAAGAGACCGGCGTTGACCTGGCCGAGCGCGACGCCGATGGCTCCGGTGAGGGTGGCGGCGTTGATGAGGTGCGTGGCGCCGAGAGTCTGGGCGTAGTGCAGGCCGTCGGCGAGGACCAGGCGGCCTTCGGCGTCGGTGTTCATGATCTCGATGGTCTTGCCGGACATGGCGGTGACGACGTCGCCGGGTTTGAAGGCGTTGCCGCTGGGCATGTTCTCGCAGGAGCAGACGACGGAGATGACGCGGACGTTGGGCTTGAGTTGCGCGATGGCGCGCATGGCGCCGATCATCGCGGCAGAGCCGGCCATGTCGTACTTCATCTTGTCCATGTCGGCGGCGGGCTTGATGGAGATGCCGCCGGTGTCGAAGGTGATGCCCTTGCCGACGAGGCCGAGGACGGGGGCGTCGGCTGGGGGCGCGGTTGGGGGCTCGTAGCGCATGACGATGAGCGCTGGGGGTTCGACGGAGCCCTGGGTTACTGCAGCGAAGGCGCCCATCTTGAGCTCGAGGATTTTGTCGATGGAGTGAACTTCGCAGGAGAGGCCGAATTCCGAGCACATGGCGGCGGTGCGCTTGCCGAGTTCGGTGGGAGTGAGAACGTTGCCGGGCTCGTTGATCAGGGTGCGGGCGAAGTTCTGGCTCTCGGCGATGATGACGCCCTCGTTGACGCCCTTCTGCATCTCGGCTGCGGCCTGCTTGCTGGCCTCGCGGTGGAGGATGGTCGCGGTGGAGATGCCCTGATCTTTGCGGTCGCTGCGGTAAAAGTCGATGTCGAAGTCGGCGACGATGAGGCCTTCGGCGATGGCGCGGGCGGTGAGTTCTGCGGGGAGGGCTTCGTGCTCGGGGAAGGCGATGGCGAGGTCGCGGAGGGTGCGGGGCCTGGCAAAGCGGACGGCGACGCCGGCGGCCTTGCGGATCTCGTGCGGGGTGAGGGAGTTGGCTTTGCCGAGGCCGATGATGAGCAGGCGGGCTGCTTTAATGCCTGACGGATTGTGCAGGAGCAAGGTTTCGCCGAGGGTGGCTTTGAACTCGCCGGAGGTCAGCCAGGGGGCGGCGGCGATGGCGAGGGCGTCGGAGGTGGTGAGGAGCGCGGGGGACGGTGTGGCGTCCTTGGCGTTGGCAATGTCGACGGCGAAGACGGCGAGGAGCGGTGTGGCAAAGTCGGAGGGGGTCTGTTGGAAGAGAAGCTTGGTGGTCACAGGTTCATGGTAACGCGGGAGGCGACAGCGCTCGCCACAGGGCTGTTGGCGGTGCGGGCGGTATGAGTGACGCGCGCACCCTCGGGGTCCTTCGACGGCGCGCTATACGCTCAGGATGACAGGGTATGGGTGGCGCGGAAGAGATATGTCGGGCCTGCAGCCCTCTGATCCTACTTTCCTCTTACCTAGGGCTTCGCCCTAGGCTGGTATAGAACGCGCCGTTGGCGCTGAATACTAGCGGCGCTGGGAGCGGGCGATGGCGGCTTTGGCTTCCTTGTCGCCTTCGCGGGCGCGCTCGGTGGCGCGCTTGTCCCAGTCCTGCTTGCCCTTGGCGAGGGCAAGTTCGCACTTGACGCGACCGTTCCTGAAATAAAGCTTCACAGGGATAAGCGTGTAGCCTTTTTGCTTCGTCAAACCCTCTAGTTTGTCGATCTCACGCTTGTGCAGCAGCAGTTTCCGGGTGCGCAGGGCTTCGTGGTTCATGGCGTTGCCGTGCGAGAACGGGCCGATGTGGGCGTTCAGGAGGAAGCACTCGCCGTCTTTCAGGAGCCCGTAGGCGTCCTTGAGATTAGCTTTGCCTTCGCGGATGGATTTGACTTCGGTGCCGCGGAGGGCCACGCCGGCCTCGAAGCGGTCGGAGAGGAAGTAGTTGAAGCTGGCGGAGCGATTGTAGGCAGCGTCGCGCTGTCCGGAGGCAACGGGATCGCGATCCTTGGGTTTGGCCGAGGGCTTGGGCGGTGCAGGGACGGTCGGATTGGAGAGAGAACGGGCCATGAGGACGATAGAGTACGACAAATGTCTGGACGATACGTCCAAAACTGTGATGCTAGCAGATAGATAGACGCGGGCGGAGATGTTTGGACGCCAACTTCGTGCTTGCGAACTCGTCCAAAGAGGGAACGAGAGGGTAGTACGCGAATCGAAACTACCGCTGCGAGAGGGCAGAGAAGACCTCCGCGGACGGGCAAACGCAGCATGTTTTGAGGCGGAGAGATTAGTGAAGCGAACGGTATTAGCTGTATCATCAGACGAGCCCGACCAACCGCTCGAGACCGCAGCAGAGGCCGCTCCGAAGCACCTTTACGCAGGGTTCGGGGCGATCGCGCGGCGAGCCTTCGAGACCAGTGTCCGAGGCATCGTGGAGCGGGTCGCAGGCATGCAGGTACGGCTACCAAACGGAATTTGTCGAGTATTCAAGCTTTGCGTTGTCAAACGCTCTCCTCTGTCTTTACAGAGAAAGCTTGCAGCGCTCCCCGTGGCGATGATACTTGGGGTTTTGCTGTTTTCGGGCGTTGCGGTAACCAGTGTGCATGCTCAATCGGCCAGCACCTGGAACAAGCGAGGCGAGAAGGCGGAGGCGCGCGAGGACTACGACGCAGCGTTTGAGTCCTTTCGGCAGGCACACCTGAAGAAGCCCAGCGATCTGCGCTACAGGACACGGTATGAACGGCTGCGGTTTCAGGCGGCGAATATGCACGTCGATCGCGGGCGCGTGCTGCGGCAGTCGGGCGACGTCGACGGGGCCATCAACGAGTTTGCGCGCGCGCTGCAGATCGATCCGGGCAACCAGGCCGCAGCGCAGGAGTTGCAGGGGACGGAGAAGCGAGTGGCGCCGGGTGGGATTCCTTCCGGAAGCGTGTCCAGTGGCGTCGGGGAGGGTGGAGCTTCGGTGGGGGGGGCGTCGCCCGGCAATGTGCTGGTGCCGGGTCTGAGCGAGCAGACGCCACACCAGGCGGAGGTGCAGAAAGAGCTTTCGACGATGGATGGGCCGGTGACGCTGCAGCCGGTGTCCGATGATCCGATTACGCTGCACATGGTGGAGGACACAAAGGTCGTCTATCAGGCGATCTGCAAGGCGGCTGGGCTGAACGTGATCTTCGATCCGGAGTTCGTTTCGAAGCGGATTCCGGTAGATTTGAACAGTGTCTCGCTGCCCGATGCGCTGCATATTGTGGAAGTTCTGAGTGGGACGTTCTGGAAGCCGGTAACCAGCAATACGATCTTCGTGGCGCAGAACACGCGCACCAAGCGGACCGATCTGGACGACTTGGCGGTGCAGACGTTTTACCTGACCAATGTGTCGCAGCAGAACGACGCCAACGAGATCATGGTGGCGATTCGCAACCTTCTGGATCCGGGGCTGAAGATCTACCTGGTGGCAAGCCAGAACGCGCTGGTTATTCGCGGAACCCCGGATGAGCTGATCCTGGCCGAGAAACTGATCAACGATCTGGACCGCACGAGGCCGGAGGTGGTGGTGGACGTTGCGGTGCTGGAGGTAAGCCGGCAACTGGAGCGTAATCTCGGCATTACGCTGCCGACGAGCTTCGGTCTGACGCCGCAGTACAGCAATGCGAATGCGGCGACCTCCTCAACGACACCGACGACCTCTACAACAACGACCTCAGGCATTACGCTGAACACGCTGGGCAATCTCAATGCGACGAACTTCGCGGTGACGCTGGGCGGCGGAACAGTGAATGCGCTGTTGTCGGATGCGGACACGCGCATCCTGCAGAACCCACGTATCCGCGCTACCGACGGTCAACATTCAACGTTGAAGATCGGATCGAAGATTCCGGTGGCGACCGGATCGTACTCGGCTGGAACAGCCATCACGACGGCGTCGCTGGGTGTGCAGACGCAGTTTACGTACCTGGATGTGGGCGTGAATATCGACATCACGCCAACGGTGCACTATGACCGCGAGGTCTCGCTGAAGATGAAGGTTGAGGTTTCGGCGCAGAACGGATCGGTGACGATCTCGGGAGTGACAGAACCGATCATCTCGCAGCGAGTCGCGGAACAGGTGATTCAGCTGAAGGATGGCGAGCCGGCGATCCTGGCAGGATTGCTGCAGCAGCAGGATACGAAGAGCATAAGCGGAACGCCTGGACTGGGTGAGTTGCCGTTCCTGAAGTATTTTTTCGCCAGCACGGACAAGACACAGCAATCGGATGAGATTGTGTTCCTGATTATTCCGCACATCGTTCGCGAGTCGATCCTGACGGACGAGAATACGCGGGCGATCTACACGGGAACGAGCCAGTCGGTGGAGTTGATGCGCAAGGAGCCGAGCAAGATATTGACGGCGAATGGCGGGACGCTGGCGGGCGGACCGGCTGCGTTGTCGCCGACCTCGGCAGCCAATGCGGCGCAGGCGATGATCGGAAAGATGGCCGCGGATGCGCGGCAGATGACGCCGGCTGCGATGGGTTCCACGCAGATATCGCCGAACGGGACTGTGTCTGAATCACCGATGACGCTGACGGTGGTGCCCGCCATGATGAACCAGGCTGTAGGCTCGACCTTCCAGGTGTCGGTAATGGCATCGAACGCACATGACCTGTTTGCGGTGCCGCTGCAGATGCAGTTCGATCCGCGCGTGCTATCGCTGGTGAATGTGGATTCTGGCGAGCTGCTGGGTCGCGATGGACAGGCTGTGGCGCTGGTGCATCGCGATGAGGGCAATGGAGCGGTGACGATATCGGCCATGAGGCCGCCGGGCACCAAGGGTGTTGACGGGCAGGGAGCGATCTGCACGCTGACGTTCAAGGCGCTGGCACCGGGGGATGCGACACTCGCGCTGACCCGGATCGGCGCTAAGGATAGCCAGCAAAACCGCATTGCTTCTGTTGGCGTTCAGGCTGTTGTGCACGTGAAGTAGGCGGTTCACGCGCATCGGCTGAGCAGGCTGGCGGGAAAGGAGGCAAGATGGTGGACAGGACCGGGATCAAGACTGGGATACTGCGGAGGTCGCTTCGCTGCAGAGAGATGGGGGTGACGCTGACGGAGTTGATCATCGTCGTCACCATCCTCGCGATCCTGGCGACGGCGGCGGTTCCCGCGGTGAAGTTCGAGGTGAAGCGCACCAAGGAGAGCCAACTGCGTGCGGACCTCTGGGAGATGCGCCGGGCTATCGATATGTACAAGGATGTAGCAGATCTTGGCGGTATTAAGACCAAGGCGGACTCGAACAACTACCCACCTGACCTGCAAACGCTGGTGGATGGCGTCGACGTCAAGGATAAGAAGATGCGGTTTCTGCGCGCCATCCCAATCGATCCGATGACGGGCAACGCGGATTGGGGGCTGCGGTCGAACCAGGACGAGGCCGACTCGGACAGTTTCGGTGGCCAAAACGTCTTCGACGTGTACAGCAAGAGCCAGGGAACGGGGCTGGACGGAACCAAGTACAACACCTGGTAGTCAACGAGCGGGCAGGCAACGAGCGGGCAGACAACGAGTTGGCGACTAACGAGCAGGGCAAGCAGCAAATGTGCAACGTATGATGATGCGGAATCCAATTCGAGGCAGAGACAAAGCGCGCAATCGCTCCGGCGAGAGCGGTTTTACGCTCGTCGAACTGATGATCGTGATGACGATCATAGGGATTCTGGCGGCGATTGCGATTCCGAGCTACATCCGCGCCGTGCAGAAGGCCAGGGAAGCCGTGCTCAGGGAAGACCTGCACACGATGCGGACGGCGATCGACAGCTACACGGTGGACAAGGAAAAGGCGCCGCAGTCGCTCGACGACCTGGTACAGGCGGGCTATCTGAAGACAGTGCCGATCGACCCGATGACCAGCCGCAACGACACGTGGATGACGAGCCAATCGGACACGATGACCGACATCAACGAGACGCAGGGTGGAATGGACGATGTGCATTCGGGGTCGGAGGGAATGTCGAGCCAGGGAACGACCTACAACACCTGGTGACGACGCATAGCAACCGTCTACAATAAGGCATGTGAGCTGCGCCTGAACGGCAGTAGAGGCCGGCTCTCCTGGGAGTTCCCATGCGCATCCTGACGATCGCAGTTCTTGTGACGCTCTCTGGATCGATTGCATTGGCGCAACAGCTTTCCCCACAGCCAGGTTCGGCGTCTGCAAGCCAGATGCCCGTAACTTCAGGCCAGACACCCGCAGCGCAGACGTCTGCAGCGGCCAACCCATCAACCAATCCGTCCAGCACCGCTCAAGCCTCGCAGGCGCCGAGTACAACGCCGGCGGCCAACGCTGCGCTCGCAGCGAGTTCGACGCAGGCTTCGACGACGACCGGAGCGACGGCTCCGGACGCAAAGAAGGATGTCGCTGCGAAGGATGTCACGGCAACGGCTTCGACGGATAAGCCGGGCTCAATCGCGTCACCCGGTGAGGATCTCGATCCGCATATCAAGAAGGGGACAGAGGAGGATGTCGATGCAGTGGGCCAGCGCAATATCGGCGGCCGCGGCATGCGCAACTGGTACTCGACGAACTGGGAGATCAGCACGGGCAAGCAGTATTCGATGGAGATTGAGAAGTCGTCGCACCTGGTGACCGACCCGGTGGTCGTGGAGTACATCAATCGTATCGGGCAAAACCTGGTGAAGAACTCCGATGCGAAGGTGCCGTTCACGATCAAGGTGCTGGACACCGATGAGATTAACGCGATGGCACTGCCGGGCGGATACTTCTATGTGAACTCGGGACTGATCCTGGCATGCGACTCGGAGGACGAGCTTGCTGGTGTGATGGCGCACGAGATCGCTCATGTTGCGGTGCACCACGCAGCGCGCGAGATGACCAGGCTCAACTTTATGCAGCTCAGCTCGATCCCCCTGATGATATTTTCGCAGGGAACGTGGACCGGCTACGGGATCTATGAGGTCGCACAGCTGACGGTGCCGCTGACGTTCCTGCAGTTCTCGCGCGAGTATGAGGCCGAGGCGGATTATCTGGGCATTCAATATATGTACAGGGCAGGCTACGATCCGCAGGGGATGGTGTCGATCTTTGAGAAGCTCGACGCACTGGAGAAGCACAAGCCCGGCGCGATCTCGCGGGCGTTCAGCGATCACCCTGCGACGCCGGAGCGCATCGCCGCGGTGGAGCATGAGATTGCGACGATCCTGCCGGCCCGGCCCGATTACCTGGTGACGACCTCGGAGTTCGACCAGGTGAAGGCGCGGCTGGAGCGCATTCAGAACAAGCGCGGCATCCAGGACAAGAAGGGCGGCAAACGGCCCACGCTGCGGCGTGTCGGGAGTTCCAATAATGATCCGAATGCGCCGCAGTCGAGTACATCCGATCAGCCGACGCTGGGGCGTAGAGATTAGAGGGTAGAGATTAGAGGGTAGACAGTAGAGAGGCACGGCTGAGGCTGTGCCTCTTTTGCTGTCTGCGGAGATAAACTAAAAGCATGGCAGAGCACACAACCGGCTATACCGACGACCACGCTAAGGCGGGGCTTGAGACCAGGTTTCCAGAGATTGAGACGTGGCGCAACCAGTTTCGCGCGTATGAGATTTTGATCGAAGATCCGGAGTTCACCAGCGTCTGCCCGAAGACCGGGCTGCCCGACTTTGGCGTGCTGACGATCCGCTATATGGCAAGGGAGAAGTGTCTCGAGCTGAAGAGCCTGAAGGAGTATTTGTTCACCTACCGCAACCTCGGGATCTTTCAGGAGAACATCGTCAACCAGGTGCTGGATGATGTGGTGAAGGCGACCGACCCGGTGTGGGCCGAGATCAAAGGCGACTTCCGGCCGCGAGGCGGGATCTCGACGGTGGTGACGGCACGGTATCCGAGGACGGAAGACTGGAAGAAGTAGTTGCTTCGGCGGGTATGTGTGGGCCGAGGTTAAGGGCACCTTCCGGCCGAGGGGTGGCATCTCAACTATGGAAAGCCGCGGTATCCAGGAAGGAAGGAAATCAGATGCTGTCCATTGAGAGCGAGACGGTGATAGTCAAACACAAGTTTGCTACTGACGCTGGAAACGTCTATGACGCGTTTCTCGATCCGTCGATTGCAGGCAAGTTCCTCTTCGCTACGCCAACTGGAATTATGGTGCGGGCGGAGATCGACGCTCGGGTTGGAGGCAGGTATACGCTGATTGAGCGGCGAGGTGGCAAGGATGTACTGCATACAGGCGAGTTTTTGGAGCTCATCCGGCCGTCGCGAATCATCTTTACCTTGCTCGTGCCGGAGCATTCGAGCGAGCTGACGACGGTGCAGATTGACGTCGCTCCAGCCGGCGAAGGTTGCGAGCTGACGCTGACGCATACGGGAGTGCAGTCCGAATTTGTGGAGCAGACGCGCAAGGGCTGGGAAGCAATTCTGAGCACGGCCAAGAGGATGTTGCAGTAAGAGCCTGGCGACCATGGCTCGCCTGGCCTGATATCCTCGGCTCATCATGACGACGGCCCTGACGACGGCGACGAAACCAAAAAGTAGTCCGGTCAAGGGAGCCGCGATGGCGCTGTGTCTGTTGACGGCGCTGAACCTGGTGAACTATATCGACCGCTACATCCTGCCGGGGGTGCAGGAGCAGATCAAGGACGAGTTTAATCTGTCGGACGCGCAGATTGGGCGGCTGATGCTGTGGTTCTTCATCGCTTATATGGCTGCATCGCCGTTCACAGGCTGGCTCGGCGACCGCTTTCCGCGAAAGCCGATGATTATCGCGGCGGCACTCTTTTGGTCAGGCGCAAATTTGTTTACGGCGAGTGTGCATTCCTACAGCTCGCTCAATATCCGGCATGCGGCGTTGGGGATCGGAGAGGCGAGCTTCGGCATCTTTGCGCCGGCGATGATCGCGGACTTCTATCCGCCGGGTCAGCGCAACCGCGTGCTGACAATCTTCAACGTAGCGATTCCTTTTGGAGCTGCACTGGGATATCTGGCGGGCGGCGTGGTTGGGTCGCACTATGGATGGCGGCACGCGTTTCTGTTCTCGGGGATTCCGGGGCTCGTGATTGCGTTGCTGATGATCTTCCTGATGCGCGAGCCGGAGCGGCGGGATAATGAGGGGCGGGAGCAAGCGAAGACGAAGTTCACACTGAGTGCGGTCCTGGATCTGGGTGGCAACAAGGCGTATCTCTGCTCAATCTTCGGGTATGCGATGGTGACGTTCTCGCTGGGCGGCTTATCGTGGTGGATTCCGTCGTTTCTGCAGCGCGCGACGGGAAGGTCGGAGTCGGATGCGGCGTTTGTGATGGGTGCGATCACGGTGGCGTGCGGGATCGCGGGTACGATTCTGGGCGGTATCATCGCGCAGAAGTGGGAGAAGACGAACAAGGGCGCGCTGTACCTGGTGCCCGCCATCAGCGCGCTGCTGGCGGTGCCGCCAGCGCTGCTGTGTTTCTTCGGGCCGCCATCGATGACGGTGCCGGGGCTGGCGGCGGCGGTGTTCTTTGTGTTTCTCGGCACGGGGCCGGTGAATGCGGCGACGTTGAATGCGGTGCCCGCGAGCGTGCGCGCGACGGCGATGGCCGGACAGTTGCTGATGATTCATCTGCTGGGCGATGCGATCAGCCCGAGCATTATCGGGGTGATCAGCGACCACTCCAACCTGCGGCTGGGACTGGGAATGACGCTGATTACGTTTGTACTGGCGGCGATCATCTTCTTTATCGGAGCGAGGTTCGCGCCGCCGCTTAGTGATTCGTTGGAGGACGTGGCGGCTTGAGCTTTCATGGCTTGAGTATTCATGTGACGGAGTTTTGGCGCGGCATCATCCAGACGGTGTCCTGGGCGATTGCGCTGGCGTGGGTGCTCAGGACGTACGATGCCGTGCACTTGCTGCCGACGTTGCCGGACCTTACGACGGTGGACTGGGACGCGGCTCCGGCGGGGTCGCCGACGCTGACGGTGGTGGTTCCGGCTCGCGATGAGGCGGAGAACATTGCAGCCACTCTCGATGCGCTGCTGCTGGCCGATTATCCGTGGGTGCGGATACTGGTGGTCGACGATCGCTCAACGGATGGAACTGGCGCGATCGTTGACGCATATGTGGCCGAGTATGGGGAGCGGAAGCCAGGCAGGCTCGCAGCGATCCATGTCGCCGATCTGCCCGACGGCTGGCTGGGCAAGACGTTTGCATTAATGGTCGCGACGGAGAATAGCGACTCCGATTATCTGCTTTTCACCGACGCGGATGTGCTGTTTTCGCCGTCGATTCTGCGCCGTGCGCTGGTGTATGCGCAGGACTCGAAGGCTGACCACCTGGTGGTGATGCCGACGATGCAGGTGCGGTCGCGTGGCGAGGGGATCGTGCTGGGATTTTTCCAGATATTCGGTCTGTGGGCGTCGCGTCTGTGGAAGGTCGAAGATCCGAAAGCGAAGAGCGATGTTGTTGGCGTTGGAGCGTTCAACCTGGTGCGGCGGGATGCGCTGAACGAGATCGGTGGATGGCTGCCCCAGCGGTTAGTCGTGCTGGAGGATATTACGCTGGGACGCCGGATGCGGGCTGCAGGCATGCGGCAGAGAGTTGCGTTTGCGCCGGGGTTGGTGCTGGTGCACTGGGCCAAGGGCGCAGGTGGGCTGCTGCGCGGCATGACCAAGAACTTGTTTTCGGCGTTCAACTTTCAGCCGCTCCTGGTACTGCTGGCGTGGCTCTGGATTGCGGTGTTCTGCCTGCTGCCCCTGGTGGGACTTGTATGGCTGCCAACGGTGCTGCCGGCGCTGGTCGTGCTGTGCTGCATTGGCGCATCGTACCGCGTGATGGGCGAGGCCAGCCGGATCGACGCACGCTATGCGTGGCTGTATCCGCTGGGGGCGTTGGCGCTGATGTTTGCGATGTTGCGATCGATGGTGGTGGTGTGGGTGCGGCGCGGTGTGGTTTGGCGCGGGACGTACTATCCGCTGCGCGACCTGCGCAGGCATAACAGCCCGTTCATGTGGGAACGGGCTGCGCGGAAGCGAAGAGATGAAGAGATAAACGCTCAGCGTCTAGCGAGAAAGCTTGCTAAGAGAAAAAAGAACTCTTAGGCCTCGATGAGTTGCTGGCCGTAGCGCTTCTGGGCTTAGACTTCCACGGGCTGACGCCCATATCTCTTCTCAACGTACTCATCGAGGATGACCTGAAACTCTTCGACGATTTGGTCGCCCTTGAGCGTGGTGAAGAGTTTTCCGTCCACGTAGACCGGGGCTTTGGGTTCCTCGAAGGTGCCGGGGAGCGAGATGCCGATGTTGGCGTGCTTGGACTCACCGGGGCCATTGACGATGCAGCCCATGACGGCTAGCTTGAGCTCTTCGACGCCGGGGTAGACTTTTTTCCATTCGGGCATGGACTCGACGAGATAGTTCTGGATGCGCTCGGCGAGCTCCTGGAAGTAGGTGCTGGTGGTGCGACCGCAGCCTGGGCAGCTCGTAACCTGCGGCATGAAGCTGCGAATCGAGAGCGATTGCAGAATCTGCTGGCCGCAGCGAACCTCTTCGGAGCGATCGCCGCCGGGAGTGGGCGTGAGGCTGACGCGAATGGTATCGCCAATGCCCGCGAGCAGCAGCGGAGCGAGGCCAGCGGTGGAGGCGACGATGCCCTTCATGCCCATGCCAGCTTCAGTGAGGCCGAGGTGCAGCGCGTAGTCGCAGCGGCTGGCGAGCTCGGTGTAGACGTCGACGAGGTCGCGTACGCCGGAGACCTTCGCCGACAAGATGATCTGATCGCGGCGCAGGCCATAGCGCTCGGCGGCCGCAGCGTTGTCGAGCGCGGAGACGACCATCGCTTCCATCATGATGTCGCGGGCGTCGCGCGGCTCGGCGAGCCTGGAGTTCTCATCCATCATCTTGGTGAGAAGGGCCTGATCAAGGGAGCCCCAGTTGACGCCGATGCGGACGGGCTTCTGATGCTTGACCGCGACTTCGACCATGGTGCGGAAGTTGTCATCATCTTTTCGGCCTATAGAACAGTTGCCGGGGTTGATCCTGTACTTCGCGAGCGCCTGTGCGCAGTCGGGATACTTGGCGAGCAACTGGTGGCCGTTGTAGTGGAAGTCGCCGATGATGGGCGTCGTCCAGCCCCTGGCGTGAATGCCTTCGACGATGAATGGAACGGCCCTGGCTGCGTCATCGTTGTTGACGGTGATGCGGACCATCTCGGAGCCGGCGCGGGCGAGCGCGGCGATTTGCTGGATGGTCGACTCGACGTCAGCGGTGTCGGTGTTGGTCATCGACTGCACGACGATCGGCGCGTCCGAGCCGACGCGGATGCTGCCGATGGTGACTGGAACGGATTTTCTGCGGTGGATTACTGGCATAAGACTGTGTTTAGGATAGCATTTTGGGACTCCGGCACCACGAACCGCGAGGTGAACACTTTATGAGATTTGCTTACAATTTCCTTCTATTTCCTGGCCTTGGAGGTTCGGTGTCTGATGGCCAAATGAAGGCCGACGTGCAGAAGCCCCGCGTTCTCGCCATCGCCATTCCCACTTGTCAGAAAGGCTCTTGAGTGCTCTCAGGTTAGGACAAGGGTGGTTATGACCGTTGATGTGAAAGGTGACGGAAGCGTCGACTCCGCAACGGTGGTGAGGGTGATGAGCCGCTTCGTCAAGCAGCAGTGCAGGCTGCTCCAATGGCCGGAATAAGTCGGCTCGTTTGAATGGGGGTAGTTACATCGTCGCGACTGACATTGACGATCAACTTCAAGTAGCCGAGGAAGAGGTTTCTGGTGAGTTGATCTGCCACATAGTTCTTATAATTCGTCCGGCGGCAGGTCATGTCCTGTGCGTGCGGCGCGGTCGCGATCTGGATGCCCCTGGCCTCCAGGTGCACGTTCACTTTGTCTTGTGATATGGGTCACTGTAATGACCAACATATGGAGACTAAGTTAGCAGCCGGGGAAACTAACATGGATAGCGTTTCCGCGATATCTGGCAATTCCGGAATCGTTACCGCTGTCCGAGGCAGTGTAGTCGATGTCTCGTTTGCCGAGCACATCCCCTCCATCCTTACTGTCCTGTTAGCAGGCGACCAAAGTAAGATCGTTATTGAGGTCGCATCCCATCTTGATGCTTCCACGGTGCGCGGAATTGCCTTGACCCCGACCCAGGGGCTGTCGCGCGGATCTCGCGTGATCGATACGCAACAACCATTGAAGGTTCCGGTAGGCAACCGTGTGCTCGGGCGCATGTTTGACGTTCTGGGGCGAGTGATCGACTGGAAAGAGCCGATGGAAGGAGGCGAGTGGAGATCTATTCACCCGCCTCCAGTGCCACTTCTGCGCCGTTCAAGCACTTCCGAGGTGTTCATCAGCGGAATTAAGGCGATTGATGTACTCGCTCCGCTCGAACGAGGAGGGAAAAGCGGATTATTTGGCGGTGCGGGTGTCGGGAAGACAGTCCTGATTATGGAACTTATCCATAACATCATCAAGCACCAAGGGGGTGTCAGTGTGTTCTGTGGAATTGGTGAGCGCTGCCGGGAGGGCGAGGAGCTTTATCGTGAGATTCAAGCGGCAGGGGTTCTCGAAAAGACGGTGCTCGTCTTCGGACAAATGAATGAGCCTCCTGGTTCCCGGTTCCGTGTGGGACACTCAGCGCTGACCATGGCAGAGTTCTTTCGCGACGATGCGCGCAAAGATGTGCTCCTTCTGATCGACAACATTTTTCGCTTTATCCAGGCGGGATCTGAGACCTCCGGTCTCATGGGACAACTTCCCTCACGGCTTGGATACCAACCCACACTTGCTACCGAACTTGCCGAACTTGAGGAACGGATCTGCAATACGCCCGCCGCAGCGATCACCTCAGTGCAGGCCGTGTATGTTCCTGCAGATGACTTTTCCGACCCCTCAGCGGTTCACACCTTCGCGCATCTTTCCGCGTCGATTGTTCTGTCGCGCAAGCGAGCGAGCGAAGGGCTCTATCCGGCGATCGATCCTCTCCGCTCCGGATCGAAGATGCTCACACCGCCGATCGTCGGGGATCGGCACTATGCCATCGCACAGGAGATTCGCAAAACGCTGGCTGAATATGAGGAGTTGAAAGACCTCATCGCTATGCTTGGCCTTGAAGAGCTTTCTGAAGAGGACAGGCGCACTGTCGGACGGGCGCGGCGGCTGGAACGGTTCCTTACGCAACCATTCTTTGTCACGGAACAGTTCACCGGCCAACCGGGGAAACTGGTTCAACTCGAAGAAACGCTCAATGGATGCAATCGAATTCTGAATGATGAGTATGCGGATGTGGCCGAACAGGAACTCTACATGATCGGTGCTATTGATGAGGCCCGACGGGACAAGAAGGTTCAACGCCAATGAAACTCACAGTGTGGTTGCCAACCGAGATCTTTCTCGAAGAAGAGGTGATACGCGTCAAGGCTGAGGCGGAGGACGGGTGGTTCGGTTTGCTGCCCAAACACATTGATTTCGTTACGGCCCTAGTGCCGGGGATCTTGACTTATCAAGCGCAAGGCAACGCCGAGGAGTTTCTTGCGATTGACCAAGGGATATTGGTGAAGTGTGGTCCGGAGGTGTTGGTGTCAACCCGAAGTGCCGTCCGTGGTGCTAGTCTCGACGAGCTAGAAAAAAGTGTCGAAACTGTGTTTCGCCGCCGCGAGGAAAGCGAGAACCAGGCCCAGGCTTCAGAAGCAAAGCTGGAGGCAGATCTAGTTCGGCATCTGATGGAGTCGAGAAAAAATGCCTGAGTCCGGTTCACGACCGCCCGGCAAACTCCCGCCCTCGGCTGAGCGGATGATCCACGATGTCCGCACGAAGCAGGAACGTATGTTGCGAGCGCGCACCGAGAAAGACAGCGTTGTTGGTTCCATTGCGATGTTGGGCGTTGTAGGCTGGTCGGTGACGATCCCAATGCTCCTTGGCGTTGCAGTCGGCATCTGGATCGACAACCGCTGGCCCGGCCGTCTGTCGTGGACCCTCATACTGCTGCTTGCAGGGCTCGTGCTCGGCTGCGCCGTCGCGTGGATGCGCATCAGAAAGGGGAGGTAAATGGAGAATATTGCACAAACCGTCATTTGTCTGGCGGCTGGCGTTGCGCTCGGCCTGCTCTTTTATGGAGGTCTGTGGATCACAGTGCGTGAACTCCAGACTTCGCGTCATCCTGTGATTCTGACCTTCGGCAGTTTATGGCTCCGCATCGCACTCGTGCTGGCTGGATTACTATTCGTGCTGCACGGACGATGGGAGAATGCGCTGGCATATCTAATCGGGCTTGTGGCGAGCCGTTTCGCGATATCGAGGTTTGTGAGATGCCTATAACGCCAGATCAGACGGTCTTTTGGAGCTGGGGTTTCATCCATCTCAACGCAACCATTCTTTACACGTGGATTCTGATGTTGCTGCTCACGCTGGGTTCGTGGCTGGCAACACGAAATATTGATAATGTCGATTTGCCTCACTCCCGCTGGCAGAATGCGCTCGAACTGGTGGTCGAGTTGATCCGGAACCAGATCGGCGAAATATGCTCACAGCAGCGTGGCGATGGGGGCGAAATATGCTCACAGCAACCTGGCGATGTTTACATACCCTTTATCGGTACGCTATTTTTATTCATCGCAATATCGAGTGTGCTCGAGATCGTGCCTGGCTGGCGTCCACCGACTGGATCATTATCGACAACCGCTGCACTCGCAATCTGCGTCGCAGTAGCCGTTCCGGCTTTCGGGATAAGCCGCCAAGGTGTTTTAGGGCACTTCCGTCACTACGTGAAACCGACGTTCCTCATGTTGCCGTTCCTCCTGGTGAGTGAGATTTCGCGCACCCTGGCTCTCGCTGTTCGACTGTTCGGAAATATCATGAGTGGCACGATGATTGTTGGAATTCTCCTAGCGATCACGCCGTTTTTCTTTCCCGTGCTGATGCAGGTACTCGGGCTGCTAACCGGCCTGATTCAGGCGTATATTTTTGCGATTCTGGCCATGGTATACATCGCCGCAGCAGTGCAATCAGAACAGATTCAAGACAACAAATAATGGAGGGTTTTTATGGATAGTGCGACGATTTTCGGGGTGGCTTCGATCGTCTCTTCCGCCCTCTGCATGGCTATCGGCTCGATCGGCCCTGCGATCGGGGAGGCAAAGGCCATCGCTGAGGCACTTCGTTCGATGGCACAGCAGCCGGATGAAGCCGGGAATATCAGTCGAACGTTATTCATCGGTCTGGCGATGGTGGAGTCGATCGCCATTTACTGCTTCGTCATTGCAGTTATTTTGATCTTCGCAAATCCATTTTGGGATCATGCAATCGGAAAAGGGAGATGACCGATGCTGATCGATTGGTTCACGGTCGTCGCTCAAATCGTCAACTTTCTGGTTCTCGTGCTGCTGATGAAGTACTTTCTGTATGGGCGCCTGATACGGACTATCGATGAACGGCAGAAACGTATTGTCGCGAGGTTTGCGGAAGCGGAAGAGAAGCAGAAAAATGCCGACCGCCAGTTGGAGCAGGTTCACGCTCAGTTGCTCGAACAGGAACAACAGCGTGAGCAACTGCAGGCCCAAGCACGAGAGGAAGTAGATCGGCAACAGCGGGAAATGCTCGCGGAAGCACGTGCATCCGTGACTGCTCTGGAAACCAAGTGGGATGAGAATCTGGTGCATGAAAGGAGCGTATTTCTCGCGGACTTCCGCCAGCGTGCAGCGGTGGTAATCCTGACTATCATCCGACGCGCGCTAAGCGAGCTGGCATCCTACGATTTGCGCCAGGCTGCATTTCAGGTTTTCTTGGAGAAACTGAGATCTCTCGACATCACAGCGTTGCGAACGCTCACGGTCGGAGAAGTGAAAGTGCTGACTGCTGAAGGGCTACCCGAAGAGCTGAAACACAAAATACAGGAGACCCTGGCGGAACGTCTGGGCACTCCAGTCACGGTGCAGTTCGAACAGACCAAGACCATGAGCTGGGGTATAGAAATGCGGGGAAGCGGACAACGACTTGGGTGGAGTTCTGAAAGTTATCTCGATTCGCTCGAGCAGCGGCTCGAGACCGATCTCGACCACCCGGAGATGGCTCAGCGGACTGTGATTGGATAGATATATGGCCGAGGACAATCCAGTGCTTGCGGCGCTTAACGGTTCATTGGAGGACATCGAACAACTCTCCCGGGAGTGGCCGATTAAACCCGAACTACAGGAGTATGGCGTGGTTACTTCTGTAGGCCAGGGAGTGGCTCATGTTTCGGGATTACCAAACGTCGGGTCGGAGGAGCTTGTCCGGTTTGAAGGAAACCGGTTGGGTATGGCATTCAACCTTGACCCAGATGAAATAGGCGTCATATTGCTCGATGAATGCGCCGACATCGATTCGGGTTCCCAGGTTCAGCGCACCAACCGGGTGCTGGATACTCCTGTGGGTGAGGGATTGCTTGGCCGGATCGTCGACCCGCTGGGAAGGCCCCTCGACGAGCTAGGACCGCTGACCGGAGTCACGCGGGCTCCGATCGAGTGCCCCGCTCCTCCAATCATGGACCGCGCTCCCGTGACCGTTCCGCTGATGACGGGTACAAAGGTGGTTGATGCCCTGATTCCTATAGGACGAGGGCAGCGGGAACTCATCATTGGAGATCGTCAGACAGGAAAGACCGGACTTGCTATCGATTGCATCCTCAATCAGAAGGGAAGCTCCGTCATCTGCATCTATTGCGCAATTGGACAGCGTAGTTCCTCAGTGGCGAAGGTGATCGCGGATCTCAGCGATCATGGCGTGATGGGTCAGTTGATCGTACTCGTCGCAAGCGCGGATTCACCACCCGGTTTGCAGTTTGTCGCCCCGTACGCGGCGATGTCGATGGCGGAGTACTTTATGCGGAAGGGGCGTGACGTGTTGATCGTCTTTGACGATCTGACTTGTCACGCGCGCTCATATCGCGAACTTTCGCTGCTGTTGCGCCGACCGCCTGGACGGGAAAGCTTTCCCGGCGACATTTTCTACGTCCATGCGCGGCTGCTCGAGAGGTCGGCCCATCTGCGCAAAGAGAGAGGCGGCGGTTCGATCACGGCGCTACCGATCGTAGAAACCGAAGAGCAAAACATTTCAGCTTACATTCCCACCAACCTGATCTCTATTACCGATGGGCAAGTCTATTTGACCCCCGAGTTGTTTCAAAAGGGCATCCTCCCGGCTGTGGATGTAGGCAAATCCGTATCACGGGTGGGGGGCAAGGCTCAACTTGCTGCCTATCGCGCCGTGGCAGGCGATCTTAGACTCTTTTATTCGCAGTTTGAGGAGTTGGAAGTATTTTCACGTTTTGGTTCGCGGCTCGACGAGAGGACAAAGACGATGCTCGCCCGCGGCCACGCAATCCGTGAGGTCTTGAAGCAGCCACAATATCATCCGCTCTCGGCCACCGAACAGATTGCCGTTCTGCTGGCCGCGACTACTGGCCTGCTCGATAACCTACCTTCTCAGCAGGTGGCTGGGGTGATGGAGCGAGCACGCGGTGAGCTAAGCAGATCGCAAATTTCTTCGTCGATTGAAGCCGGCGACAAATTGAGCGAAAAGGATCGCGAGACTCTTCTACAACTAGTCAGGAATGCAATTGCATGGAAAGCTCTGAGTCATTAAGGAAGGCGGTTGCTGTCACGCAAGAGCTCCAAGCTGTCGTGAAAACGATGAAAGCCCTCGCAGGCGTGAACATCCGGCAGTACGAACGCGCGGCGCATGCTATCGCGGAGTACGACAGGGTCGTCGAAATGGGGCTGCAGGTTGTTCTCCAGAGGATGCGAGCGAACGCGATGCCGCCGCTGCACCCTTCTGGGCGAAAGCTTGGAGCGGTCATCTTCGGATCGGACCAGGGTATGTGTGGACAACTAAACGACCGGGTTGTCTCCCATGCAGCACGCGCATTGGGAAAGCTGGCCGCGCGACGCGAAAGCCAGGTGGTATTGGCTGTAGTAGGTAGCCGTGCTGCCGCTCAACTCGATACTCTTGGACGTCCTGCGGAGGCAGTAATACGTGTTCCCTGGTCTACCTTCGGAATCAGTACGGCGGTTGAGGAAGTTCTTGAGACAATCGACGACTGGTACACGAAGCGTGAGATCGAGTTCGTGGTGTTGTTCTACGCAAGGCCAGTGGCCGGAGCCTGGTATCGCATCCGCGGCATCCGCCTGCTCCCTTTGGATGCCGAATGGATCAATGGACTGAAAGCGAGACACTGGCCGTCTCGAGTGCTCCCGACATTTACGATGAACGAAACTCGGCTATTCCGGCGGCTCGTACGAGAATACCTGTTTGTTTCGCTCTTCCGGGCATTCACCGAGTCCATGTCGAGCGAAAACGCCAGCCGCTTGGCCGCCATGCAAATGGCCGAGCGCCACATTGACGATCATCTGCAGGCTCTAACCAGCGAATCTCGAAGGTTTCGGCAAACAGCAATTACCTCTGAATTACTCGATATCATCACTTCGTTCGAGGCCATGCGCGGACAAGAGAAGTACTGATTCCTGCGCACTTCTCGAAGAACGTGCAAGCATTGAGCCTCAATCATTTCAGTGAGGTTTGGTATCCATCGGAACGATCAGGCAGGCGGTACTGAAGGACCAGCCAGGAAGGAAATATCAGACCTGCAAAGCCGCCTTGCGATGGGTTGCGGCGGGGTTGAAGAGCTTCCGGATTAAGCATGGATCGTCGACTAACCGGACGCATGTCTGAGGCAAACTAAGCTGGCCGTATGATTACTTCAGTCCCTATGGTTCTATACCGGACTACTGGTCCGTCGCCTTCGTAGTCGTGAACAAACCGTACCGCTTCAACATAACGAACCAGAGGACAACTCCGCCGATGAAGAGAACCAAGAAAAGCGGAAATACAGACCATTGCGTCTTCACCGCAAATTGTTGGGGATGGAAGTACGGCTTTAGATAGGCATCACGCAGGATGTCTCGCATTACGCTCATGCTCAAGATCACGAGGGCCGTGATGCCGGAGACGACGTAGGCCGCGAGGCGGATGTTCTCCTTTCGCAGGGCCTCGGACATGAGGAAAATTGAGCCGATTGCTCCGATGACGCCGAACGTGAGAAGGACGGTCGCGAGCATGTTGTCGCCTGAAAACAACATGCGGAGGTCTCGCGGCAGACTGGCCAAGAACCAGATGCCAATCACGAACTGGGCCATGGTGGAGTACATGAAGGCTTTGCCGCCGAACTGGAAGATGTAGCGAGCATATTCGGAATCCTGCTTCCATTTCGCCAATGCGATCAGAACGAGCATAATTCCACCAACTGCCACGGCTGTAGTCATGAAATGCAGATAGCGCGGAATCAGGGTTGGCTCGGATAGGTTGAGGTTCCATCCGGCAGTGCCGGCAAAGTACTTTGCTGCCCAACGTGACGGGACCTGGCTCAACATAAGATTGTTGCTATATATGAAGCCAATGATGAGGACGAGTATGACACTGAGCAGCATCACGCGTCCGGCCACGTCAGGACGCCGCTCACCTTTGTAAGAGACGAAATAGAAGCCGTAATACGCAGCAATGAGAAACACAAGCACCAGGAACCACGGCCAGGCCAGGATGATGGATGAAGTGTAGAAGTACTGCCCATACAAGACCTGCACGAACAGCAGCGGAGCTATGCCTATGGTGATGGTCGCAGCCAGCAGAGATGGCACCTTCTTGGCAACATCTAAGAAAACACGGTTGTTGTACGGGTTGCTCTTTGAGCGCCACCGCGCTGCCAGCGCCATAACGGCTCCGCCCAGCACGAAGTTCATGGCGAGAATATGCAGGAAAAACGTCACCACAAGAAGCAGTTTGAAGACCCAGTACGGTGCGGGCAGAGGATTCGGATCAAGTATCGGAACCATGTTGGGGTTGATCATTTCAGTTACCTCCCTGGGCCACCGTGCTGGTCTTCGGTGCGTGGCGCTGCGTGTTCACCCACTGAACGAGCGCCTGACGTTCCGCGTCCGATAGTTTAATGTCGGGCATCAAGGGAAACAGACTGGTAAGGTCTTTGAGTGCATCAGCTGCCGCTTGTGGATCACTGGGCATGTTTGCAAACAGATGGTCGTCAGGGCGCACCTGATGACACATGGAACAGTTCTGCTCAAAGACTGTTTTTCCGTCTGCCGGGCCAGCCGCACTTGCGGTTACCGATTGGAGCGAACTGAGATAGGCCGCTAACGCGTTGCGCTCAGCTTCTGTTCCAACGAAGGGGGGCATCACGCCGTTATGCATCACGGAGAGGCTGCCCAACATGGCCCGGACCTTGTCTGGATCCCATTGACGTAAAACGATGTACTGATGGATCCCCCGGTATTCGTATGGGGTGTGGCAGCTCTGACACTCCACACGGAATATTTCATGACCCACCGTCACCTGGTTGTCCTTGGTCAGTTCCCGGTCATTTATCCACGTGGCTGCCTGGAGGACGCCTAGTTCATTAATCTTGTCGACGGTGAATCCACCGTCCCCCGGAATAGGCGCAGCGTAGATCGAGTTCGCATACAGATAGTTGTCGATGACATAGGGTTTGCGCACAGCTTCGCGCACGTACTCGAATGAATCCATCGCCCCGAGTGCGACCAGCGCGACCAGCAAACTGAAGACCAGGTGTAGACGTCCAGGCCGTATAAAAGCCAACAGGGCCAGCACAAATGTTACCGCAAGCAAAATGCACGCGAGTAGAGCAAAGTGTGTGCCTGTCGGCATCGGGCCACGAGCGCTGGCCCAGAGTTCAGCGGGAACTTCGCGTATATACCACCACCCTAATAAGGGCAGAACGGCGAGGGACGGCACTGTCCAGCGCGCGCCCCATCTCACGATTCTCGCTTTCAGGTCGGGATCCTTCTGCACGCTTGCCGTGATCAGCGCATAGATTCCTGCCAATGCCACGCAAATGGCGGAGCGAAACAATACGGAAGGGAGATAGGTCGGATTGAAGAACCCAATCCAGAACTTGTGGCTATCAATCCAGGTCCCAGGGGTCAACATGAAGGTAATGATCCCGCTGATCACCACCAGGCTGGCAAATGCTGCTATGAAGTATATCCATCCAAACCATTCGTGCAGCTTTGGGTCCAGCTTATCCCAACCGTATAGGTAGAGCAGCGCGGCAGTGATCTCTATGAAGAAGGTGACCCACTCGATAGCCCAGCCCCATACGAAAATATGGATCAGGTTGCTTGTCGCCGTCGGACTGATCAGACTAATGGTGAACCAGATTCCGACACCGCTTACAACTCCGAATACGACCGTGAGGAGCACGAAGAACTTCGTGTGAAACTTTAGCCAGTTGAGAAGTGCTGCATCCTGATCCCGACGGGCCTTACGCTCCGTCAAAACTAGAAACAGCCCTCCACCTACCGCAAAATGAGAGACAAATACGTGGAGTCCCGCTACCAGCGCTATGAGCAAACCAGCGCCAAAAGCTACGTCCCAAACTGGATAATTCATCTTGGATCCTCCCGCCCACGTGTATGGTTCGGTTTAATCTGAAATCTCCATTTTTGGTCTAAACCACCCGAATTGCACCGATCTTGAGCGGTTTGCAATGCTGCATGTGATGTCGCTGAAAAGTCCGTAGAAACGAGAATCGGCTTGAAGACATTAGACTTTGAGGGAATAACCGCCTTTGATCCGGCACCATTAATCTGGAGTTCACGGGTTACTTCAATCATCACGGCGCTGGAAGTAACCCTACAAGCCAAAACTGAAATTGTTCTGTGACAGGTGTCACCGGCATCAGTGGGATTTGACGCAGGCTTTAGGAGTAAATATGCGCCAGTCCCTCGGGAGCGAGAATCGTCACACTTGCTCCCTGGACTCGATCAACTTCTCCTTCTGGAACTTGCCGAGTGCCTCAGTCACGGTCTCGCGCGATGTGTCAGCCAGTTTGGCCAACTCCTCATGCGATAGAGCCATAGTGAAACGCATCTCAGGCTTGGAACTGTATTGAGCCATCTTGGCAATTCCCCAGGCTGGAAGGAAGTCGCAACTCCGCAAAATGGTCGATTTGGCATATCTTCATTCGCGTCGAACAGGCTCCTTACAAGATCCTCGCCGCAAGTTCATACGGGGGATGTGCTTCTTTGTGGGGAATCAATCTGCAGTCAAACTTCGCCATTCATCGGTAGAATCGCCTTCTCCTTCCGATCTGCGTACTTGTAGCGGAACGACTACTCCGGAAGTATATCTGTCGTTCTGTTCTAGCCGCGTCCTGGCGTCGTGATGTTCTCCAATTCGAATCCAAGTTGGCCAAGAGCCTCTCTGACCAGTGGGTCCGACAGCAAGGACACGAATCTCAGCACCGGGTCGCGCTGAGCCCGGCTTTTTGGAATCACAAAATCATAGTGTTCCACCTGCAGCGGCAGAAACCCAAGTCCGTATTGCCGCGCTACCGTCTGGATCGCCACGCCCCAATCCGCCCGGCCCTGTGCGATGGCAACGGCAACGGCATTGTGCGTCTTCGCCTGATTGGCGTATCCCGGCGGCTGAGAACCGTTCAACAGCCGATCGATGAGGATGCGCGTGCCGCATCCGGCATTCCGGTTCCTCATCAGGCAGGAGGGGTCTGCAATTGCCGCCGCCGCAGCCTCTTCCGCCGAGCGGCCTTCGAAGCGCGCATCGCCTGGCCGAAAGACGATTCCCTGCAGGCGCAAGTAGCCCGGAACGAGTTCGAGATCATCGGTAAGAAAGGGGCGATTGTACTCACCTGTGGCTGGATCCATCAGATGTATTCCGGCGATATCGCACTCCCCCCGCTTGGCTGCAATCAATCCGCCGTTGCTGCCCACATTGAGTGCTCTCACCGAGAAACCCTCGCTCATAACCCGACCGACGAGCAGGTCGAGACCGACACAATGGCTGCCAACGATCACCAAATCCGCCAGTTTGTGATGCGCGCCAATCAGGGTGACGTCAACTTCCGCGCCCTCTGGTACGGTCTCCGACTGCGAGCCGACAATGAAAAAGCCGTCGGCTTGACCAAAAGCGGTGACCGACCCAGATCCTTTGTTCGTCGGGTATGCCACAAGGTTCCCATCCAGGCCGCGGATTAGCGAGACCATGACAAATTCCGTGCGGCCACGATCCGAAGCGACGCGTGCTGCCACTGTGGCTTTTACTGACTCAGGGCGTTCCGAAGGAAGTCCGGCAAAGGCTCGAATCACCGGCGCGACAAACTCGTGAAAGGTGAAAATTGCTGAAGTCGGGAACCCCGGAAGAATCACGACGGGCTTTCCGTTGGTAACCGCAAGGCAAAGTGGCTTGCCTGGCTTGAGTGCCACACCGTGAACAACAATGCCGGGCTGCGTGAGTTTACTGACGGCGTGGTAAGCAAGATCGCCTGCGCCTTTCGAGGTTCCCCCTGACAGCAACACGATGTCGTATTTCAGGGCTCGATCCAGCATCGCCGCAATTTCACTTTCGACGTCGCGCGCAATACCCAACTGCACGGGCGTGCCTCCAGTCTCTTCGATAGCGGCTGCAAAGATTGCGCTGTTGGAATCGTAGACGCCGCCGAGAGGTCGCAGCTCTCCGGGGGCAACGAGTTCGTCGCCAGTCGAGAAGATGGCCACTGTGGGTTTGCGCCAAACCTGAACCGCTGCAAGACCGATTGCCGCGAGACAACCGATTTCACGCGAAGTGACGATCTGGCCTGCGCGCAGAATAGTCTCTCCCTGTGCTATATCGCTGCCGGCAGCGGCGATAAATGCGCTCGGTGCAACGGTCCTATAGATGTCGGTCACAACCTGGCCGAGATGCCCGCGTGCTTCCGTATACTCGACCATCACGACGGCGTCAGCACCGCGCGGGATCATGCCGCCCGTCGCGACAATGGTTGCAGTTCCTTCCGCTACATCCGCCTGGGGCACAACGCCCGGAGTAAGAATCTCGGGATTGAGCCGCAGGGTGCATGGAACATCGTCGGAGGCTCCAGTTGTGTCGGCCGCCCGCACGACGAAGCCATCGACCCGCGATCGATCAAACCCCGGAACGTCAACATTGGATATCACGTCGCGCGAAAGAACGCGCCCGATGGCTTTGGCCAGTGGGACCAGTTCTTCTCCCAGGGGCTTCAATGCGAGGTGTTGCCGGAATCTCGTCTCGGCTTCGTCGCGCTCTATCACTTCGAGAAATTGTTGTTGTTGCGCCGCGCGCAGCAGGTCAGGGTTTGAGTTCCGCGTCATATGCACTCGCCCTCCATGTCATTGGCCTCGTCGTACATGTAGACGGATACGGATGCCCCGGGGGGATATCCCTCCAGAGGAGCGGGAATCAATACGAACCCCTCTGCACGGGCAGCGGAAACCAGCCCTCCAGACCCAGCCGAGCCCAACGGAATGGCTTCACCTGAAACCAGTCGCACCCGGCAGAGTTCGACGTTGCCGATGGACGAGACAATCTTGCGTCCAACCTTTGCATTCCGAATACGGTAGGGAAGCTGAGAACTACGCCCCCCGAGCCTCCGAATCAAGCGGCCAAAGAGCAAATCGTAAGCGCACAGGCAATGCAAAGGGCTGCCCGGAAGCAGCATCACCGGAACGCCTCCGACCGTCCCCATTCCAGTAGACTCCCCGGGCTGCAAAGCAATTCCGTGAATAGAAAGGTTTCCAACAGCAGCGAGAGCCAGCGGTGCCACATCGTCCGGGCCAGTACCGGTGAGCCCACAAACCAGGACTACGTCCACTTCCGGCCGAGCGATCAGCTCGGCAATGGCGGACTGTTCTGAGAGCCCGTACGCGCTTGTTTCAATCACGGCCCCATCCCGTGCAATCAGCGCGCGCAGCATGGGGCCGTTGGCATCACCCAACTCGCAATCCGAAGATGACTTGCATCCTGTAAGAATGAGCCGAACCCTGGGACGCCGCACGACATTCACCACGGTGATGCCGAATGAGGAGATCACCCCGAGGTCCGACGGCCGCAGCGGTCGAGAACTGTCGACCAGAGGCGTTCCTTCTCGTGCTTCCTTACCCTTGAGACTCACGCCGGCGCCTGGAGCTACCGGCCCAATCAAGTCGGTTGTGTCTGTCCCAACGCGAGCCAGGTCGAATGAAGCAATGGCGTCCGCACCCTGCGGCATTGGAGTGCCGGAAGAAACGAGGACCGCAGAGGAAGGCTGTAGCGCACGCTGGTCCTCCTGGGTGCAAAAGGGGAGGGGATTGTAGCTGCCCGCGCCGATCGTCTCGGCGCACCGCAATGCATAGCCATCCATGGCGGCGGTGTCCGTCGGCGGCATATCCTTGGGAGACAAGAAAGGCTTCGCAAGCACACGCCCGGCGGCCATCTCCACGAGAACCTCTTCAGAGTCGAAGGTGTTCGAATGGCTATCGATCCACTTGGCCGCTTCGTCCATCGAGGTACGGTTCGCAAAGCCCTCTAGTCGAACATCTCGAAATGCACGAGGATGCATATCAGGAATCAAAAGCGAACCTCCCGTAATTTATCGTTGTGTCGCACAAATCCGTCACCGATTTGAGCCATCGAAAATGGAGTCATTCCGATCCGGGTTCGTGCAGATGATGCCGGTCGGGTTTGCTCATCATGGCCTGCATCAGGATATCCCGCAATTCGTTGTCACTGCCATTCGTATGGGCCTGACGTTGACCTCGCCACGTGACAGAATTGGCAAGACGTTTTCCGGAAATGAGCGCAACGAATCCGAATGACCTGACTCTCAGAACCTGGGTTGAGGGGGTTGGGCGACGGTGTTCCCAATAGGCCGTGAGATCATCATAGGCACGGCTGCCGTTGGTATTGTCCGAAGCTTATGCGCGAAGGACGTTGGCGACCAAGAGACTGCTCGTTGAATGTCAATCTGTTGAGGTTCTCCTTGAAATTTAGATTTGTGCTGGCCGCGCTGGTGGTTTCATTCATGTGTTGCGCCGCATCGGCACAGAATCGTCTCAAGCTTTCCACGACAACCTCGACCGAGAATTCAGGGTTATTGGATGTCCTGCTGCCGCCCTTCGAACGGGAATGCTCGTGCAAGGTCGACGTGATTGCCGTGGGCACGGGCAAGGCCCTGAAGCTCGGTGAATCTGGAGATGTCGACGTTGTGCTGGTTCATGCGCGCGAATTGGAAGACAAGTTTGTCGCTGCTGGCTTTGGCATAAATCGGCGCGACGTGATGTATAACGACTTCGTGATTATCGGTCCGGCCAACGATCCCGCCGACCTGAAACATGCATCCTCTGTAGTGGATGCGTTCAAGCGAATTGCGGCTACTCGGTCCACCTTCATATCGCGCGGGGACGAATCGGGCACCAATGAGAAAGAGATGGAAATCTGGTCAGCCGCGGGCATCACACCATCCGGCGCGTGGTACCGTTCGGCCGGGCAGGGCATGGGAGCGGTCATCCTGATGGCAACTGAGTTGCGAAGCTACACCCTGACGGACCGTGGAACCTATAACGCATTCCGCCATGGGAAGACAGACCTGGTCCTTCTTTATGAGGGGCGTCGCAATCTGGCCAATGACGGCAAGCCGCTGCCGAAGCTCACGGTCGAGCAGGTTACAGCCTTGTCGGGAGCGAAGGGACTCTTCAATCCCTACGGGGTGATCGCAGTAAATCCCAAAAGATACCCGCATACCAAATTTGATCTCGCAATGAAGTTTGAGGAATACATCACGGGGCCCGAGGGCCAGCGCATTATCGCCAACTACCAGGTGGAGGGCGATCCGGTATTCTTCACCTTCAAGGGGAAGTAACGAGTGGGCTTCATCGTAGAATCGCTTCGGATGGCGCTTGGGCTCATTCTCTCGGGGGACCGGGAGGTGTTTTCCGCGGTTTGGACATCCCTTGATGTTGCGCTCTGGTCGGTTGTATTTGCTTCGGTCGTCGGAGTCCCGGTTGGAATCGCTGTGGCGCTTGGCAAGTTCCCGATGAAAGGTGCAGTCCGGGTCTTTCTGAACAGCCTCATGGCGATGCCAACGGTTGTGGTCGGCCTTCTGGTGTATGGATTCATCAGCCGCCAGGGGCCGCTTGGCTTTCTTGGACTCCTGTTCACGCCGAAAGCCATTATCATCGGTCTGACAATTCTCGCCACCCCTGTGGTAGCAAATTACACACTGGTTGCAATTCAGGGAGCCGATGAGAGAATTCTGCCGACCGCCCTCACTCTCGGTGCCAGCAAGCTTCAGAGTCTCTTCCAGTTGATACGTGAAGTCCGGTTCGGAATTATCGCCTCAATCATCGCAGGCTTCGGAAGAGTGATCTCCGAGGTGGGCGTCGCCATGATGCTCGGCGGTAACATTCGTTTCTACACGCGCACCATTACGACCGCCATCGCACTGCAGACAAGCAACGGAGAGTTTGCCTTTGGCCTGGCTCTTGGAGTGATCCTCATGGCCATTTCGTTAGCGGTTAATGTTTTCCTCACCGTCGCGCAAGAGAGCCACCGCGCATGAGTATCGCAAAGTACCAACTCTCATCCATCCAGGCGTTGTACGGCAGCACCCTGGGAGTTGATGTGGATGAACTCACGATCACTGCCGGCGGACTCCACGTCCTGGTGGGAGCCAATGGATCGGGGAAGAGCACGCTGTTGGGCATTCTGGCTTTTCTCAACAGGCCCTCACATGGAAAGATGAGCTTTGACGGCGTGCCTGTGAACTGGGAACCGAAAGAGTGCACTCTTCTGCGCAGACGCGTTACATTGCTGCATCAGAATCCTTATATGTTTTCAGGCACCGTGGCTGCGAACGTTTCCTTCGGCCTGATGGCAAGAGGTTTCAGCAAGGAAAGCGCGCAGAGCGTTGTGAAGGAGTCGCTCGAAAGGGTTGGCCTCACAGGATTTGAATCAAGGAAGGCCAAGCAGCTTTCCGGTGGAGAGAGTCGGCGCGTAGCCCTGGCCCGGGCCTTGGCCTGCAAGACCGATGTGCTGCTTCTGGATGAGCCGATGGCCAACGTGGATCGGGCAACTGCCGACCTGCTTGAGTCCTTGCTTGCTTCGCTTGCGGCTGGCGGCATGACCATCGTGATGTCAAGTCACGACGAGCTTCTGGGCGCAAAGTTAGGTGCCAAAGTGATCCATCTCGAAGACGGAAAGTTGAGCCGGACGCCAGGGCCATCGCCCTCCAGCGAATTCCCGCACAGCACAGGGAGAGACAATGCCAACTCTTGAAGAAGCACGTCGCTTGATCCTCGAGCACACGCATACGCTCGGGACAGAATCCGTGGAGTTGATCGACTCGCTGAGCCTGGTGCTTGCCGAGAACCTTGCAGCCCCATGCGACCTGCCGTTGTGCGATAACTCGGCGATGGATGGCTTCGCAGTTCGAAGAGTTGATTGCGCCCCTCCTGCCCGTTTACGTATCACCGGATTCATTCCTGCGGGCTCATTGTCGATGGCCCAGGTAGACTCCGGTTGTGCGGTCAAGATCATGACGGGTGCGCGGATTCCGCCGGGCTGCGATGCTGTTATCCCCTTCGAACAAACAGAAGGCCGCGACGACTACGTGACGATCAAAGCCCCGATACGGGAGAATCAGCACATTCGCTTTGCAGGGGAAGATGTGCTCCGCGGCGAGGTAATCATTCCCGCAGGAACCGTGATTCGTGCGCCGGAAATCAGCATGATGGCATCCTACGGCATGAGCCGCGTAACGGTCTTTCGCAGACCCAGGGTTGCAATCCTCTCCACGGGCGACGAGTTGGTTGAGTTGGGCGAACCCTTTCTGCCAGGCAAGATCGTCGATAGCAATGGAGTGTCGCTGGCAGCGCTTGTGAAAGCGTGTGGCGCGGTGGTTGAGCAACTGGGCATCGCAAAGGATACGCGTGCCAGCCACGTTGCCAAGATGACAATCGGTCTTCAAGCAGACATCTTGATCACTTCAGCCGGCGTATCCGTTGGAGAACGCGATCTTGTGCGAGACGTGCTCGCCGAATTGGGTATGGTGCAGGTGTTCTATTCCATCGATGCCCGACCTGGTGGCCCAACCACCTTCGGAGTCAAAGATGGCCGACTGGTCTTTTGTCTGCCCGGGAACCCGGTTGCGTCCATGATTGTTTTCGATGAATTAGTGAAACCCGCAATTCTGAAAGCGATGGGATACAAGCGTATATTCCAGCCCTTTATCCGCGCGGTTCTACAGGAAAACGTGTCCAAGAAAGTGGGCCGGGTTAAGTTTCTGAGAGTCAGGCTGGAGCCCAGCGGCGATGGATTTCTGGCGTTCAGCTCGGGCGATCAGACTACCGGCAAGTTGAAAACGCTGCTCAGGGCGGACGGAATAGCCGTGCTCCCCGCGGAGCGATCGTCATTTTCAGCAGGCGATGAAGTTAACGTGCATGTGATTTCAAACAATTCGGTCATGCTAAGTCTCTGACAATTTATTAAAGATGTATCTCATCGGATACTTACTGGTGGAACGGGAAGAAGTACTGCATCGTGTGGCGCAACAACACGGGTCGACATATCTCTCAGACGAGACGATCGCCGGCAGTTCTCATGCTGTATCCGGTGCAGGCTTCCACCTCACGACGGAATGATGCGCGGCCCAATATTTCGATCAGCGTTTGAATCGGAGGCAAATTCAGTTGTGTGCGGCGGATAACAAGATGGTAAGGCTTCTTCGCCAAAGGAATGAAGCCCAACCCCAGGGCGCGCGCCTCGGCATTCGTGCTGATGCAACAGTCTACCTCGCCGCTCTGGACGAGGCGCACCGCAGGAAGATGCCCTGCGGTGATTCGCTCGTAACCTTTCACCTGGCTGGTGGCAATCCCGGCCTTCTGTAGCATGTCGTCCAGCAAACGACGGCAGCCTGCTCCCGGCTCGCGATTGGTAAACCGCACATCCTTGCGAGCGAGATCGGCAATGCCGAAAATTCGTTTCGGATTGCCCTGGGCCGTTACAAGTCCTTCGTCCCACAGAGCATACGAAATGACAGCCACCGAGTTTCGGCCGAATAGCTTGGTGATGGGCACTAGATCGGTCTTGCTGGTAGCCTTGTCCACCAAGTGGGTGCCAGCGATATGCGCCAGGCCGTCATGGAGGAGTTGGAGCGCTTGCGAGCTGTTCTCGTACGCGATCACTAGTTCGCAGCCCTGCGCCTGTAGCGCTTGCGCAAGGATGGACACGCTTGGATCGCAACCCGCAATCAGGATGCGGGTCGATTTCTTCCACTTGTCTCCAAGGATTTGGACTTTCGCGCTGGTATTGCGCTTTCCGCCGTGTACAGGTTCGAGGAGTGCGGCATCGGCAGGCGGCAGCCCCCTGCTCCCCGGCTCAGGCACCACAGCCACAAGGCGACCGTCAACGCTGCAGAGCTGCAACAGTTGTCCCGGAGCCATTGACCCCGTATCGCCCAGGAGAGTTACTTCAGCGATTTCGTCCGGCGCCTGATCCTCCGGCTCGATCTGGAATATCTCCTCGACCGTGGTGTCAAGAACGCGCGCCAGTTTCAAGCTGACCACTGTATTCGGAACATAGGTGCCTGACTCGATGGCATACACAGTCTGGCGGCTGACGCCAACCTTGGCCGCCAACTCCGAGACTCCGAGCCCTCTTCTGGCTCTCAACTCTGCGAGATTCGTTCGAACGTCCATAGCCCGTGGTCACAACTCTGCTTGAGGGAGATGATCTGTATTCTATACGCGATCAATGACACTGATACGAAGGTCTATGCACACCGAAGAACCGGGTTCCGGCGGCACCTCCAATAGCCGTGATCAACGGGAATTGGGCGTCATCTGACCGTGTAACGTATACGCGACATGCAATAAATATTGTCTTGCGTACTGCACGCATCCTGTTTAGGATAAACGCACACTACAATTGTCACGAAAATGACACAGCCTGTTCAAGTCATCCGGGCAATCGATAGGACATACACGTTGAAAAAGCTTCTACTTATCACTTCTCTATTCCTGTTTGCCACGCAGTACATATTTGCACAGACCGCCTCAACCACTGCTCAGATCACCGGCACAGTGCAGGATCCCAGCCATGCGGTTCTTCCCGGCGTCCAGGTGATTCTCACCAATGTGCAGACCGAGGTGAAGGTTGCAGCCACCACCAACGGTCAGGGCGTTTATACGTTTCCGGCTCTGCAAGCGGGCACCTATATCGTTGAAATCGATGCCAAGGGCTTCAAGCCGAGCGCAAGCGGTGAACTCATGGTGGAGGAAGGCCAGGTTGTAAACTCCAATTTCGCCCTGGCAGTAGCTGGAAATACGGAGAGCGTAACGGTCTCGTCCGGTGCGTTCGAAAACGCGTATCGCGTGGACGTCCTGCAGCCGGCTAATCCGTTCGGCCCGACGCCAATTATTAACCTTCCCTACACGATCAATGTGGTCTCCCGCCAGTTGATCGACGACACGATGTCGAGAAACTTCAAGCAAGCGGCAAAGTACCTGCCCCTGGTCTCGTTCCAGGAGATGCAGGGACCGGAGATTCTGCGCCCCGAAACCCGTGGAATGCAGGGAACCAACATGCAGGGCGACCGCAGGGATGGAATGGGATTTGCGGTCACTACGCCCTCCGCTCTTGAGGAATACGAGCAGATCGAAGTTCTCAGCGGCGTGGGAGGCTCCATGTATGGCCCCTCCAACCCGTCGGGCACCTTTAACTTTGTCACCAAGCACCCCACCGAAAAACCGGTGGGAGAAGCCGAGTTGGAGTATGAAAGTCGCTCCGTCGTCACCGGTCATCTCGATCTGGGCGACCGCGTGGGCCCGAACAAGATGTTCGGCTATCGCCTCAATCTGCTTCTGGGCGATGGCACCGGCTACGTCACCCATAGCCAACTTCGCCGCCAGTTGGCAGCCCTGGCGCTGGATGCGCGTCCCTTCGCCCATACCACTATTGGAGGCAGCTTCAGCTACTACGAACTGTTCCAGCATGGATACCCCGGCTGGTTCTCCTACAATCCGACCCTCCAGCCTACGGCTGCTGTTGCTGGAACCTATAACGCTACGGAATTTTCCAAACTGCCGGTGCAAGCGCCCGACCCGGAACGCCAGGGCTATGGACAGCGCTTCATAGGCGTGGATATGAACAACCAGATCGGCGAAGTGCAGGTAAAGCAGGATTTCAGCCCGAACTGGCACCTTATTGTCGGCGTGCTGCACCAGATTGCCGATCGCAACATCAATACGCCGGTCAACGCATTCATAGACGCCAAGGGTGATTACCAGACGTTTGAGGAAAACGAATTCCAGGCAACGCTGTCCGCCCGTTTCCAGGTCAAGAGCGACCTGGGATACGTGACCGGCAAATTCAAGACGTGGAATTTCAGCCACGAGGTGGTGATTGGAAGCACCGGTTACAGATTTTCTACCTGGAACCCCAACCTAAACCCGGCCAGGCCGGCCTTGTGCGAACTGGGTGCACCGACTATTTGCTCCTTCAACATCAACAACCCGCAGGTCGATGCAGACCCCGGCGTTGCTACCTTCGGAGGCACAGGCATCAATCCAACGCACGGCCTCTACGTCACCAGCATCATTCATCAGCAGGGATTCAATTTTGGCGATACCATCTCGCTGACGCCGAAGTGGCTTGTGAGAGTGGCTGCCAGCCAGGATTGGACTTGGACGAACAACTACAAGAACTCCGGCAGCCCCAACTTTACGCATGAGCCTAGTGTGGGTGATTACATGTCCCAGGGCGTCAGCCCCACCGGCAGCGTGATGTACAAGCCGACCCGCAACCAGACCGCCTACGTAACCTTTGCGGATAGCATTCAGGCTCCGGACACGGCCCCTGGGAGCTCCGGCACTGTCATCATAGCTAATGCCAGCCAGCCGCTTGCACCGTACCGCAGCACAGAGGTAGAGGCGGGCTACAAACTGGTATCTCAAGGGATAAACTTCACGGCCGACGTCTTCCGCATCCGGCGGCCCTTTGCGGATGATGTCGAGCTTTTTTCGTATAGCTCTGCAGTCGGCGCCAATAATACGTGCGGCACTGCGAAACTGACGGCGGGAGAGGTCTGCTACAACTTCCAGATCATCGGCCAGCAGATCAACTACGGCGCAGAAGCCATGCTCTCCGGCAAAATCACCCATAGCCTGAACGTTATAGGCGGAATTACAGCGCTGAACCCCAAGCTGACGGACACGGTTGTCTACCTGCCAGTAGGCAATCAGTACGCGTCGGCCACCTGCACGGTTGCTCCATGCCCCAGCTACGTGACCAACAACAAGACCTTTATCGGCATCCCCGATTACAAGTCCAACATCCTTGCCGAGTATCAGCTGCCTGTGCTGACCGCCGCGTTCCTCAACTTCGACTGGCAGCATGTAGGACGACGTGCAGTCGACGACATTAACAGCTACTACGTTCCCCAGTACAACACCTTCGATTTCGGTGGCCGCTACAGCACCAAGGTCTTTGGCAAAGTAGCTACGTGGCTTTTCACCGTCAACAATGTCACGAACGTTCACTACTGGTCGACTCTGGGCCCAGGCAGCATCACGGGACAGGCAGCCGCCGACCTCGCACATCTCGGAGAGCCGCGTCTGATCACGGCGTCTATGCGGTACGATTTCTAGAATAGAAGCCAGACGCAATTCGTCCCATCGGACGTGTAGCGCCTGGCTTTTTTTACGAACTGCGATTTGCCGAGTGGACATACACCCGCGAGTTCTCCAGAAAATCGGCTAAGTCTCACGTCCTAAGCGAAAAGCAACTCCGATCGGTATTTGAGAAGGAAATCGATATGTCGAGAAACATCGTGTTTCAAACGCGCGCCCGTTCGCTTGCATTCACTCTGCTCGTACTGTCGTTGGCATTGTCTTCCAGCGGGCAGACGCCGAGTTGCGTGCCGCCGTCAAACCAGAAGCTCATCATCTATCGTGCCGGCAGCTTGAATAGCGCATTCAAACCTTTGCTGGCGACATTCACCTGCCAGACCGGCATTCAGGTGAAAGATGTGACGATGGGCAGTGTGGATGCGGCCCGGCAGATCACGGCCGGAGGCCAGGTCGCCGACCTTTACGCATCCGCCGATTATTCGGATATCGATCTGTTCATGAAGCCCGCTGGCTATGCGGATTTCAACATTGTGTTCGCCCAGGACAGGATGGTGTTAGCGTATTCGGCAAGCAGTGTCGCCGAAAGTCAGTTACCCCCCATTACCGAACCCAACAGCGCTCCATTCAATCCCCCGAACTCCATTCCGAAGGCGTCTGCAAACTGGTATGAGATTCTGACTGCACCCGGCGTTAGGATCGGCGGTGGAGTCCCGTTCCTGGATCCGGGCGCCTACCGGGCGTTCCTGATCTTTCAGCTTGCACAGGATTATTACAAGGTCCCGAACCTCTACAACAACTTGATGGAGCACCTTGTGATTCCCGGTAAGGACAATTCCTCCGGTCCTGCACTGGGCAAGCGGTTTGATTTCCAGCTCATCTATGAGCACAGCGCACAGGCGATTGCCAAGACCAATCCAGACTTCCGGTATGTGGATCTGCCCGACGAAATCAATCTGTCTGATCCCGCCAGAAATTCGTATTACAAGCATGCGGTGATCGTTCTTCCGGGTCTGGGAACACCGAGAAGCGCGCAATCCATTCCGGTTCCGGGCACCCGCGTGGCATGGGGAATCACCTTGCTGAAGGATGCTCCAAACCACGAGAATGCGGTGAAATTCCTGCAGCTGTTACTAAGTCCCGCTGGAACTGCGGCGCTAAAAGAGAATGGTCCAACGCCGATCTCCCCCGCCCAGGTCAGTCCCGAGGATCTCCACAAACTTCCTGAATCACTTCGTCCCCTCGTCAAAACCGTAGGGAAATAAGGATCGGAAAGCGACAGTTTCAAGCACCTCGCACACCGGGTGTCGCGGCTATCCAGCCGCGACACCCGGTGTGGCATGTTGCACGCGAGTCGCTGCAACGTCGCAAAGTGCGACAGAGACAATCCATTGCTGCTTTCTGCAGGCTGCCACGGCTTGGCCCCTGCAGACAAGTGACAAGGCTAACTGCCTGCGCAGCCGTAAGTTGCGTCCGATCGGCGCGGACCTGCCCCGGCTGTTCCGCAGAATGGCTACAGAATTGCAAATGACACCAATTGGTACAACTTCAGCGTCTCGCGACCCAGAGGAGCGCTCCTCCGAACCGGTGTGAGTTCGCAATCGCGACGTGCCCTTGCAGCAGCAATCTCTCCTGACCGGAAGGTAGAAATGAACTCGGCCTCACTCGTACAACTACATTCCCGCACTGAAGCCGCGGAGGCCCATAGTTCGCTCGCCATGTCGCGTTTGCGGTTGCTGCGCCTTTCGGTCACCGATCTGTGCAATTTTCGCTGCCGATACTGCATGCCCGCGGAGGGTGTGCCTCGGGTCGCTCACAGCGACATCCTGCGCCTGGAACATTTGGTGAGCCTGGTTCAATGGCTAACCTCCCATACCGGGATCGAGAGGGTGAGGCTCACCGGCGGAGAGCCCCTGGTGCGCCCAGGGATTGAATATTTGATCTCGGCCTTATCGGCCATCCCCGCAATAAAGGAAGTCTCTATCACTACAAATGGCTCTCTGCTATCGCGCATGGCGTGGGACCTGAAGGCCGCAGGCTTAAGCCGGGTCAACATCTCGCTCGATTCCCTCGATGAACAACGATTCGAGGTCGTCTCGCGTGGGGGAAGCCTTCAACGCACCCTGGCCGGGATTCAGGCGGCGCAGGATGCCGGGCTTACTCCGATCAAGTTGAACACCGTCCTGCAGCGCTCGACCTGGCAGCAGGAGGTGCCGCGTCTGCTGGACTACGCCGCTGCCGCCGGCTTCGAGATTCGTTTTATCGAATTGATGCGCACTGGCACGGAACGCACCTGGTGCGACTCCGAATTTGTCTCCGTCGACGAGGTCTGCAAAGGGTTGAACACGGAGATTCTTTCCTCCGAGGAGCAGACCATGGCTCCCGCGCGAAGAACGCTGCTGAACTGGCGTGGAACCCGTTTAACCGTGGGCTGGATTTCGCCGCGCTCCCACCCCTTCTGCGACAGCTGCGAGCGATTGCGCATGGATGCCCAGGGCCGGGTTCGCCGCTGCCTGATGGATTCAACCCTTCTGGATTTGCCCCGTCTGATGCGAACGGCAGACGATCCGGCTGTATGGCGGGAGTTTCAATCCTATCTCGTAGACAAGGTGCCGCCGAGCGCCATGGATAGTCCGTTGGCGATGAGCCAGATTGGAGGATGACGCTACGGCGTTTTCACTGTTTCCGTGATTGGCTGGAGATGACCCGGCTACAATCCGGACAAACGCCTGTAGAGTGTGCTGCGATGCAGCCCGAGCTGGCGTGCCGCGGCGGTCATATTTCCGCTATGCTGATGGATCGTTTTGCGCAGCAGGTCATCGGCTACGTCCGATAGCTTTCCTGATTGCTCCACTTCCATGCTCATCGCGATGTCCTGCGGGAGGCTGTCCGTGTCGATCCAGCTATCGTCTTCCGCGAGCGCGAGAAGCGTGTGCAGCAGGTTCGACAATTCGCGCAGATTTCCTGGCCAGCTGTGGTCCAGCAGCATTTGCCGTGCGGCAGGAGTCAGTCGCACACCGCGAGCTTCTCCATTGAGACTGGCCAGCATAGCATCCAGAATCCCTGCCAGATTGCGACGCTTCCGCAAGGGTGGAAGACATAAAACCATGTGCCGCAACCGATAGTACAGATCGGCCCGGAACCTGCCGTCTGCAACCGCGGCCTGCAGGTCACAATGCGTGGCCGCCACCAGCCTGAAGTCGACGCGAACAGAACGGCTGGCTCCCAGTGGAGTGACTTCGCCGTCCTGCAGGACACGCAGGAGTTGCGCTTGCAGCGCCAGCGGCATGTCGCCAATCTCGTCCAGAAAAAGCGTGCCTCCATCGGCGCGCCGGATGTAGCCAGGGTTGCCTTTGCGCCGCGCTCCGGTAAACGCGCCATCTTCATAACCGAACATCTCTGCTTCCTGCAGTCCCTCAGGGATCGCCGCGCAGTTTACCGGCACCAGCGGTGCCGAGGCTCGGGAAGAAAGGCGGTGCAACGCCTGCACAAAGACCTCTTTTCCTGTGCCTGTCTCACCCTGCAACAAAATAGGAACACTGGCTTCAAAGGCGCGTTTCGCTTTGGTCAGCATCTGGATCGACTCGGAATCCCAGATTGCTCCGTCCCGTACCAGAATTTCAGGAGAGTTGCTCTCCGCGCTACTCCGCACCGTCACCGAAGCTGTTTGTGGCTTTTGCACGTTGCCATAAAACACTCCGGAATGATTGCGCGGAAAAAGCTCAACTCTTCCGTACGAAGGCGGGTTGCTGAAAATCTCGCTCCACCGAATCCTGTTGATAGCCACAGGGTCCAGCCCCAGAAGGCGCAAAGCGGCGGGATTGGCCGCCACTAGAATTTCATGGCGGAATGCAAGCAAGCCTTCATTCGCAGTCCCCAGCCAGTCGGGGTGCGGATGGAAAGCGGCTAGCAGATCATGTGCGCAATGCTGGCTTACCCAAGCGTGCTCGATCCTCGCCGTTGCCAGTAGCAGCAGCATTGAAGCGTGGGCCGGTGGGTTCCTCACGTCGCCGGAAATGTCCAGAATCCCTGCAACCTGTCCGGTCGGATTCATCACGGGCATCGCGGTACAAATCAGAAAGCGATTCTCATCCAAAAAGTGCTGGTCGCCGGAGACCTGCACGAGCCGTCGCTCCATCAACGCCGTTCCGATCGCGTTCGTGCCTTCCGATCCCTCGCTCCAGGTGGCTCCAGGGAGAAGCGAAACTCTCTGCGCTTTCCCTGCAAAACTGCTCTCCCCGCATCCATCCAGGATGGTGCCATTGGGATCGGCAAGCAGGACGATGCCATCACCTCCAGTGATGGCGCGCCGCAGAATGATCAGTTCATTCGCCGCCAGGTGAACGAGAATTCTGTGTTGATCCTTACGCCCTTCCAGTTCAACCTGCGCCAGCAGATCCAGGCTAGGCGGATTCGCGCGGGAAAGACCCAGATCTCTGCAACGCACCCAGGAACGTGCGATCGGCGACAGGCACTGCGGGGCAGCAGACTGGTCTGCGGACAGGAGCATCGTTGCGGTTTCCTCGTTCTCGTTTTCCCATTTGCTACGGAACGAGCATGCGTGAGATTTCTGCATTACGCGCGAAGTGTAGCATCTCGCCACAGCGGTTGTCGCAGAATATCCGGCAGCAACTGCGGAAACGTGTTGCAGCGAGTCGCGTGCAACGTCGCAAGGTGCGACAGGAGGCAGTGCATTACTGCCTCCTGCAAGCTGCCACGGTTCGGCCCTGCAGAGGAGCGAACATGGCTAACTGACTGCACAACCGTAAGTTACATCCGAATCGACGCAGACCTGCACCGGCAGCTTCGAGGAATGGCTACAGAATTGCTTATGACATCGACGGGTACAACTTGAGCGTCTCTCGACCCAAGAGGAGCGATCGGAATGGCCACATGGACGGCTCAAGCATCACGGCAGCCTGACCTGAGAGAGTCCATTTCCTTCCGCACCCGCTACGAAAACTACATTGGCGGCCTGTGGGTAGCGCCTGTTGATGGCATTTATTTTGATAACGTTACGCCCATCACCGGCAAGCCCTTCTGCCAAATCCCTCGCTCCAGCGCGGCGGATATCGAGCTTGCGATCGACGCCGCGCATGCGGCAAAGGATGGATGGGCGAGAACCAGCGTCACGCAGCGCTCGATCCTGCTGAATCAGATTGCGGACAGGATGGAGGAACACCTCTCCACCCTGGCGCTCGCTGAAACCTGGGACAATGGCAAGCCGATTCGAGAATCAACGGTCGCGGACATCCCCCTTGCTATCGATCACTTTCGCTACTGCGCGAGTTGTATTCGCGCGCAGGAGGGCGGCGCCGCGGAGATCGATCACGACACGGTTGCTTATCATTTTCAGACGCCGCTGGGCGTTGTTGCCCAGATCATTCCCTGGAATTTCCCTATTCTTATGGCCGCCTGGAAGCTTGCACCCGCGCTCGCCACGGGGAATTGCGTCATCCTCAAGCCATCCGAGCAAACTCCCGTCAGCATTCTTGTATGGGCGGAATTGGTAGGCGATCTACTGCCGCCCGGCGTGCTCAATATCGTGAATGGCTTTGGCCTTGAAGCTGGAAAGCCGCTGGCCTCCAGCCCGCGCATTGCCAAGATTGCCTTTACCGGCGAGGCCGAAACCGGTCGGTTGATCCTGCAATATGCCAGCCAACACATGACTCCGGTCACGCTCGAACTCGGCGGCAAATCGCCCAACATCTTCTTTGAAGATGTCGCGGCCGAAGACGATGACTTCTTCGATAAGGCCCTTGAGGGATTTACCATGTTCGCCCTCAATCAGGGCGAAATCTGTACGTGCCCCAGCCGCGCTCTGATTCAGGAGAGTATCTACGACCGTTTTATGGAGCGTGCGCTGCAACGGGTCAGGGCCATCACGCAGGGCAGTCCGCTTGATCCCACCACCATGATCGGCGCCCAGATAACGAGCGAGCATCTGGACAAAGTCCTCGGTTACATCGAGATTGGCAAGCGGGAAGGGGCTGAGTTGCTGATCGGCGGCGGACGGGCGACCCTCCCCGGCGAGCTCGGCGGCGGCTATTATGTTCAGCCCACTGTTTTCCGTGGCAACAATCGAATGCGCATCTTCCAGGAGGAGATCCTCGGTCCTGTTGTTTCAGTAACCACCTTCAAAACGGAAGAAGAAGCGCTGGCCATTGCGAACGACACCCTCTATGGACTTGGTGCCGGGATCTGGTCTCGCGATGCGAATCTTTGTTACCGCATGGGCCGCCGCATCCAGGCCGGCCGTATTTGGACCAACTGCTACCATGCCTATCCCGCCCACGCCGCATTCGGCGGGTATAAGCAATCCGGAATCGGCCGTGAAACGCACCGCATGATTCTCGATGACTATCAACAAACGAAAAACCTGCTGGTCAGCTACTGCCCAAGAAAGCTTGGGTTCTTCTAGACGCCGGTTCATCCCCCCCCCCCGCATATCGCCAGGAGAACGCAATGGCGATCTGTCCAATCGTTGGTGGTCTTCGTCCGGTTGCGGAGAAGTACTGACTGAAATCATTACTAACCACCTTGAGAGGCCCGCCATGAAAAAACCTTTGTTTGTTCCTCATAAATGGATCGGAGTTTGTCCAGCCTTGAGCTGGTTCGGTGGATATCGCACCCTGACTCTGCTCGTTCTTCTCTGTGTCGCTTCCATCCCGGCTTTCAGCCAGGTACCCGCACAGGCACAAAATCCTGCGCCGTCGAGCGCCAATAATATTGACCTCTTGGACATTCTTCTAGCCAATGGCACCATCACTCAGCAGCAGTACGATACGTTGAAGCAGCGTTATGCTGCAAAACAAGAACCTCAGGCACCTGCCCCGCAAGCTCAAGCGACCACGCCCGAGCAGGCGGCAAAACCGTCAGAGCTGGCGGTACAGCAGTCAGTGGCGCCAGCGAAGGTTGTTACCTTCATGGACGACGCAGTAGGGATCCACGCCGGGAATTTTGATCTAACCTTTTCTGGCGAAATCAACGGCTTCTACGTCCACGACCGCCCGGATAGAACCTTGCCGGCCGCCAGCTCTCCCTGCGTCCTGTGCTTGGCTAGCACCTCTTCCGTGCCCAATTCGTCTCTACGCAACGGGTTGCTGCCGGGGGACTTGTCCATAAAGATCTCGACCAAACAAGATGGCTACGACGTGGCAGTTATGTTCGGCATCTGGCCTGGAATCGAGAGCCTCGAAACCGCTACGGGTAATGTGAACCTGGCCGCCGGTAACCCGACGGGCTTCGGTGTCTCCGGCGTCGACTTTCGTCAGCAGTACTTGACCGTGGGCAAAGCCAAAATGGGAACGTTCAAAGTTGGCCGCGACCTTGGCTTCTTCGCCCAGGAGGCCATCCTGAATGACATGACCCTTCTCGGCGCAGGTACGACGAACGGCAACGTCGGGCCAGGCAGCGTCACGCTGGGTCGCATTGGTCTGGGCTATCTCTACACCGACTTCATGCCACAGATTAGCTGGACCTCGCCTTCCATTTACGGACTACAGGTTGCGGGCGCGATCTTCTCGCCCCTGAGCGATGTCGTTTCCACAACGCTCGGAGCTACGCCGTACTCCGCCCCGCTCACCGGCCATGGGCAGCCCCAATACCAGACCAAGGTGACGTACACGGTACCTACGACTGGGAGCCTAAAGGCCCAGTTCTGGACAAACTATCTCACCCAGAGCATGGAAGCTGACTCCGCCGACTTGACCAACGATCCTTCGCTGAAGATTCCCGTGGGACAAAGTGTTCGAGCGAACGGTGTCGACTACGGCGCGAAGCTCTCGTATCACGCGGCCGAGCTCGTGCTCTATGGCTACAACGGTTCGGGTATCGGAACTGAGGGTTTACTCTTCCTCGCTACCAGCCCATCGGGGGCAACGCGCGACTCCCAGGGCTACTACGCCCAGGGGACGTACACCGTTGCCAGGAAGTGGACGCTTGGTATGAGCTACGGCCAGAGCAATCTGAGCCTGGCTAGCGAGGGAGAAACCGCGAATTCGCTGGACATCACGAGATACAACGCATCCTATGTCGGCCAGGCTCGCTACAAGCTGACGAAGTGGGTCAATCTGGTCAGTGAATATACCCATACCCGTTCCGAGTCGCAGGCGCGGGTATTCACCACCTCGGATTCATTTGCATTGGGCAGCATTGCGTTCTTCTAGGTCACCCGTCGGTTAGGGGTGATGCGCAATCACAAATCCGAAAAACTGGACCGGAGTCATCATTGGCTTCGGTCCTTTATTTATGTTCGGACGCTGGCCTACGATTGCGTATTCCCGACAGACTCCTCGGTCATTGCATTCTTTATGCAGATGTCAGTGCGTATCGCCCACACACTGGTCGTCGCAGAATATCCAGCAGCAAACACAGGAAAAGTGTTGCACGTGAGTCACGGCAACGTCGCAAACTGCGACAGAAGGCAGTGCGTTACTGCTTCTACAGGCTGTCACGGTCGGCCCCTGCTGACGAGTGAACAAGCTAACTGACTGCGCAGCCATAAGTTACACCCGATCGACATGGACCGGACCCGGCAGCTTCTCGAATGGCTACAGAATTGCAACTGACTCAGACGGATACAACTTCAGGTCTCCCGACCCTGAGGAGCGGCTTCCTGAGGAGCGGTCCCAATGCATCCAATGAGTCAGATGAGAGCACGGCAACAACGGCAGGATGGTTTTATAAGTCGGAAACACTCGGGTCGGGAAGGGTTGGATTGCGTTGAATCCCTCTTATATATAGGTTGATTCCTTCTCGACGAAGGATGTGTAGATTGGGTGGCGATCGCTCCTCGCTCAGAAGCGGGATAAACATGCGTCATTCTTGAAAATAGTGCGGTCTTACGTCAGGAAGGAAAAGCAAATGTCGAAGAAAATGAAAGCAGCAGTGGTTCGCGAATTTGGCAAGCCACTTGTCATCGAAGAAGTGGCCATCCCGGAGCCTGGTCCGGAAGAAATCCAGATCAAGATGGAAGCTTGCGGCGTATGTCATACCGATCTGCACGCTGCAGAGGGTGACTGGCCCATCAAGCCAACACCGCCCTTTATCCCTGGGCACGAGGGCGTTGGATTCGTCTCCGGCGTTGGCAAGAACGTCAAGACCGTAAAGGAAGGCGACCGCGTCGGCATCGTCTGGCTCTATTCAGCCTGCGGACAGTGCGTCGACTGCCTCGCTGGACAGGAGTCCTGCTGCTCCAAAGCGGAGTTTGGCGGCTACACCAAGAACGGTGGCTATGCGGAGTATGCCGTTGCCGATCCGAACTACGTCGCTCATCTACCCAAGAACGTCGGCTTCATCGAAGTGGCACCCATCATCTGCGCCGGCGTCACGGTGTACAAGGGCCTCAAGTCCACCAACGCCAAGCCCGGCGACTGGGTCGTCATCTCCGGCGTCGGCGGTCTCGGTCACCTGGCCGTGCAGTATGCCAAGGCGATGGGCTTCCACGTTGCGGCCGTCGATGTCTCCGATGAGAAGCTCGCGCTCGCTCGTTCGCTCGGCGCAAAACTTACCGTCAACGCCAAAACGCAGGATCCCGCAGCCTTCTTCCAGAAGGAGATTGGCGGAGCCCACGCGGTACTCGTGACAGCTCCCTCCACCCCGGCATTTGCTCAAGCCATCGGCATGACCCGCGCGCGCGGCACCATCGCTCTCAACGGCCTGCCTCCCGGCTCCTTCCCTCTACCCATCTTTGAGGTAGTGCTCAAGGCTCTCACCATTCGCGGCTCCATCGTGGGCACACGTCTGGATCTGGCCGAGGCACTGTCTTTCGCCGGAGAGGGTCTGGTCCACGCCACCACGAAGGCCGAGAAGCTCGAAGACATCAACGATATCTTCAAGCGGATGCATGCGGGCACGATCGACGGGCGCATTGTGCTCGACTTAGCTTCATAACCATCCATCCGGAACGGTCACTGTAACAATCGTCGCCGCCTGTACGTGGGATCGATAGAAACAGAAAGGCCCGGACGACAAGTCCGGGCCTTTTTCTAGATCGCCAGGTTGCAACCTATCAAAGAGCTACCATTAGCATCAAGGAGCTATTATGCACAAGATTCTGCGTATAAACATGTCGGACCTGAGCGTTAAGACCGAAGAGGTTCCGGTAGCATGGGCTGGGTACGGCGGTCGAGCACTGACTTCAACGATCGTAGCGGCAGAAGTTCCTCCAACCTGTCATCCGCTAGGACCAAACAACAAGCTGGTATTTGCCCCTGGTTTGCTGACGGGAACGGTCGCCTCAAATTCCGGGCGGCTCTCAGTGGGCTCAAAGAGCCCTTTGACCGGCGGCATCAAGGAGAGCAATGCCGGCGGCACTTCTGCGCAGATAATTGCTAAGTTGGGCATCAAGGCGCTCATTATTGAAGGTCTTCCAGCGGACGACAAGTGGCGCGGAATCTATATCGACAAAGACGGCGCACGGATCGAGGAAGAAACCGAACTGATCGGTATGGGCAACTTCGCCGCGGTTCAGGTGCTGAATAATCGCATTAGCAAGAGCGCTGGAGTTATCATTCTCGGACCCGCTGGCGAAATGAAAATGCTGACCTCGAACATCTCGGTGAAGGATCCCGACAGCCATCTTCGCAGTCATGGACGCGGCGGTTTGGGAGCGGTGATGGGCTCCAAGAAGATCAAGTTCATTGCCATCGACCCAACCGGAGCGCAACCCATGAAGATTGCCGATCCGGTGAAATTTAAAGCTGCCGGGATGGCGTTTACGAAGTTTCTGCTCAACCATCCAGTGAGCGGGCAGGGGCTGAAGACCTATGGAACGGACATTCTTGTCAACGTACTGAACGAAGCCGGCGGATTACCGACGCACAATTTCACAACTGGACAGTCCCTAAACGCTGAAAGCATCTCCGGCGAAACGATGTATGCCAACATTATTAAGCGCGAGGGAAAGCCATCGCACGGCTGTCATCCAGGTTGCGTCATCCAGTGCTCGCAGGTTTATAACGACGCGGAAGGGAAGTACCTGACATCCGGCTTTGAGTACGAGACGATCTGGGCCCTCGGCGCCAACGCAGATGTAAAGGACCTCGATCAAATTGCTAAAGCCGACTACATTATGGACGATCTTGGTCTGGATTCGATCGAAACGTCAGTCATGTTCGGTGTGGCCATGGAGGCAGGTGTCCTGCACTGGGGAGACGGAACGGAAATCATCCGCATTCTCAAGGATGAAATAGGTAAAGGAACTCCTTTAGGCCGCGTTCTTGGCGCCGGCACGGGCGCAGTAGGAAGGGCCTATGGCGTGACCCGCGTTCCGGTGGTCAAGAACCAGGCAATCCCTGCATACGATCCGCGCTCGGTAAAAGGCATCGGGATCACGTATGCAACCACACCTATGGGAGCCGACCATACGGCAGGCTACACCATCGCCACCAACATTCTAGGTGTGGGTGGACACGTCGATCCGCTGAAAAAGGAGGGACAAATTGACCTGTCTCGCAATCTGCAGATCGCTACGGCGGCAGTAGATTCAACCGGCATGTGTCTCTTTATCGCCTTCCCGGTATTGGACGATGCAGCGTGCCTGCAAGCGCTGATTGACCTGATCAACGCACGTTACGGTATTGCTTTGACCGGCGACGATGTTGTCGGTCTGGGGAAGTATGTTCTAAAGACGGAGCATCAGTTCAATCTGGATGCCGGTTTTACCAACAAAGACGACAGGCTGCCGGAATTCTTCACGCTCGAAAGGCTTGCGCCTCACAATGCTATTTGGGATTTCACCGGCCCAGAAATCGATACGTTCTGGAATTTCTAAGCACACTTACGGTCTGGGCTGCAGAGGAGCATTCTCCGATGCAGCCCAGAGTTCGTGAAGTGAATCGGAACGGAATTCTCCTATGCAGATTCAAGTAAGACTTTATGCTACGTTTCGCATCGGCAGGTTTAACGAGCAGACCCGGGATTATCCGCCGGGAACCAGAATCAGTAAGGTTCTCGAGGACCTGGAGATCGATGAGTCGCTGATCGGTACGGCCTTCATTGATTTCAAGTACGCGACGCTAGACCGGGAACTTCATGAAGGCGCAAGGCTCGGCATCTTCCCGAAGGTCGGAGGAGGATAGCGCATGCCGACACTTTCTTCCAACGAAATTTATTCGCGCCAGATTCTCTTTCGCGGTATTGGAGAAGAGGGCCAGCAGAAGTTGCAGAATTCGCGAGTGGCCATCGTAGGATGTGGCGCCACTGGATCGGTCATCGCCTCTCTGCTCGCTCGCGCCGGGGTTGGATTTCTACGAATCATCGACCGGGACTACGTTGAGCCCAGCAACTTGCAACGGCAGATTCTTTTCGACGAAGACGATGCAGCGAAATTTATCCCTAAAGCTGTTGCGGCAGCCAAGAGACTTTCAGCGTGCAATTCCAACGTGAAGGTCGAGTCTCAAGTCGCGGATCTGACACCTCACAATGTGGAGTCGTTGCTCGCAGACTGCACCCTGATCATGGATGGAACCGACAACTTCGAAACCCGCTACCTGATCAATGACTTCGCAATTGCGAAAAATATCCCCTGGATCTACACCGCGGCGATAGGCAGCATTGGTGTAACGATGAACATACTGCCAGGCGAGACCGCATGTATGGCTTGCATGTTTCCAGACTCTCCGAACGGCGCGATGGAGACCTGCGAAACATTCGGCATTTTGAATGCGGCGGTCGCTGGCATTGGTGCGAGTGCTTCCTCCGAAGCGCTGAAGTTCCTCACCGGAGCGAAGGCTCTAATGCGGCGCACGTTGCTCACTGAAGATGTCTGGTGGACCGATCGTGCCGAGCTTCCTGCGGAAGCTCAAAGAGCGGATTGCCGATGCTGCGTACGGCGCGAATTCACGCACCTTTCCGGTGAGAACCGTCCACATATTGCGCTGTGCGGCAGCAATTCCGTCCAGATCCATGAGAAGACTAGAACTATCGATCTTGCCGAACTAGAGCAACGGCTTCTACCGCACGGCACTGTCCGTTGTAACGGATTCGCGCTGCGGTTCTGGCGCGGCCCCTACCAGTTGACGATCTTCCCTGATGGGAGAGCAATCATCAAAGGAACAACCGACGTGGGAGTTGCGCGCAGCCTTTATGCCAGGTTCCTGGGCGCGTGATCCTGGATAATCTAAGCAATGTCTAGCGTGAACAGTAGGTCATTGAGTGTCATTCAAACGTCAGTCTGGGCTTTGACTGCGGCCCAGGTACGGGATCAAGCTGCCTCCATCAGTCCAACCCCAGGCGGAGGTTCCATCTCCATCATCACGGCCACACTCGGCCTCGCCCTGGTTCATAAGGGGGCGAGCATCTCGCTCAAGAGGTCCAGGGACGATTCCAACAGACTCGAGAATCTGGTAGACCTGTGCGCCGGGGTCTCTTCCTCTATTGCGGCTTTGAGCAGCTTGGCAGATGCCGATTCGCGCGCTTACCAAAGCTATCTGGAAGCCCGATCATTGCCACGCGCAACTGAAGCAGAGAAGTCCGTGCGTAGAGCTTCGATGGAAGCTGACCTCCTGCGCGCAACACAGATCCCCCTTACCTCTGCGGCGGAGATGTGTCGGGCGCTTGAACTCGCCGAAACATCGATAAAGCTTTCAGACGGACACCTGCTCAGCGACATCTTCGCCGGCGCACTATTGATTCGAGCTGCCGTTCAGGGCGTTTTGCTCAATGTGGACGCGAACCTCTCTGGCATCTCGGATGCAGGAATACAAGCGGCCACAAAGAGGGAACGAGTCGAACTGGAGGGCGCATCCATCGCACGCGGGGAGGCTATCGCTCAGGCGTATCAAACCCGCATCTCGGCGTCGACAGATAGCTAAGCGGCTTGCGGCTCAAGCTGCTCTGTCTGAGTCCATCAAGTCTGCCAGCTACTCCGCTGTAGTCGGGTCGATCACACTACGAACAGCGCGCACCGAGTCAACCGGAAACTGCCCCAGCTTTGCGTGCTCGCGAATCGTCTCTTCGTCTGGCGAGATGTAGACGCAGTAGATCTTGTCATCGGTCACATACGACTGCACCCACTGAATCTGTGGGCCAAGACTCTTCAGTACACCGCAAGACGTCTGCGATATTCCCTTCAACTGGTCTGCAGTCAAACTGCCTGCGCCTGGGATAGTGCGTTCAATCACGAACTTGGGCATTGTCGTCCTCTTATATTTATTCATATTCAGCTGGAGATGCAGGCTGAAACACCCTTCATGCTATCAAACGCGCTCTCACATCCACCTTGGCCGAAAACGCCAAATCAGGACTCGCGTCTAACCGAGTCTGTTTGTGCAACATGCATCAAATCGTTGGCGGCAGAATTCACAAGCGCAATTT